>Ga0114962_10002781_pt1 | contig 14389 bp, 8 predicted proteins | sample C_130820_MF_Meta_FD_87017 | JGI IMG/M metagenome (GOLD analysis project Ga0114962, IMG submission 87017) | Freshwater microbial communities from Lake Croche, Canada to study carbon cycling - C_130820_MF_MetaG | ecosystem: Environmental > Aquatic > Freshwater > Lake | place: Lake Croche, Canada...
AGGTCATTTACACTAGATCTAAAATCTACCTCTTCTTCTACAGTTGTATAGATATTATTAAATCCATTTAATGTAGTGGTTGTGCCTTGTCCATTATTTTTATCCATTTGGAATGTCAGCCCCGATCTAATTCTTAATTGAGACCAATCAAAATTATATGATGATGAGTAATAAGGTGTCGGTAACCATGGAGATTTTACTGGATATGTTGGACCTGTTGGAGGGTTTGAACCAATCGCCGGTAATCCTATAGGATCCCAAACATATCCTAGATTAGTACCATTTGGCCAAAAGTTTAGACCCTGCATTTTAGGAGCATCAGTGTTTGTTGTGAAAGTTATTTTTCGTAAATCATTGAAGAATCCCCCCGAATACTTTGCTTTTAAATTTATTACATTTCCATTTGGAACTCTAAGATTTATTATCATATCCGCCACATATGTATGTCTTAATGTAATATTTACTCGTATCTCTTTAAGATTCGTAGTATCTTCTTCCACAAGTATATTGTTTACTAATGCTTTTTTTGGATCGGAACCATTGTAGTCTTTTATTATTGTACTTCTACTAGCATCAGATGGTGTTTTAATTGATATTGTTGCCCATACCCTTCCTGGTTTTGAAAATGAACCAAAACCAAATGATAACGCCGTATCAGTTCCTCTTACGTCTAAAGTGTTTGTTGTTGTCGCCGTTAAAACAAATAATCTTGTAGTATTTGAAGCTGTAAATCCACCTGCCAAAGAAGTGGATGACCCAGGTAGTATTTCTGCATTAAATGCTAACAAAAAGTTGGCATAATCTGCCGTCATTGTATATGACTTTTCAAATTTTGATATTGTTCTATTCCAATATTGTCCTTGAAGAGAAAGTGTTATTACACTTCCTTTTACTAATGATGGTAAGCTATTTAAAGTCGTCACAGGATATGTAAAATTATCATATGTTTCTTCAAATTTTGTTTGTGTAAAGCTACCTGCTGCCGTAGTTGGTGCATATACATCACCCGGTTTATTTAATGGAGGAAATGAATATGTTGCAAATTGTAATCCTGTATTATCACCTTGTGGAAGTCCACCATCCGGTAATTGGTATCTATTACTAACTAAACTTAAACCTCTGGTTATATTATTGTTATAATCTGGTGATCCCAATAAATAGTATGCGTCGGGATAATACAATATTCCTTGATATTTACTACTACCTAATGATTTTGAAGTAGGTAGTGTAGGTGAGAGGTATATCTTTATACCTGAATCTGACCTAAGATTTTCATATAAAAAAGATAGGTTAAATTTTTGAAAAGGTATGTATTTTGCAATATAATTATTCTCTCTATATCCATAGTGAGACTCTTGAAGACCTGTATCTCCTCCAACCGGATTATTGTTATCATCTAAGTCCACTACATCAAATTGTTGATCATACCAAGTATATTCATTATTTTCATCATCATAATACCATCCTTTTCCGAAATAACATCTTTTTAGTGGTAGTTTGTTTGGAAGTGTATTATTATCTATAGCACCAGAATATGAGTTTGTAGCGCCAGCACCTGGGGCAGAGTAGTCTCCGATATACGGATCATTATCATAAGATGCGAATGAATACCCTTGTATTTTCCAGCCTATCTCATTTATCTCTAATCCTCCGATTCCATATCCTGCCTGATATACAGATTGTGTTGGTGAATTGACTCCTCCGAAAGAATAATTAATCAGAGTACCTGTAATAGAGTCTAAATTTTCTTTTTTTGATAATTTCAATTTATTTGTAAATGCAACAAATCCAGAATCTACATCCTCTTTTGGACTTGAATAGTAGTATAATATATACATTGTTGGAGTTGTTGCCTTTGATTTATCAAAATTTATATAATATGGAACATCAAAATAGTAATTATCTTCCCATGTAGGATTTATACCAAGTGCACCCTTAAATATATTTAAAGATGAATTATAAAGTCTTCCATTATATTGATTATTTGCGGGTGTGTTAAGATAATTTTCTACCGTAGATCTATTTGCAGCATAAGCAAAGTTATATACATGTGTCTTAAATTGATAATTCTTTTTTGATGAAAAACTATTTGTACTATTTATGGACGGACCAAAATAATAATCTAAAATATATGAATAAACACCTTCACCTAACAATGTATTTGAACCAATATCTGTTGAGATGAAACCGTCTATTTGAGTAGGTGTAAATGTTTGTGCAGTTGTTGGAAGAAATCTATCTACAGTTGTCGTTGGAAGAGTAGTATCTATTTTAGTATGTTTTAAACTTATTGCGGTTGCCTTACCTTCCGGATTAGCACCACCCAATGTATTTATTATTCTAAACCCAGAACCCGAACATTTTAACCAGCTCTCATCTATCCTTTGCTTCCAAATTCCCATTAACTATATATTAAATTATATTTTGTCTATCAAATAAAAGCTGGACCAACGGTCGCGTTACCCGTACCATCTATAGTCAATGTTATTGTTTGTGTACTATATGCTGATCCACCAACATTTGTCACATAAGCTTTTACTTTATAAGTATTATTAATTGTCAATGTTATTGTCTCATCAAAACTAGCTACATAACCACCAGTATTTGTTGTATGATTATTTGAAGTCGTAGGTACTGAACCATCTGTGGTATAACATAATCCATATCCAGATATTGTTTCTAATCCATTTGTTATAGTAGTTCCAACAACATTTAATACCTTTGTACTAGAATTGTATGTAATACCACCAATTCCAATTAGTGGTAATTGTACCACCGCTAATGTAGTCAATGTGTATTCAGTACCATATGAAGTTCCTGTCACATTTGTTGCATAAGGTCTATAATAGTATTTTGTACCATTAGTCAGGCCTGTAATATCTGTTGTATATCCAATCATCCCAGTTGAAGTTATCGCCGGCTGTAGTGTGGTTGGTGCTGTCGATGTTCCATATGCGATTCCTTTTGCAGTAATATTTTCGGTTCCTTGTATAACATTTCCAACCGGTCCTATAACTATATTTGCACTTATATCGGTTTGTGTTACGGATCTAGTCCATCCTGATATGAATTCTGGGAAAGTGGTTATGTTTTTAACCGATTCATAATATGTTACACCCGCAGTATTTGTTACATAACCAACCACATAGTATTTGGTATTTGGTATAAGTGTCGATGGTGTCGAACTAGGTGTTGTCGTTGTATCTACATCTACAGTTTTTGTCCCAAGTGTTGTGGTAAGTCCTGTACCCGTTAAGTTCCAAATAATACCTCTATATCCTGGTATAATAGCACTTGTTATTGTGATAGCAGGTGTTATAGTATTAGTAGTAGATGTCAATGTAGTTTCGATTTTTGACAATGTCATAAAACTAAGTTCCGAGCCATATCCTGTACCTATATTACTTGTCGCATATGCCCTAAAGAAATATATTTGTCCTTCTTCTAAATCAGTGTTTACAACCTTATTGAAACTCGCTACTGAAGTTATTAGTGGATTTGATGAAAAATGTCCTAGTGTATTATTGTTTGCCGCCATTGCAGATGGAGCTCCCGTAGGATATCCGGATCCTGCATTAGTAGTATAAACAAATCCACTATCTGTTATAGTACCACCATTTGCATTGACTATGGCTCCACTTAAATTAGCACCGTTCTCTGTTATAGTTAATGGTAAAACTACATTAGTAGTTACTCCCGGTGATGCAGGTGCCGCAACAAACGTCGCGATAGGATTACTATATGTAAATGAGTTACAATTTAGCTCGTTGTATGTTGTGTTGTAAGTATACGCTCTAACATAATATGTTGCTACCGGAGTAAGTCCAGATATTGTACTTATTAACTTTGTAAACGTACCAATAGTTGGATTTGTAACAGGGCTTGTATCAACAGACAACTTAATCGTTCCAACTCCATTTGTAAGAGTTCCTGTAAACAATGATGGTCTTCCAGTTGTTACTATTGTTGTATTGCTTGATATAATGAATCCTCTTTCCATTGCACCTTGATATATGGTAGATCCACCGGTTGTCAATAGATTTCCTGTTAGATCCGTACTTGAAGTAGTCAACGATAAAGTTGGGGCCTCGACTCCTGAAGTGATTGTTATCAAATCACTATATCCTGGACCACTGGCATTTATAGTAAATGCTCTTATATAATATACTTTATTTGCCAAAACTTGATTTGAGCCCGTAGTTGGAATTATTGTTATAAAATTGACTCCAGTTGCCGAATTGAAGTTTATTCTAGTACCCGTATCTATTGTAGGATCAGGTGGTACTGCCTCTCCTATTTCTTTAACCCAGAAAACTATACCTTTTTTATCAGCATCTGTAAGTGGTGCTGGTTGACTAGTATTAGTTGAGTTATAACTTGCATTTATAGTTATAGATTTTCTTACTCCCTGTTGCCATGTATTTCCAGCACCTGAATATACCTCACCAGTAGCTAGATTAGGTGTAGGCATTGAAATAGAATTAAATGTAACCGTATTTGGTTGTACAGTTTGGAATACTATCATGTTAGTCAATGCAGCACCACTCGTATTTGATTCCGAGTTTATTGCATATCCCTTTATTGTATATGATAAATTAGGTTGTAAACCTGTTATAGTAACTTTGAATAAACCTGATAAACCAGTTGTTGAGTTACCTTCTGTAAAGTTAGTAGCAATTGTTGGCTTTATTGTCACAACAACACTACTACTAACTGCAGCTTGATTTGAAACTGTTATAGCCGGAGTAGATGAATTTGTAGTGTATATAAATCCTACCTCTTTTATAGGTGCACCACCATTTGATATTATGTTAAATGATGCAGTTACAGAAATTGCATCGATTTTTTCAATAGTTACCATACCGATACTTGGTATACTATATCCTGCATCATCTAAATTTGTTGTAGTAAAAGAATCACCGGCTGCATTCAAAATTGAGGTCGTTGCAATAGATGTTGTTGTATCAACATCACTTTCAAATAAGTTCCATATATGGCAGGAAGATGTTCCACTCCATTCAATACCTCTGTTAAGTATTTCTTTTGTAAATCCGTCTTCTACTTTTCCTCTATATTCAAAATTTGATCCATACCAGTTTCCATTTCTCCATACTCCATTTTCCCAGAAAATGTTATATGCGTTCATGTAATTACTAATTCCGTTTTTCCATATCATTCCAACTGCTGTACCTGATATAAATTGACCGTATGTCCATTTAGACATATGGAATTCACTATCTATAAGTTTCCCATTTTCCCAAATACAAGAGTCATCTTTTACAAATTCTTGTTTATCAGATTTTCTAGTTACATAAGGGTTGAATGCACTTGATTTAAAGTTACCCATTTTGAAAAGACCATTCAACCAAATAGAGTTTTTTATTTCTCCACTAGGATGATTAAATGTACCAGAAGCCCATAACATGTTTGTAAATTTAGCAGTTTTACCTAGTTTAACAGGTGTCATTGCTCTCAATGGCTTAGTAAATAACTTTTTGTCGGTAACAAAATTATCTTTTTTATCAGAAACAACTCCATTTAACCAAACACCATAATACTCGTTTTTGAAAGATTCCATGAAAATCTGTGCATTTACAGACTTTATACCGTTTCCTATTGCAGGAACCGAAGATCCACCCTTAAACTCTCCGTATGTGAAAACTCCATTGTTCCAAAGTTTTCCTTTGAATACACCATCGTTAAATTCACCATTATACCATGTAGAGTTTGAAAGAAGACTTTCATTACCAAACTCACCACCATTGAAGATACCATTCTGCCATGAATATTCTAATTCATTTTTACTTGGTACTAAATAACTTCCACTTTTTTCATAACCAAATGTAGATATGAATTTTCCTCCGTTGAACGTACCGTTTTTCCATACTCCTAAATCTATGAATTGACCTCCGTTGAATACACCATCGTTCCAAACGGCATTGTTTTTAAATGATTTTATTATATAGCTTGTTTTATAGTTGAAAGTAATCTCAAATGCTTCGACAAATCCACTATCTACTGCAGCACAATCCATTATCATCATTTTCCAATTACCAGTAACTGTCTTATCAGTATTCAATAAGTCTAATATTTTTGTTGTGTTTGAATGATATGACTTTGTCCATTTGGAATCGATATATTTAAGATACTCAGATTTGTTCTTTACGAACAACTTATCGTTGTTCTTCACAGAATACAATTCCCAAGAACCTGACGTAGACTTTTCAACTATACCACCTACATATGCTGCCCAAGGATTAGACCAACCCGAAGTAGTTGCAGGAGCAACCCAGTTTGGATCACTCGCAGTTGCTATTACCAGATATCTATCACCTTCGTATACGGTCGCTGGTGGTTGACTTCTATAATCTATTACTTCCGGAATAATTGCTCCCTCTTCACGATATTGAATGTTTGGTAGAAGATTATTATTTAGATCATAGTAAACACCTTGATTCAACAACGCGTCAAATTTGAAAGTTCCTGTATATGGAGTCGTTCCTATTTCTATACTTGGTTTTGTTGAATCACTTGAGAAAACAGTTGATAACAGATTGTCATTAGATCCACAAGAATATCTTTTCTTTAAGTTTATTATTTTTCCATTTGGAGACATTAAGTTTATTATCAAATCTCCTAGATAAGTGTGTTTTATAGTTGTTCTTACATCTATCTCAAAATCTCCTAATATAGGATTTACATCTGTAACACTTTGAGAAGCTATAGTTATCTTAAAGTCTGCGATAGGCATCGATGCTGAAAAAGTGGTCGCATATGAAAGATGTGAGAATGTAGTTCCTACTATATCATCATTATTTGATCCAAATACACCTTTGTTGAATATACCATTCATCCATAAAATACTGGAACTTGATAATCCGGTGAAACTTGTATCTTCCGAATAAACATGTGCATTATCTACGGTTGTGTAGTTTATAAGTCCATTGTAAACTCTTGTATCTGTTGAAGAAACTTCCTTAGTTCCTATTTTTCCACCATTTATAGTACCATTGTAAAATTTTGAATAGAAAAATAAACCATTATTCATTACACCATTCTCCCAATCACTTTTATAGAATTGACCACCACTTAATTTTCCATTTCTCCAAGAGTATCTGTTATTTGATAATGTAGCACCTAATTCTCCTGTCATATAGTATGACCTTACTCTATCACTTAAATAATTTGGTCTGTCTTCTGTAGGTTTTGCATCAAAACTTTTTGAGAAGAAGAACATTCCTCCTGTGAAATTACCATCGATCCATGTAGATTGTTTGATAGTTCCTTTTGAGAAAGTCAAACCATTTATCACAGATTTGTTTATGATTCCATCATTCCATATGTCAGTACCACCTACTATATTTGAATATAAATAAGTTGCAGAAGATAGTATATTTGAGTTATTCGAAAATAACGAATCCGATATAACTAAATTCTTTATCTTAGTAAAGTTGGTAAAATTTCTATCTGTTGAATCATAATTGATGTCTCTTATCAACGAATTTGTTATATATGATCTTTTAAAGATACCTGATTTTATCTTTGTCTTATCTATTTTGGTTTTACTTAGGTATCCCCATCTGTTTTTAGCATCAGTTGTATAGAATATTCCTCTAGCGGTTAGACCAGCTATTATATTCTGAACACCTAAATCTTTTAAAATAATCTTTCCTCTATCATTTCCTAATACTTTATATGTATCGTTTAGTCTTATTACTGAACCAGTAACAGAGTCTATCCTAACTAGTGCATCCAGATTTCCACCATTTATAGTGAAGATATCACCTTCTGTATAATACAACCCAGGTCCATTTATAGAAATATTAGATATGTATCCTGTTCCCGGTACTGCTAAAATGTCTAATGACAATCCTTTGGTATCTGAACTTGAAACTGTTATAGATGTTACTACCACAGATGCAGTTATTCCAGTTCCAAATTGAAAATTTGGATCAAATGGTTTTATTATCTCCAAAATATCTCCTTTTAGATAGTCTTCTCCAGGATTGTTTATTTTATAACTTATTATTTCACCTTTACTTACAGATTTTATTGAGAACGTTGCTCCACCACCTTCTACTTTGAATATTTGTCCAACTTCATATCCAGAACCAGGATTATTTATCTCTAAATATGTTATTGCACCATTTGCGGATGTCTTATAGTTTAAAGTAAGACCAGAACATAAAGATACACAAGATGTTGCACCAGTTGGTGAAGTCGTCAATGGACCTGTCACGAATATAGCACCAACACCTGTCGCACCACTTGCAGATACTGTTAGTGGTGGTCCAAAAACACTATATGTTGCATTATTTCCATTATTTTGAGCAGGTGTTATACCAGTTACGGTCCCTAAAGAATCATCCGTAAGTATGTTGAACACAAAAGTCGATGTTGATATAGGTCCTGTACTTGTCGAAACAGAACTATTGAAGTTCATCGAATAACTTCCTCCACCACTCATAGGAGCTGAATATGTTATACCAAGTACTGCACCGATTTCTTTTGCATCGACATCTATGGTAAGTCCAGTTCCTTTACCTGTTTTGTTATATGTTATAAGTTCTGTATATTTTTTGTAATAAGTTCCTACATTACTCATAGTCAAAGACTCTACTTTAGTATTTACTAAAAAGATTGGATCAGAAGAAGAACTATAGCTAGATCCTGTTGCGATAATTGTTACATTAGTAACCATACCTCTCGTATCATAGTCTATCGAATTCAAAAATAACACATCACCTTCAGAAATAATATTATTATTTTCTGTATTTTTATAGTTTATATTCGTATATGCTATTAGATAGTCATTATAATTGTCTATTTCTAAGTTGTAGATACCACTAGAGGTTACTGATGTTATCACTACATCATTATTGTAGTTTATATGATGTCCACTATTCCAATCCGAAGTTTCTATTATACCACTATCAAAATCCGAATCCAATATGTATGCTGCAGAAATATCTATATTATTTCCTAAATATGCTGGAATAGATGTCGTACCAACAATCACATCACTATCATAATTATAGTTCTTTGGATTTAATGAATCCCACTCAGAAGTAGAATCCATTGATTGATTTTTATTTAACAAATCATGTCTAGATACTACTATATCTATAGAATATCCAGCTTTTGAATTCGTACCCGAAAGAACACTTGTGTATTTACTTACGGTTGCACCTGATACATTGTACAAACCTTCATAAGAGTTTATAACATATGCATTTTCCTCAGGTGTTGATAAAAACGCAGAACATTCATATCCTCTTTTATAGAAGGAATATGGATCAACACCCGTTATAGATTTTGATCCAGTAGAATAATCGTCATAAAATTCTGTCCATGAAGTTAGTCTGAATTTGTTATCAAAGAAGTTTGTTAGTGTAGGGCTATTGTTTATTTTTAAACCCTTTATATAAAAGACATCTTCAGACTTCAATCTTTTGAAGTTTTCTTTACTTATATAGAACTTATATATTTTATTATTTACATCTTTTATTGAGCTAAAAGAACCAGAAAATGGTGAGAAATATTCTGACATGTTCTATTCGTCATATCCAAGTATCTTTATTATTTCATCACTTACGTAAGTCGAGTCTTTTAAAACAGATTTTTCAAAATAAGAGTTTATTGATTTTACATTTGATATTTTACTATTAAATGATCTGGTGTTTTTTAACTCACCACCTTCTATTTGAATATTTTTAAAATTACAAAGCTCAAAATGTGCTTTTACTATTTTATTATCAAAACTTTGTGTGATTGATAGTACGTGGTTTTCAACAACCGAAAAAGTTGCGACTTGCTCAAATGAAGTATTGTAAAAATTACCATTATTCACTAATGATTTTTCGATTTCAGAATCGAAGATATAGTTAAACCCAAATCCACCATTATTGTTTGTATATGACTTTTGAAAAGGAATTCCATATTCATCAAATACTGCTTTATATGTACTCACAAAATTTAATTTAGAGTCGATTGTACCTGACTTCCAGCGAGTGTTCACCATTGTTCCACCATTCCATGTTCCTTTTCCGTTCCAATCTAGTCTATTCTTTTGAGTTCCATATAAACCATTATTAAACTTTCCATTGAATGTTCCATTTCTGAAGTTTGACTTTGTTATTATAGAAGGAGAACATTCTTGATCAACTTTCCACGCAGAAGCTGTTGGACCTACTTCCCATCTATATACAAATCCTTCTTTAAACTGAATTCCATTGTATTCGAAGGAACCATCCATTATAACAATTTTACCATTGTTACTATATGTAGGTGAAAGTGCTACAGAAAATGATCCAAGATAAACAAGTTCGTCAGATATTTTAGACCATCCTTGTCTTTCTTCTCTTACAAAAAATCCTGGAGTTCCAGAAACGCCTGCATTCAATCCCCATCCATCAATTCCTTTTAAGTTTTTGTCTATAAAGGCTATATTATTCTGATAATAATTGAATTTGTAGTCAAAATTACCACCTCTCGTAGTAACTTGTCTATTCGCACTCAAAAACTTCTCACTATTGTCTATGTAGTATATTTTGATATAATCGTCAAAAGAATCGTTGTTATATGGAAGTACTCCAGTATAATCTATGTCAAGAACAACTTTACATTGATCCATCTTTAATACCTTATAGCCATCTCTTCCTTTTTTATACTTATCTTTCTTTATTAAAGAATCATTATCATAATTTCCATTTAAGATATAGACTTTGTCACCTACTTGAAAATTAGTATTGACTTCTGTATAGAAAAGTGATTTTCTTTCCCCTGATATTTCATATGGTTCTACCCAATTCAATAGTCTTGGACTAACATGTTGCTTTGTATTTTCCGCAATTTGGCTGAATGAATCATAGCCTACGAGATTGATGTTCAGTCCCAAGTCTTTATATTCGGAATCCGAAATAAGAAAAGGTTTTGTAATAATTGCTTTAGGAAATGGCATTAAATATTATTATCTTTTGAGTATATATTAAATCTTTGGTGTTTTGTATTATGTATTCAAACATATTTTGACTATATTTGTATAATATTATGGAAAAGAAGAAAATTTTAATATTTAGTGGTGCTGGGATTGATAAAGAATCAGGTGTGGAAACTTTTCGTGACGCTAAAGATGGATTATGGAATAACCATAAAATAGAAGATGTTGCGACTCCTGATGGTTGGAGAAAGAATCGACAACTTGTTCTTGATTTCTATAATCAACGAAGAGCACAATTAAAAGATGTTGAGCCAAATTTAGCACATAAACTAATTGCAGATCTAGAAAAAGATTTTGAAGTTACTTTAGTTACGCAAAATGTAACCAATTTACACGAAAGAGCCGGTTCTACCAACATAATCCACCTTCACGGCGAGCTTGTCAAGTCACGATCCACTTTTCCTGGTTCCACACAATCCTATGATTGTCAAGCGGATATAAACATCGGTGACAAATGTCCACGAGGTTCTCAGTTGAGACCACACATTGTTTGGTTTGGTGAAAATCTTGATCCAATCAATATTGACAAAGCAGAAGACGCTGCAGGAAAATGTGATATCTGTATAATCGTAGGAACTTCAATGCAAGTATTCCCTGCTAATCAGATTCCATTTTTGACTAAAGAAGATTGTATTATATTTTATGTAGACCCAAGTGAAATGGATTTCTATGTTCCGGAATTCAGAAGTGATTTCTTTCATCATATCAAAGAACCCGCAACAATAGGAATGCAAACACTTTTAAACATTTTAAAGGATGCTTAGAATATCGGAATTTCAAAGCTATAGAGATGGTGGGACCATCGCAATGCACTGCATGATGGCAGTCAGTTGGATAGAAGTGCCATATTTGGAACAACGTGCAAACAAAGAGATTGAGATTTGTTTAGACTTCAGATTAGGAAAAGAGCCGAAGTTTTGGTTTGGATATCCGGGTACTGATGGATCAGAGTTAATTGAAGAACAAAGTATAATAGATTACATAGTAAAAAAAGTAGAAGAATATAAAAAGTATCAAAACTACAAACTAGATAGTTTTATAAACTACAGAGAGAATATAAGAGATTGGAAAATTAAAAACATTTTGGAATGAAAGAGATAACAACATATGGTGACCAATACGGTAAATGGTATGAGGTCAAAGGCACCGACGGATACTACAAAACTTTCAGAAACTATCAAGACGCGACAGAGTATTACAAAGAGTACTACAGCAAATACAACTATGCTATAGATCCTTATGAGGAATCTGAAGAAGATAAAATTGCTAGATTGGCGAGAGAGAAAGCAATCGAAAGAAACAAAAGAATCGACTCAATCTTAGGCTGATGTTTTACTTATATGATAAAGGAAAAGCTCAGTCGATAACTGATGCTGGAACCGAAATACATTTACAGATGGAGAAAGTTTTTCGTGCCTTTGGTAGAAAAGCAAAAATAGAAAGAATCTATGAAAAAAGACATAATAGTGTTGGATCATCTACCTCTTTTGAAGACATCCGATTTAGTGGATGGAGAGAGAATACAGAAACTATCACAAAGAGTTGATAGAATGTTTCGTGCCATGTCTAGAAGACGGGAGGCTTTAGAACGAATGGTAAAAGTGAAGAATATTTTTAATATATAGTCTATGATAATAAAGAAATTCAACGAAGATTTTGATAACTCTTTTCGAATAGAACCAATGTCTTTCAAAAACTCCAGAGGTGAGGACAAGATTGTACATCCTTGTGTTATAATCGATTTCATGAAGACTAGCTGGCAACTTAGAGATGCTGTTAGAAAGGATATGGATAATCTTATGTGGAATCAAGGATTCCAGACTTATCCTCAGTTTGTTGATGCTAATGGAAACAGAATCAAAGACAGTGCAGGTGTTCTTGAACTAAGAGATAAATATCCAGGATTCAAATTCGTATTTTTTGTTGAAGAAAAGAACTTAGAAAAAGCCAAAGAAATCGCCGACAAGCACGGGGTTGATTTCTACCAAAAATAAAAAAAGACAATGGACTTACAACAGCTATTAGAAAAATGGAATATCAAATGCGATATAAACACCGTTTTATCAATGTGGAACGAATCTCATAGATCGTATCACAACCTAAATCACTTGAATGATCTGATTTCTCAGATAAACGAGAACAAATCAAAATTCTCCGAAAAGGAATATGAAAAGCTTATGCTTTCCGCAATCTTTCACGACATTGTTTATGATCCATCAAGCTCTACGAACGAAGAGGATTCCGCGAATTTCTTAATGGAATGTGCTGTAGATAAAAATAATAAAGACATCTTAGATGTCCAAAAAATTATTTTAGATACAAAGACCCACAAATCGACTACCAACTTATCAGAGTCTTTCAACAACTACGATATGAACATTGTAGAAAGAGACTTCGAACAGCTTTTGGATTGGGAGAAAGGGATATCCGAAGAGTTCTCTGTCTATCCAAAAGTGCAGTACATAGAAGGAAGACTGAAGTTTTTGGAATCTTTGTTAGATAAATATCCAAACAACACTGAAAATCTGTTACAACTGATTGACCACGTAAAATCAAACTAAAATAAAAAGCCACTCAAATTGAGTGGCTTTTTATTATTTAAACTCTTTTTTGTCGTTAGAGATATAGAAGTTTTCAAACTTAAAGTATTTGTCATAGACTTCTTTCACCTTTTTAAGATTAACGTCTTCAAGTATATCATACACGGACCAACCCTCGGGGTTTATCCATTGATTTACGTTTTTGTATCTTAAAATTTCATCCTTTTGCATTCTTACTTTATAGTAATCTTTAACAAGTTCAAATCTATCCTTAGTAAGATGTTTTTTAGGATTGTCAAGAACCAATTTAACAGAGTCCACACAAGCATTGAAGTTTTTGTTTGATGTCTGTGTCGCAATCATGTTCAATCCTTGATTGTTCACTCTGGATAGGTAGCAGTGTACGTAATAAACCAAACCTCTTTTCTCACGTATCTCTTTGTACAAAGGAGATTTTAATCCTAAAGAAAGCATCGCGTTTATGAAATGAACATAAGCAAAATCTTCATTAATCACAGGTGAAAGCATTACTAAAGAAGATTTGTCTTTAAACTCGTTACCTAATTCAAAAGGTACTTTATGGTCTCCAAAAGAAATGTTTTTGACAATCGTTCTTTCTACAAAATCAATCTCATTGTTTTTGTATGGTTTTCCTTTAGAAACATTGATAATTTTTGTAGGTTTTGCATATTGAAGCTCCCAGAATTTTATTATATCCATAAATTTCAGTTTTTCTAAATCTTCTCTTAGACCAATTGGTCCATAATCATTAAATAATTTTCTGGAAAGGTTTAACATATGAGTTTGAGTTTGATCATTAAATGAATCCATCAGCTCCTCCAATACAAGC
>Ga0114962_10002782_pt1 | contig 14387 bp, 9 predicted proteins | sample C_130820_MF_Meta_FD_87017 | JGI IMG/M metagenome (GOLD analysis project Ga0114962, IMG submission 87017) | Freshwater microbial communities from Lake Croche, Canada to study carbon cycling - C_130820_MF_MetaG | ecosystem: Environmental > Aquatic > Freshwater > Lake | place: Lake Croche, Canada...
AATATTACCAATATAACCAGCATCATTAGAGATTAAAGTTGCTCTATCTTTAATACCAGCATAAATAATTCTTGATTCTACTTTAAGTGCTCCACCAAAGAAGTCATTAGAGTTGTAGATCGAAGCAGTATATTTATCTAAACCTGAATTTTTGACAATTCCCTCATTTGTTGAAGCGCCAAAGGAAATTCTAGTATTTGAATTTTCAGTAGATTTATTAAAAGATAAATCGTGATTAGTAGAGAAACCATTTTGTAAAATAGCTTTTTTCCAGTCGTATGTTCTTGAACCTTGATCTAATGGTACAAATGTTGCAGGATCTTTACCCGCAGCTATGTAAGCAGCACGATTAGCAGCATCTATAGGTGCAGCATAAGCTCCAAATTCATTACCACTCATAATATTAAAATCACCAGAAATTTTACTAAACTGTACAGAAGAACTATAAGTTAATTCTGGTTCTTTTGACTTTCCTTTTTTAGTGGTAATAACAATTACACCATTTGCACCACGTGAACCGTAAATAGCAGTAGAAGAAGCATCTTTCAAGATACTGATCGTTTCAATATCATTCTGATTCACAAAGTTCAATGGGTTTCTTGCAGAAGAAGCACCTAATAGGTTATCTCCACCAGCTGAAACATTTCCTCCGTCCAAAGGCACACCATCAACAACAATTAATGGTCCGTTTCCGGAACGAATTGAAGAGTTTCCACGGATTCTAATTGAAACTCCAGCTCCTGGCTCTCCACTTGATTGTGTAACCTGTACACCCGCAACTTTACCTCTCAATAATTGAGCTGGTGAAGGGGAAGCTACATTGTCAAAGTTCTTTGAACTTATTTGATCAATCGCTCCTGTTGCATCCTTCTTTTTTACTGAACCGTAACCGATAACGACTACTTCTTTTAATTCAGCAGAATCTTCTTTTAACACAACGTTAATTGTGCTTTTTCCAGCTACACTTACTTCTTGATTTTTAAGACCAATGTAACTAAATACTAAAACTGCATTAGATCCAACATTTTTGATAGTAAATTTTCCATCAAGATCGGTTTGTGCTCCATTAGATGTTCCTTTAACAACAACACCAGCGCCCGGTAAAGGTCCACTTGCGTCTGATACCGTTCCCGAAACAGTTTGCGAATATGCAAAACTAGTACCTAGCATCGTTAGAAACACCATTAAGCCTTTAAGTAGACTATTTTTCATACGTAATAAATAAGTTGGTTAATAAATTGTTTAAACGGTTTGATTTTAAACATTCGATAACAAAACTAAAACTAAAATTATGATAATATTAAGAAAAAATGGAACTTTCATGTTTTATTGCTCCGAAAACGTTTTCGATTTTGAAAAAAAAGAATAATGTAAGAAATCAGCAACGAACACTAATTATCCTCAAAAATAAATTACATTAAAAACATATCCTTTATTTTTAAACAAGTTTCAAAATTGCAATTTTACATATTATTTAAGAATTAGAGCTAAAAACCCAAACTATCGAAGTTTATTGGACATTTCAACTATTACGTTGTAGATTTCTCATAAAAATACTCAAAGTGTTTATACTAGATTTTCCTTAATTAATAAAAAAATGCGTCTCATCAAATCTAAATTTGACAAAACGCATTAAAAACAAAATACGATCTAATTTTATTCTACTGTAATAGTTTTGTCTTCTACTCCAAGTCCAATAATCTTTAAAGACTTCCATTGTTTTGGCAACAGCCCTTTGTTATACTTTAATCCATGATCCGTTTGTTCTACTCCGCCAAAACCATAAATGACGGCCTGAAGCATGGCACCGGCTCCCGTAGCAAAATAAGGATTACTACTATTCGCTGATTCAGAGAAAACACCAAATGGGGGACGGCTATTCGGCAAATAAGATTTCACAAAATAACTATAAGCCTTTTCTTTATCTCCCATTCGGGAATACAATACCGATAAAACACCCGAAGCCATTGCAGGACCATCCTTCTTATCAATTTTAGCGCTATAATAATCCAAGTCTCTTTCTATTTGAGCTTTGTCGGTTATTATATGTAACGGATAGGCCAATAAATTCACATCGGCTTGCTTAATGGTTTGTCCTTTGTATCCTTTATAGTTTTGAGTAATTCCATTCTCACGGTGAATTACAATTTGATTGGATACTGCTACCCATTTAGGATCAATCGGCTCGTTTAAAATTGTAGCGGCCTTTATCGTATTTCGAATGGCTTCTATAGCTGATGCATTGGTAAAAGCATTATCATCTACATGTTGTGCATATTCATCAGCTCCCACTACATTTAAAATAGAATAACTCCCGTCTTGATTCTCAACCACGCGGCTCACCCAAAAATCAGCCGTTTCTTTTAATACTTTGAATTCCGATCGCAACCAACTTTTATCTTGAGTTAAAGCATAATAATTCCAAAAAGCAATAGCTACATCAGCGGTAATATGTTGTTCAAATATTCCCGTCAAAGCCCATGTCGGCGTGGCCTCTTCTCCGGTATCATCGGATTCCCATGGATACATCGCTCCCTTATATCCATAAATAGTGGCTTTTTGTTTGGCTTTACCCAAACGATCAGATCGATAATCCAAACAGGATTTTGCCATATCAGGCTGTAATACCAATAATGTTGGATACATCCAAAGTTCTGAATCCCAAAAAATATGTCCGTTATAACCCTGTGAAGACAATCCCATAGGTGCTATACTTTGTCTGGTTTCCGGGCGGATATAAGAATATAAATTGTATAAAGCAAAACGCACTCTTTGTTGCGCATCTAAATCTCCTTCGATTTGAATATCACCTGTTTTCCATAATTCGGCCCACGCTTGCTTGTGACGATTCAATAAATTATCAATTCCTTGTTGTAAGGCATAAATAGGTTGTCGTTCCGATTCGTTCAATGGGTCAGTTATATCTTTTGAAGTACAAATTCCTCCCGCAACTGCAAATCGGTATTTTTGTCCTCTTAATAATTTTTTACTAAAACCAACTTCCCCACCCTTTTGCTTCAAAATTTCTGGTGTTCCGTCAAAAAGAAAAGTAGTCGAGGCCGCAACCGTATATTTACCCGTCAAAGTTTTAGCTGTCGTTCCAAATACGGGCATCAAATATTGATTGTCTTTCAAAACTCGATATTGACTTTTAGCTTCTTTTAGCTCCTCGGGTACAATCATATAATTGTTAGCAGTAATTTCAATATCTTTCAAAGGTATAATTTCAACAATCGCCATAGCAGAATATGGAACCGCTCTGTTAGCCAAAATAGTATATTGAATCTGAGCCAAATCAGTAAAACTAAAAGAGGTCGTACTTGTACCCTCCTTCATAGAAACAACCTGATTCCAATTTGAAATGTTGTCTGATTTGATTTCCTGATTATTTAGGCTTAAATGAATATTTAAAAATTCAATACCGCGAACAATTCTACTAATTCCATTTTCAGGACTCCCATCATAAACACCATTCAAAATAATTTCTTTGGTCTTTAATGGTGTTGCGTCCGTTACAATTCCAATCTGACCATTGGCCATAGCCACTCCAAAATAATTTTCTCTGGAATTAGCAACCAAATTCCATTCGTCGGATTTGGTTTGCGCGAACAAAGTAGAACTCATTAAAAGAGTCAGTAATAAACCAGCTGAATTTCGAATCATAGTTTAAGTATTTTAATAAATGATTTCAAACTTATCTCTTTTATTTGTTAAAAAAGTAATTAAGGATTAAATATCTTTTGAACCGAATTCGAAAACGTTTTCGCTAATCAAAAACCGTTTTCGAATAGTACAGAATGCATTATGAATAAAAAAAAATTAAATTTATCGAAATAACACAAAAAATGAAAAAAATAAAACCGCCTTTTTTAAAGTTTTTCTCTATTCTAGGAATATTTTTGGTTTTATTTTCTTGCAAAAAAAAGGAAGACAATACGATCGTTAAAATCAAATCTGCCGATATACTTTCTATAGACGATTCTATTCCGTACCAAGAATCTTTTCGACCTCAGTTTCACTTCGCTCCGGAAAAAAATTGGATGAACGACCCAAACGGAATGGTTTTCTACAAAGGAGTATATCATTTATTTTATCAATATTATCCAAAGGATATCATTTGGGGACCCATGCACTGGGGACATGTTACAAGCACTGATTTAATTCATTGGACCAACAAAAAAATCGCCTTATTTCCAGATAAATTAGGTTATATTTTCTCCGGTAGTGCAGTCGTCGATTTCGAAAATACTTCTGGTTTAGGATCCAAGGAAAATCCTCCTATGATTGCTATTTTTACCTATCATAATCCCGATGGGGAAAAAGCAGGACGTACCGATTATCAAACTCAAGGTTTGGCGTATTCAATTGATGAAGGAGAAACTTGGGAAAAGTACGATGGAAATCCTATTATAGCCAATCCCAATAGGAAAGATTTCAGGGATCCTAAAGTTTTTTGGAACGAAGAAACAAAGCTTTGGAATCTGGTTTTAGTAGCTGGTGATCATGCCCAATTTTACAGTTCTACAAATTTAATTAAATGGGAGTTAAATGGCGAATTCGGAAAAAAAACTGGTGCTCATGGCGGAGTTTGGGAATGTCCCGATCTGTTTAAATTAAAAGTAGGCGAATCCGGCGAGGAAAAATGGGTCTTGTTTATCAGCATTAATCCTGGCGCACCTAAAGGAGGTTCTGGAACCCAATATTTTATCGGAGATTATAACGGAAAAACATTTAAAACGGTTCAAAAAGAGGCCAAATGGGTCGATTTTGGTACTGATAATTATGCCGGTGTAACTTTCAATAACGCCCCCGATAACAAAAGAATTTTCATAGGCTGGATGAGCAATTGGCAATATGCAACACTAACGCCGACAAAAAAATGGAGAAGCGCGATGACCTTGCCAAGATCGCTTTCACTTGAAAAAATAAATAACAATTATGTACTAAAAAGTACGGTTGTTCCGGAATTAAAAAAAGCACTTAGCCTGAAATATTATAAAAAAAATATTTCGCTCACTTCCGATATCAAAGCTAAATTTGAATATGAATTTCTAAATCAATCGGCGATTAAGTTCAAATCAGAAGCGAAGAATCTAAAATTAGTTTTTTCGAATGCTGTCAATGATTCTTTAGTACTCGATTATGATGCTCAAAAGAAGCTATTTTCTATTGACAGAACCCATTCAGGACTAGTAAATTTCGAAGAACATTTTGGCAAAGAGATCCACCATACAGAAGTGCCTAATCTTGGAACCAATTCAATCGAATATCATATTATCTTGGATTGGTCTTCGGTTGAAATTTTTCTAAATGATGGAATCTACAGCTTTACAGAGCAACTATTCCCTAAAAAACCATACACCAAACTAAGCATTAAATCAGATGCGAATTGCGAAATTAAAAATCTGACTATTAATAAAATAAATAGCATTTGGCAAAAACCAAAAGCACACCAATAAACCAAATACCACTAACCAAAAAAACTATAAAATGAATAACGTACGAAATTGGTCGCTCACAGTAGCAATAGCAGGATTTTTATTTGGATTTGATACCGTAGTGATATCAGGTGCTAATTTACCGATTAAAGAATTGTGGCATACTAGCCCGCTCTTTCATGGTATTTTTATCATGTCCATGGCCCTTTGGGGAACTGTTTTTGGCGCTATTTTCGGAGGAATTCCCTGCGATAAATTAGGTAGAAAGAAAACACTGTTCTGGATTGGGATACTATTTCTAGTATCGGCCCTAGGGTCTGGATTAGCACCAAATCCTTATGTGTTTTCATTTTTTAGATTTATCGGAGGTATCGGTGTTGGGGCTTCATCTGTAGCGGCACCGGTCTATATTTCTGAAATATCTAGTGCTAAAAATAGAGGAAGATTAGTAGCGCTGTTTCAATTTAATATCGTGTTCGGTATTCTAATCGCTTTCTTTTCTAATTATTTATTCGAAGGCATTGGTGGTGTTAACGACTGGCGTTGGATGATTGGTATTGTCGCCCTTCCTGCCTTGATTTATAGTATTGTCGTTTTACAAATTCCCGATAGTCCACGCTGGTTAATTCTGAATAAAAGAGACGATTCGGAAGGCTTAAGAGTATTAGAAATGATTTACAACAAAGAAGAAGCCTTAGAGAATTTCAACGAAATCAAAAAAGATGTTATTGATACCATTGCTAAAGAATCTATTTTCACTAATAAATATAAACTACCCGTAATTCTGGCTTTCTTATTGGCTTTTTTTAATCAATTATCGGGCATTAATTTTATACTATATTATGCTCCTGAAATTCTCGAAATGGCAGGTTTGGGGTCTAAAGAATCACTCTTAAATTCAATTTTAATCGGTCTGATTAATCTGATTTTCACTATTATCGGAATGCGTTTAATTGATGTTCTGGGAAGAAAACAACTCATGCTGATAGGATCAATTGGCTATATCGCGAGTTTGGCTATGATTGCACTAGCTTTTCACAATAATCTGGGATCTATCGTTTTAATGGTTTCTATTTTAGTGTTTATTGCCTCTCATGCCATTGGTCAAGGTGCTGTAATCTGGGTTTTTATCTCCGAGATTTTTCCAAATGCAGTTCGTGCCAACGGCCAATCTTTTGGAACCGGTATTCACTGGATTTTTGCAGCCCTAATAACATTAGCCGGTCCGGTAGTTATTGATATTTTTAAAATAAATCCGTGGCCAATATTTGCTTTTTTTGCTTTTATGATGGTTTTACAATTGGTTTTTGTTATATTCATGATGCCGGAAACCAAAGGTTTATCTTTGGAGGAACTAGAACACAAAATGACTAAAAATGACTGATTCTAAAATTAATGTGGTTTGTTTCGGCGAAGTTTTGTTTGATGTTTTTCCAACTCATACAAAAATAGGTGGCGCACCGCTGAATGTAGCCCTAAGACTAGCTTCACTTGGCGCCAATGCTGAAATAATAAGCCGTATTGGCCAAGATGCACATGGAACTGAACTTCAGACTTTTATTAAGGAAAATGGAGTATCCACAACAACAATTCAAATAGACCAAGCTCTTAAAACGGGTGAAGTAATTGTAAAATTAGATGCCAAAGGGTCGGCATCCTACACCATTAATTATCCTGTGGCCTGGGACAATATTGAACTCAGCCCTAAAGCAATTCAATCAGTTGAAAATTCTGATGCCTTCGTTTATGGAAGCTTAGTTTGTAGAGATTCTCGCTCCTATAATTCACTTTCAGAATTATTAAAACTTGCTAAATATAAAATATTCGATGTCAATTTAAGGGCACCATTTTATAAAAAAGAAATCCTGCTGGATCTCATGATGCAATCTGATTTTATTAAATTTAATGACGATGAATTATATGAAATTTGCGAATTCCTGGATTCTCCTTTTCGCTCTTTAGAACAAAATATTCTGTTTATTGCCGAGTTTACCAATACAAAGCAAATATGCGTCACCAAAGGAAGCCATGGCGCTGTCTTATACACCAGCGAGAAGAGGTATTACAACAGTGGGTACAAAATTAAAGTAGTCGATACTGTTGGCGCTGGCGATTCTTTTTTGGCCGGATTAATTAGCAACCTACTCAATGGAAAAGATCCGCAAACAGCCATCGACTTTGCCTGCGCTTTAGGCGCTTTAGTCGCTGAAAAGGAGGGCGCAAATCAAAAAATATCCAGTTCAGAAATCGCTGCCTTAAGAAATCCACTCAACAAATAAAAAAAAATAACACTCCCAAGCAATTCAATTTTATTTTTTATTTCTTTATTTAAGGACTCCTGCTAATTTTGTAGCTAAACCATTTGATTAAACAAAAAATTAACGAGTATATTTATTTTTCGAAAAGAACTGTTTTTGAAAAATAAATGTATACATTGGCAGCAATAATACATTCCAATTAGCAACTATTTATCAAGATGGAACTACTTCAATTATTGAATTAAAATTTACGCATTTATTTAAAAAAAATTTAGACATTTTGTTTCATGAAAGAGATTACGCTAAAAGAAATAGCAAATACTTTAGGAATTTCAATAACAACGGTATCTAAAGCCTTAAAAAATTATCCTGATGTAAGTGCCAAAACCCGAAAGGCGGTTATTGATTTAGCCGATCAGCTTAATTTTACACCCAATAGTTTTGCAGTTAATCTACGAACAAAAGAATCAAAAACAGTGGGTTTAATTATACCCGAAGTCTCTCATCACTTTTTCTCAAATGTTATTAATGGAATTATAGAACAAGCGGAAAAAAATGGATATTTGGTTATAATTCTCCAATCAAACGAGTCTATAGAACTAGAAAAAAAACAAGTTGCACTGCTTATCAATAAAAGAGTAGATGGGATTATGATGTCCCTATCCAATGATTCCAACGATGAAGATCATATCAAAAATATTATGAGGAAAAATATCCCCTTAGTACAATTTGATAAAATCGCAAAATTAATCCCAAGCTCTAAAGTGATAATCAATGATCAGAAAGCTTCAATGGAAGCCGTTCAGCATTTGATTGACAGAGGGTGTAAAAAAATTGTACACATTCGAGGACCCGTAAATCCTCAAAATGCCATTGACCGTTTTCTAGGTTATAAGAAAACCTTGGAGAAAAATAACATCCCCTATGATTCCAGTCTAGTATATACCTGTAAAAATGTGACTTTTGAAGAAGGAAGCTTTTTTGCCAAACAAATGCTGGAAGAACATCCGGATATTGACGGGGTATATGCAGTTACAGATCTAGTAGCTGTAGGTGTTCTAGCTCATTTTAATGAGGTTAAAATTCAAATACCAAATCAAATAGCGGTGATTGGATTTAGCAATTGGTTTATTTCACAAATATTCACCCCCAAACTGAGCACAGTTGATCAACCTAGCTATGAAATGGGGGTTTCTGCATTTAATTTATTATTGGAAGAAATGATTGCAAACAAAGAGGACCTCGAATTTAAGCCCCGAACTATTGAATTAGAAACACATGTTATTGAAAGAGAATCTACCCTAAGAACTTAATATTTCGCTTCAACCCCTCTAATTTTGTCCTTTTAACTGCCGAATTTTTGAATACTTCCTTAAAAACTTCTTCACTAATCTCCCTCCAATCTTTTTTTGTCATTGATAACAAATCTGGATTTGGATTAAAAAGTGGTTCTTCATGTGCTTTAGAAAATCGGTTCCAAGGACATACATCCTGGCATATATCACAACCAAATGCCCATTCTTCAAACTTTCCTTTAACCTCCTGAGGAATATTATTTTTAAGTTCAATGGTAAAATAGGAAATACACTTACTTCCATCTACTACATAAGGCGCAATGATTGCTGTTGTTGGACAAGAATCAATACAGGCAGTACAAGTACCGCAATGATCTGAAGTAGCCGAATCATATTCCAAATCCAAATCAACAATCAGTTCGGCTATAAAATAAAAAGAACCAACAGATTTAGTGAGTAAATTACTGTTTTTGCCTATCCATCCTAATCCACTTTTTGCCGCCCAGGCCTTATCTAAAACAGGTGCCGAATCAACAAAAGCGCGACCATAAACTTCTCCAATTTCAGTCTGAATGGAATCTAATAATTCTTTTAATTTCTCCTTAATGACATAATGATAATCTTGCCCATAAGCATATTTGGAAATTTTATAAGTATCGGCAATCTGAATTTCGGAAGGATAATAATTCAAAAGCAATGAAATAACGCTTCTTGCTCCATCGACAAGTAAAATTGGATTTAGGCGTTTATCAAAATGATTTTCCATATAAGACATTTCGCCTTGACTCTTGTTTTTGAGCCACGATTCTAGCCTTGGCGCCTCCTCTTCCAGAAAACCAGCTTTGCTAATACCACAAGACAAAAATCCGAGGCGCAAAGCTTCGGATTTGATAAATTGTGTGTGTTTTTCTTTATTTTGTATCACAGCTAAGATGGAGTTACCAATTAAAACAAACCGCCTTGAATATTCGTCCTAATCCTTCCTAAATGAGTATAAGCCTTCTCCGTTACTTCTCTTCCTCTAGGCGTACGCATGATAAAACCTTCCTGAATTAAAAAGGGCTCGTAGACTTCCTCAATAGTTTCGCTGCTTTCTGATACGGCTGTAGCCAATGTAGATAATCCTACAGGACCGCCTTTAAATTTATCGATAATAGTATGAAGGATTTTATTATCCATCTCGTCTAATCCATGGGCATCTACATTTAGTGCCTTTAGCGAATAACAAGCAATCTCAATATCAATCGTACCATTTCCTTTAATTTGAGCGAAATCACGAACTCGCCTTAATAAAGCATTTGCGATTCGCGGCGTTCCTCGGCTGCGTCCCGCGATCTCAATAGCAGCTTCCATACTGATGGGCATCTTAATAATAGCAGAACTCCTTTGAACGATAGTGGTCAAAAGTTCGGTAGTATAATACTGAAGCCGACTTTGTATTCCAAATCGCGCACGCATTGGCGCAGTCAACAAACCGGAACGGGTAGTAGCTCCTACTAACGTAAATGGATTTAAATTAATTTGAACCGAACGCGCATTAGGTCCAGATTCGATCATAATGTCGATTTTGAAGTCCTCCATAGCCGAATATAAATATTCTTCAACAATGGGGCTTAAACGGTGTATCTCGTCTATAAAAAGCACATCACGCTCTTCTAAGTTAGTGAGCAAACCTGCCAAATCGCCTGGTTTGTCTAAAACGGGTCCAGAAGTGATCTTAATCCCTACTCCTAATTCATTAGCCAAAATATTAGCCAGGGTTGTTTTCCCTAAACCTGGAGGTCCATGAAAAAGAGTATGATCAAGTGCTTCATTTCTTTGATTCGCTGCTTCAACAAAAACTTTTAAATTTTCCAATATCTGATCTTGACCTGCAAAATCATCAAAAGCTAGTGGCCTTAATTTTTTTTCAAGATCCAGTTCTTCCGGATTGAAATTTATATTTGTCGGATCTAAATTTTCATTCATATAACAAAGATATAGAAACTTATTTACGGAACTATTGTTTTTTACTTTAGAACTTTAGAAACAAAATAAAAAAGCCTTCCCATATGGAAAGGCTTTTTTATTCTATTAAGATTTTCTAGTTGTGAATTTCTTCTTCTCCTTCTTTCAAAGGTACATTTTGAGGAACAAAATCATCATCATGACCCGGTTTGCTGTAATCATAAGGCCATCTGTGAACTTCTGGTAAAGCTCCAGGCCAGTTACCATGAATGTGTTCTACAGGAGAAGTCCATTCCAAAGTATTCGATTTCCATGGATTCTGAACTGATTTCTTTCCGTAGAAAATACTACTGAAGAAATTATATAAAAATACCAATTGAAATACACCTCCAATAAGTGCAAATACAGTAATCAAAACATTCACATTTTGTAAATCATCAAATAATGGAAAGTTGGTATTGGTGTAATAACGTCTAGGTAAACCAGCTAATCCAATAAAGTGCATTGGGAAAAATACGCCATAAGCACATATTGCTGTTACCCAAAAGTGAACATAACCTAAATTTTTATTTAACATTCTACCAAACAATCTTGGAAACCAGTGATAAATACCAGCAAACATACCATACAAAGCAGATATACCCATTACCAAGTGAAAGTGAGCTACAACAAAATAAGTATCGTGAACATTAATATCAAGTGTACTATCTCCAAGGATAATTCCTGTTAACCCTCCCGTGATAAAAGTCGAAACCAAACCAATAGAAAATAACATCGCAGGATTTAATTGCAAATTACCTTTCCATAGTGTAGTAATATAATTAAAAGCTTTTACAGCAGATGGTATGGCAATCAACAAGGTGGTGAAAGTAAATACAGATCCTAAAAACGGATTCATTCCCGATATAAACATGTGGTGTCCCCATACTACAGTTGACAAAAATGCAATGGCTAGAATGGACATAATCATAGCTCGGTATCCAAAAATGGGTTTACGAGAATTCGTAGCAATAACTTCAGAAGTAATACCCAAAGCTGGTAATAATACAATGTAAACTTCAGGGTGACCTAGAAACCAGAATAAATGTTCAAATAAAACAGGAGAACCTCCTTGATAATGTAAAACTTCTCCAGCTAAATAAATATCAGATAAGAAAAAGGAGGTTCCAAGACTTCTGTCCATAATCAACAATAAAGCAGCTGATAATAAAACAGGAAAAGAAACTACTCCAATAACGGCAGTGATAAACAAGCACCATACTGTTAATGGCAATCTTGTCATTGACATTCCTTTTGTTCTTAGATTGATAACGGTTACAATATAGTTAAGAGAACCCATCAAAGAGGAAGCAATAAAGATAGCCATAGAAGTTAACCACAAAGTCATTCCCATACCAGAACCACCAATGGCCTGTGGCAATGCACTCAAAGGTGGATAGATAGTCCATCCGGAAGAAGCCGGTCCTGATTCCACAAATAAGGAGGAAATCATGATAACACAAGACAAAAAGAACAACCAATAAGAAACCATGTTCATAAATCCAGAGGCCATATCGCGTGCACCAATTTGAAGTGGTATCAATAAATTACTGAAGGTTCCACTCAGAGCGGCAGTTAGAACAAAGAAAACCATTATGGTTCCATGTATGGTTACTAAAGCTAAATAAATATCATTAGTCATAACTCCGTTTGGAGCAAATTTATCACCTAATAAAATATTAAATATTTTAAAAGATTCTTCCGGCCAAGCCAGTTGCATTCTAAAAAGCATTGACATTCCAACACCTATAATTCCCATAAATATACCTGAAATCAAGTATTGTTTGGCAATCATTTTATGGTCGATACTAAAGATATATTTTGTTATAAAAGTATCTTTATGGTGGTGTTCATGTTCTTGATCGTGTGCGTGATCGTTAACTATAGCTGACATATATCTTTACTTTAAATTTTATAATTATTTCATTGCCATTGGGGCAACCGTTTTTGCATCAATAACTTTTGAGGAATCAGCTGTTTTTGCACCTGCATCTGTTGGACTTGCAGCTGTTTTAGAAGCTTTAAGTTCTTCTGCAAATGTAGGTTTTGAAGCCAACCATTTTTTGTAATCTTCCGGTGTATCTACAATAATTTTCATCTGCATGTTATAATGAGATACCCCACATATTTTGTTACAAAGCAATAAGAAATCAAAGGAATAAGGATCTAACGCCGCTTGACCATTGGCAACTAATTCTGCACTTTTCTTAACTCTAATAGCATTTATATTTGCTACTTTTTCTTGCATGAAAGGTTGTTCCCGCATTTCATCTGTAGTTATACTTGGTGTAAAAGCAAACTGAGTGACCATTCCAGGTACACAATTCATTTGTGCTCTAAAGTGAGGCATAAAAGCGGAGTGTAATACATCCTGAGACCTCATTTTGAAAAGTATCTTTTTACCTTTTGGTAAGTGAAGTTCTTTTACCACTTTATCATCATTTCCATTTGGATCGGATTCATCAACTCCTAAGGAATTGATTCCTTCAATATATCGAACATTCGCTTTACCCAATACATTATCTTCTCCCGAATAACGTGCCGTCCAGTTAAACTGTTGCGCATACAATTCTATTACAATAACTTCTTCGTCTTCATCTACAAACATAATGTTAGTCCATGCATACAACCCATAAAGAATTAAACCGGCTAATACTACCGCTGGAATTACACTCCAGATGAATTCCAATTTGTCATTGTCTGCAAAATAAAGTGCCTTTTGATCTTTTTTCCCTCTGTATTTGAAAGCAAAATAATATAATAATGCTTGTGTAACAGCCTGAACTATAAAAATCAAAACCCAAGTAATATTCATAAGGTTATCCACTAAAGCACCATGCTCTGAAGCAGGATGATGAAGTACTAATTTACCCCAGGTTAAAAGACCATATATTGTAAAGATGTAAATGAAAGCCAAAAAGCCAAACATCAAATATCCCTGAATATTATTATCATCATCATTTGCAACCTGCGAATTATCTTTATTAACGCCTACCTGAGTTAAATCAAATATTTTCGTCAACTGCCATAATGCAATAGATAATAAAACTAAAACTATAATTACCAACAAACTTGTCATCTGTTTCTTTCTTTAAATATTAATAATGAAAATGTTTGCTTTCTTCTATGAAAGGATTTCTTTTTGGAAGTAGAGGTGATTTTGTCAAAGCATTAAATACTACATAAATAAATAATCCTAAGAAGAAAAGCACAGAACTTATTTCTGAAACCCCAATAAACCATCTGTCTCCAACTGCTGAAGGCATGATCATATTAAAGAAATCTATATAATGACCTAATAAAATAACGGTTCCAGCCATAACTAATATCCACGTAATTCTTTTGAAATCGGTATTGATTAATATCAATATCGGGAAAACAAAATTCATAACAACAGCACCAAAGAAAGG
>Ga0114962_10002783_pt1 | contig 14387 bp, 16 predicted proteins | sample C_130820_MF_Meta_FD_87017 | JGI IMG/M metagenome (GOLD analysis project Ga0114962, IMG submission 87017) | Freshwater microbial communities from Lake Croche, Canada to study carbon cycling - C_130820_MF_MetaG | ecosystem: Environmental > Aquatic > Freshwater > Lake | place: Lake Croche, Canada...
ATTAGGTATTGATAAGAACCATATCCACTGACAAAAAATATTTTTGATTCAGAAGTTAGCCCATACAAAGTATTGACTTTAGTAAATTGTGTTGAAGTAGAATCCAACGAAGAATTAATTACATGTACTTCTATACTATTAGTATCTAATGTTTCCGAACTAAGAACAAAACTATTAGTTCCTGTATTAACTACATTGAAGTATTCTGATGCTTGCTTACCTTCATAAACATTAACTGGAGAGCTTGTATAGACACCATTATTATTTAAAATTATAGTATCTTCTGTAGTAGAAAAATCTAGGCTAATATTATCTACTGATGTTCTTACAATATAACCTTTAGGAACAATAACAAATGGTGGTAAATTTCCACCAGTATTAACTGTAAAAGTTACTTGAGCTCTAGCAGATGTTGCAGACCTAGGTACATAATTTAACTCTTTAGCATGTGATATAATAGAAGGTCTCATTTGAGCTGAATCTAAAAACATCTCACTTCCTACCATATTAAGATAGTATGAGTTCATGTAAGTATTATAAGAAAGAATATCTAATAAAGCATTTAAATTAGATCCTTCAAAATCATAATCTTTAAATTGGGTTTTAGATTGTACAAATGTTTTTAAATTGGATTTTATTCCATCAAAACTTAAATCTGAAACACTTAAAAATCCTGTGTTTGCCATTTATCTTACTCTTTTTAATATTAGATCTAGTGTTATAGGTGTCGTTGAGTTAATGATGGAAAATACAATAGATGCAGAATATGCATTGTCATCTGCAAGAGCTTTTACATTAACAGAATAAATGTTAGCTCTTGGTTCATAATTTACTATGGTTTCTCTTATTTTTTCTTTTAAAACGTACTCAGTATCACTACTTATATTTTCAAACAAAGATTGTCTTATTCCTGCTCCAACATCTGGATTAAAAAATCTTTCATAAGGATCAGTTAAAAGTAGATTTCTTATTGATCTTTTTACTGCATTTTCATTGGTTAGCAATACCAAATCTTCTTTGATTGGATGAATATCAAAATTAGAAGGTATATCTGAATATATTATTGATGTTGTTGTCATGTATTATTTATAAAGAGGTTCTACAAGTTGCTAAAAACTGTGGATTGTATCTTTGAATATCATTTGCAGCTGAAGAAGCTAGCTTCCACCCATTAGTAAATGGAGAAGATCCAAAAGGTGAAAAAGTTTCTCCTGCCATTGCTCCACTAAAACCCAGCATAAACGGAATAGCATTATCTTATCTTCTCATTTCTATTGTAGATGTTGTAGGTACATTTAATATATTGCATACATTACCTACCATAGTTCCAATTTGTTGGCCAAAAAATGTATTAGTTGAAGGAAGTTCTGGAGATCCTGTAATTAATTTTGAAACAACAGATCCTATAGCCATTCCACCACCAAAGGAATTAAAATTTTGCATTCCAAAACTAACTACTCCAGATCCTCCATTAACATGACCAAATGCCCCTACTTTTCTACAAAACACTTGATCTGTTGCTGGAATAGAAGTTGGGGACTCACCAAAATAAGCTTTACCTGCATAGGATGGAGGGGTTAGCATAGGATTGTTTGCTCTTTTGGAAGTAGTTATTCTTTTTCCCGTAAGCAACTCAGACATTAATCCACCAACAGAATTACCACCTGTTTGAGATAATAACATTCCAGCTACTATTCCACCAAGAGCTCCCAATGATCCTAAAGATCCTCCTAAAGGAGTTTGACCAAGCAGGCTACCTATCACAGAACCACCAACAGAAGAAGCTAGAGATCCTATATTGAAGGTTGGATTAGAAATAGCATTTAGTTTATCTATATTACTCAAGGATCCTTGTGATGCATTTGTAAATGCATTAATGGTATTGGTAATAGCTACATTAGTCAATGAAGGTGCTGATGAAAGTGGACCAGAAAAATTATTTGATTTGTAAGCTGACCCTATCAAGACAGATCCTAACACTCCCAAAGAAGATCCTAAGTTTGCTGCATCTAATATTCCTCCTAAACTACTTTGAGAAGAATCACTATATCGTTGAGCATTAGAGTATTGAGAACTAAATCTTAGATTTATAGAAGCTACACCATTAGCTAGATAACCTACTTTATAGATATTACCTATTCCACATATTCCAACTATATTTCTAACATAGTTAGGGTTGTCCATTTCTGGAATTCCTACTACTCCTGAAATGTATTGAAGATCACTATAATTCTCACTTGCTGCAAGTATATAAAAGAAATTGGATAATACATCAGCTGGTATTATACCATATGATGCAAGTTCCATAGATTTATTTGCAATTGTTTGTTTTTCTAATGTAGTGAGAATATAATTAGAAGGTGTTCGAACATAGTTAGATGGTGCATTTGTTTGTTTGAGTATAAAAGCAGCACCAGATAATTGAGAAGCAATATTAACTGCTGTGTTAAAATTATCGTTGGAATCTTTCATTTCTTGGTTACCAAAGAAACCAGGCTTTTGTATAATGCCTCTTTGGATATGTGCAGATGAATCTTTGTTTACTGCAGTAGATTTAGATGTAGGTTGTGATACTGGTGCTGAAGAGGGTGTTGTAGAACCTTGTTTAGGAGAAGCTACTGCAACATAATATGTTCCATCAGGAAGTAGATATTTTCCTGTGACAGAATCACCCAAAGCATCTGCTTGAGCTTGAGCATATTGTTGAAATAATACTTTTCTTTCTGCAATTGTTTGAGTACCAGCAGTATAAGAATTATCAGTATATGTGTACATTATACAACTTTCCTTCCTTCAAGAGCTGCAACTGCATAGGAAAGTTGTAATCCACTTACCTTTTGGTAACAATGGGGATCTGCACAAGTAAACACACTTCCACCTCCTTGTTGACCTGGTTGAGCAGACATAACGTGACAATGTATACCAGGAGAGTCATTTTTTTCTAAAAATATTTGGTTGAAAGGTAAATTGTCTCTTACATAAGCTGCAATTTCTGCAGTGAGTGACACATCATTTTTATTGGATGCTCTAAGATCAACCGCACCTCCTGTAATATGATTTGGAGAATCGCTTCTATACCATGAAGTAATTTGGATTCTTCCTCCAAATTTTTCATATAAAGGATCAAGTATATTCCAGGCAACATTCATTGCTTCTTTTAATACTGCTTTTTGCTTATCTTGTGTAACATATCTTAATCCAATCACTTGACCTATAGATATATGTTTTGATATTTTATCATTAGAGTTGTTTAAAGATTGTGGCATCGGTTGTGGATTTTGTTCAGCCATACCATTATTAGTTACAGAGCCTGCTGGTCTATCATAAATTCCATATTTAATAGCATCAGCAGTGATACCAGTGTCTTGCATATCAAATGAAGCTCCTGCACCCTTATTTCCAGCAGCATATGCTTCAGCCTTGGGATTTGGATTGCCACCTTCATTTTTATGGAGTGAAAATTCTTCTGCAGACATTTTATTGGCATTACCAGGAAAATCAGGAGCCAATCTTGTTGATGAAATATTATCTATGATTGTATTTGCAGGTGCATATTGAGCATTTGGAGCAACTGCAGCTTCTGCAGGATCTGAAGGATCATCTGGATTTGTAGATCCACTAACTTGTATTTTAGTATCTACGCCATTAATTTGAATTAGACCACCTGCTAATAAATCAGTAGTATCCCCTGAATGGAATGACATTGCACCTTTAGATGATAGTTTACTTGTTCCTGAAATTTTACCTGTAAATTTACCTTTTGTTTCTAAATCCATATCTCCAGTTGATTTTACAGTAAATGTATCTTGAGTTTCTAGATCCATAGATGATACAGAAAGAGCTGTAAATTTATCTCTAGAATTTAATGTCATTTCTTTAATTGAACTAATAGTAGTTTTTAATATAGAATTTATTGATACATTATGATCAGATCTTATAGAAATATCATCTGCTGCATCTATATCTAAGCTTTTAGACGTTTGCATTCCAAATTTACCAGCAACAGTTATTCTGTGATCACCAGCAACAGTTGTACACATATCCTTACCAACTTCAAAAGACTTATATCCATCAATAGATTCGTCTACTGAACCTCTGACATTCGTAACAATATCACCTCCGACGTGAATTCCTAAACTACCACCAACATTAAAATCTAAATCACCTTCTGTTTCTATTGTAACTTTACCATCACCCTTAAGGATCATATGGCCTTTAGCATAGATTGTTGTATCACCCTTTGGTGAGATAATTCCAACACCTTTTTTACCAGTAGAAAATAAATGAATAGATCCATCTGCATCTATCATAATGGTAGAACCAGAATGATGCTGCATAGTGATTGTATCAGCACCAAATGTATTATCAATAACAAGTCTATTACCGGTTGCAGAAACAAATCCCTGTATATCAGTAGAATTTCCTATACCACTCATGTTGCCTGCACCAGGACCAGTATGGGTTATAGTAGCATCGCTTCCTAAACCAGGTTTATCTTTTACAGACACCTCGTAATAAGGTGCAGGGTTACCAGTTCCTAAAAGTTGTGGTCCATCATTTCTCGATACCCCATCACTTTCTGGATTAGTAACTTTTTTTATATAATAAGGATCATCTACAAAGTCTTCTCTTGACATATCTTACCCACAATAGTTAGAATATAAAGAAATTAAAGCCTGCTCTAGCTTATCGTTGTCACTAGTTATTTGAGCACTATCATAAAATTTAGAGTGTTCTCTCATTACTTTATATAATGTAATCTTTTGTTGTTCTGTAATATAAAAATTAGTATGTAGTTCTTGCGATTGGCTATACAAGAATTTATCTATTCCACCTATAATTACAACAGTTGCATTATCTGGATTGGATGAAGCACCCTGATAAACAGATCCATCTATATCAATGATGAAAGTATAGCTATCATATTTGCTTAGATCTACTTGTTGATTTCTAAGATCACCAGAGAACGAAAAAAACAAATTTTTACAATATGAAATAGCTTGAAAACTAACTGCATTCATTATGCATTATCCTTTTTATTACCAGCGTGTGAACCTGTGTAAGACATGGAAGAAAGGACCATTCTTGCTTTAGATAGCTTTTTGAGATAATAAGGTGATTCTCTATTTACCGTCCACACACCATTTATTTTTTGATAAGATGCATCTCTTTCATAATATATCATTGCCGCTGTTGCATCTTGAATTGTAGTAGAAACTAGCAATCTATTATATGAAGATCTTTCTGAAGTGTGTAACTCATACCAAACATAATCCAATTGTTGTTGTAAGGAGGGAAGATTTGGAGGAGCTACTTGTCCTGTGATTCCACAAAATCTTAATAAAGGTGTTACTCTATCATACTTACCACCTCTCCATTGAGCTATGCCCATTGAAGCTTCGCCTCTATCATTACCATTATATGATTGAGGATCAATGTTTGATTCAACTATTAAATTTCCAATTATAGCAGAAACAATTATTTTTATATCTCCTGAAACAGCACCTTCTGTTGATATCTGTTCCCAAAAATAATTATATGCTTTGGTTTGGTTATCGTTGCCAGTAAGTTGGGTTGTAGAAGGAGGAGTTGCATCTTGAGGTGTTGTAGTGGGTTTAGAAGTCCCTGGAGTAGTCGTAGAACCTGTACCTATTGAATTTGTAGGTCTAGGAGAATTGTTCATAGAACCCTGACCGCCATTAATAACACCAACTACAATTGGTTGTTGTGAATCAATTCCATCTGAAAAAAATCCTACTACCCAAGTACCAACTGTTAGTCCATGACTAACATTACCACCAGATGTTTGTCCTCCAGTTGTAGGATAAAGTACCATTGCCCAAGGTAAAGCATCGTTTGGAATTTTTATAAGATCTGTTGTTCTATGAACGCCAAACACTCTAACTCGTACACGAGATCTATCATCGCCAACTTGTTGGACGACACCGACAAACCATCTAAATCTATCGCCATAAAAATCATCTTCTATCATGCGTGACCTGGTCCTACTTGAGGCGATACAACATTTAAATTGTATTCTGAGTCAGCAAGTAATGAATTTAATGCACCATCTTTATATATTCTCAAAGAAGTTGCTGCTTGATATCCTGCGCCCAATACTTGTTTTACTTCTACAACAATAAACAATCCGGATATATAGATATCAAAACTTACATTATTAAAACCATGATTTTCTGGAATATCTACCCATATAACATCACCTACTTTGAAATCCATATTAGCTGGTACTGTAATAGTAAGATCAACTTGATTTAAAGCATTTAGGTATTTTGCTGTATTTCCAAATTTTGAATTAAAGGAGGGATTGGTTTCACCATCTTTAGCACTTATTTCTGGCCAATTGTTTATAATATACCTTATTCTATTTGAATATTCTGAAGTTGTTGTTTTATCATTTTTTACATATTTTATATAATCAGGTGTGTTTAAAGGCCATCTTTCCAAAGAAAAATTAGTATCTCTTTGCTGTTCTGCTAACTCTGTTGGTTCTGAATGGTAACTTTTCATTAACATGTTAATTTCAAAAAGTTCGTTTTGGAAATAACCTCCAACAATCTTTTCTATAGATGAATTTCTTTTGTTAACTATAACATTTGAAATTAATTTTAAATTTTCTTCTGGATCACCATTAGGATTAGCAAGTGTGATAATGTTGTCTGAATAGTATTTGTATTTTTTATCTATTAAATTACTCTTGTTTTTTAAACCTTTTTCAATTAAAGATTGCATGGTAACAAAATTAAAACTATCAATATCTTCATAAAACAAAAATAAAAAATAATCTTTAGGATTTTCTGCTATGGCTTGTTTAGCTAACCATTGTATAGCTTGAAAAGGTCTTAAACTAGGAATTATTAAATCTCTAACTTTAATAGTAGGTTGGACATTTAATGGCTTGTAAGTGTCATATATTAGACCAGTGTCTATAGAAATATATTCATTATACAATGAAAGTGCAGCAAGTTCTATTTTATTATTATACCAATGAGAAACTACTTTTCTTACATTTTGAAGATAAAAAGGACTTACAAGATCTAAAATAAACATAGTAGATCTTGCTCTATCTCCAACAGTAATATCTCTAATGTTTTTTATAATAAACTTTAACGTTTTTTCATAACCACCTTTATATTCTGTAAGCGATTCTTGTTTATACGATATTGTTATTAACTCTTCTCCTGTTAAAGGATAGTTAGTAAATAATCCAATTTGATCGTTAATTAAAATCTCTCCTTGTACAGAAGGTTCAAATAATGATTGATAAAAGATAAACTCGACAAATTGAGGCATAAGACTCATTTTGTCTTTGCCTTTAAATTTTTCTATAGTAATATCAGTAATTGATACTTTAAGAGGATTTACTTCAAAATTAGCCATTAATAAAAAGGTCTTTAAATTGTTGTTTGAAGTTGTTTATGTAATTGGATTTTAATAATTTAATGTCTCTTTTAGATTCATTTATTTCAACTTCATAATCCCAAATAGATTTTGGTACCCATCCCCCAGGACTTCCTAATTGTGTAAACGTAAAATATGATATAGTATAGTTGTAAGAATTGATAGTTTCAATGGAATCAGAAGGAAGACCTTTATAGTAATAGTATTGAATATTAGTTACATCATTAGTATCAGTTAGTTTATATGCAGCTTTATTATACTTACTTTCAACATACTTTATAAAATCAGTATCATTCAAAATCCAATCTTTGTATGGATCTACTATATTATTACAAAGATATATTATCCAATCAAGTGTAGCATCATTATACTGATCGTAAGCTATCATATCAGCTCTTTCACCTTCTTTAATAGTATAATTGTAAAATTTATTAATATCTGTCAAATATTTGCTTAATATTGTTGCATCTACTAAAAGATTTGTAGCGGTTATATTATTATATGATATTTGAGGATAATAATTAAATATAGACATTATTGTTGCCTATCTCTATTAAATTCAGCGGAGGGGTGAGATAGCAATTGGTTACTACTTGTACTTGAAATTCCAAAATTTTCCCTAGTACGAATATTAATTTCTTGAAAATGTAATGATAAATCTACTGTAACTGGTTGGCCATCTTTAAAAAATGCTTGGCCTCCTACAGAACTTACAACAGACATTCCAGTAATAAAGGAATCATATACATTGGGGGCAATTTCAGAAGGAAGGCCTTTAAAGTCTACTGTTGCAATATATGGGTAATCTAAAGCAAATCCTGCAGATCCATTTAATATGGAAGGATGCATAAAAGCTTTTATATAATTTACCATTTTATTCATTTTTTGAGCTTCGTCTTGAGATCTAGGAGCTAACCTCCAAGTAAATTCATAGGCCTTTAATTTTACACCATCAAAAATAGTAGTAATATGAGGGTTTCTTACTACTCCTGATGTGGATTGAGCATACTGTTGTATATCTGATGAGCCAGGTGAAAGAGCAACAGCCTGAGATACCAATTCAGTTATTTTACTTCTTGTAAGAGTTCCACCTTTAATAGCTGCTCCTAACTGCTCTATTCCTGACTTACCTGCTGCTAAAAGAGCTGATTTTTCACCAAATGCAGCTCCTGAATATCTGCTATTGCATCAAACGTAGCAAATGAAGGAGCACTGACTTCTATTCCATATGAATCACTAAGATTTGATGGAATTGGAAGTCTGATAAAACTTTTAAGAGTTGGCGACAAGGGTTTTCCTGGGCCTGGTCTTTTATATTCTCTTAAACTAAGGTTGGTATAAAATTGAGGAACTGCTTGAGGAAAAGCAAATATCTGAGTTGATGAAGGCATTTTTACTCCTATAAATATAATTATATTTATATGGATTTTGTAAATGGCATACAAAGGTAGATTTAAACCAAAATATCCCGAAAAATACAAAGGTGACCCAAACAACATAATCTACAGAAGTCTGTGGGAAATGAGGTTTATTAGGTACCTCGACCAGCATCCAAGTGTGTTGAATTGGGCTTCAGAAGAAATAATTATACCTTATTATAGCCCTGTTGATAAAAAAATGCACCGTTATTTTCCAGATTTTTGGGTACGTACAGTAACTCCAGAAGGTGCTATAAATACAACTATAATAGAGATCAAGCCAGACGTTCAAACTAGAATGCCTGTCAAAAAGCAGAAAACAACTAGACGTTATATTAATGAACTAAAGACGTATGGTGTTAATGATGCAAAGTGGAAAGCAGCCGAACAATTTTGTGCTGATAGGAAATGGCAGTTCAAAGTAATGACTGAAAAAGATTTGGGTTTGGATAAAAATTAATGGGTATTTTTACAGATGTTTTAGAAAAGGGTAAACCTAACAAAAGGATACCCAATGATGCTAAGCCTGTTACTCAGGTTGTAAGAGATTGGTATAGAGACAAGGCTCTTTCATTTAAAACATATAGAGTTGAGAGTCTGGTTAAAAAGAATCCAGATAATACTAAAACTACTATCAAGCCTGGATTCTTGTATCTTTTCAACTATGATCCTAAACTAAAAGAAGAACTACCATACTACGACAGATATCCGTTGGTATTTCCTTTCAGCTTAGAAAAAGACGGATTTTTAGCTATCAACCTTCATTATTTGCCTTATCCATTTAGAGCTAAGTTAATGGACAATTTATATTTGTTGGTTAATAATAGTAAGTATGATGAAACGACAAAATTGAGAATGTCGTATAATTTGTTAAATTCTGCATCTAAGTATAAATATTTTAGACCTTGTATAAAGAAATATATTTATAGTCACGTAAAAAGTAGATTTTTAAACATACCTTCAGATGAATGGGACATAGCATTGTTCCTCCCATTGGAAAGATTTGCAAAGAAATCCAAAGCATTTGTTTTCAAAGAAACGAGAGATATTATAAATGGCCTTTAATGTATACGATATGCTTGGTGCAATTAATGCAGCAGGTGGTATTTCTAAAGCTTCCAAATTCTTTGTAGAAATAACGCCTCCTCCTACATTGCCTATTGACTATAATATATTTTTTCTTTGTGAGAATGCAGTACTTCCTGGAGTAGCATTAGGAACTGAAGAAATTAGAATGCCAGGTTATGGTATTGTAGAAAAAAGACCCAACAATGTTGCATTCAACGATGTTCCTCTTACATTTTTAAATGATTCAAATGGTAAGGTTTTAGCTTTCTTTCATCAATGGGTACAATCGATTAATAACTTTAATAAGAACACAAATCCTGCAGGCACTGCAAAAGGGTTACCAATGAATACCTTTGCTTATCCAAAAGATTATTTTGGAACAGTTAATATTGCTCACCTAGATGATTCAGGAGAACAGATTATTAATTACACTCTCCTCGAAGCATATCCTTTAGCAGTTGGTGATATCCAAGTAGATTGGGGCCTTTCTGATCAATTGGTTAGAGTACCTGTAACAATGACATTCTCATATTGGGATTCAGAAACGCTTGATCCTGGATATGTAGATTATAGATCTGAAGCTGTTTACAATGCTACACAATCTACAGCAGCAAGAGTAGGATTTGAAAATAAATTGGAGTGGGAGGTACTTAACTTTACTGATCCACAAATAATTCAAAACAAAGTCAACTTATATGCTGGCTTTTTATCATTTTTATAATATAAGGATTTATTGAAATGGCACTACCTAAAATTAAACATCCAATATACGCAATAACTATTCCTTCTACCCAACAGCAAGTAAATATTAGACCATTTACTGTTCAAGAAGAGAAAATACTTTTAATGGCGAGATCATCAGAAAATTCTGATGATATAGTGAATTCTTTGAAACAAATTATTAAAAATTGTGTAGTTGAAAAGATAGATGTAGATAAACTATCTACATTTGACGTTGAATACTTGTTTATCAAACTAAGAGCAAAATCTGTTGGAGAAGTAGTAGATTTAGAATATTCTATACCTAATTCTGATCCTCAAGAAATAATTAAATTTAAAATAAACCTAGATGAAGTTGAGATTAAAAATAACATTAATCATAAAAAGAAATTTACTCTACATGAAGATATTGGCGTTTCTATGAGATATCCTACTATTAACGAGATTAGATCAATAGATAATATGGGCACCTCAGATCAATCTGTGTTAGATGTATTAATTAAATGCATCGACCAAATATATGATGATGACAGAGTATATGATGACTTTACAAATGAAGAGTTAATTAATTTTGTTAACAGTTTACCTTTAGAATCAATGAAAAATATAAGAGATTTCTTTGAAACTATGCCTGTAGTGGAACATAGTATTACATTAAAATCAAAAGAAGGTAAAGATGTTGAAGTTACACTAAGAGGATTAAATAATTTTTTTACATAATGACCGGATATAGCAATATAGCGGTCTACTACAACACATTATTTTCTATGGTACAACACCATAAATATTCTTTAACAGAAATAAACAATTTATATCCTTACGAAAGGGATTTATTTTTAGAACTACTTAGACAACATTTAAAAGATTTAGAAGAAGAGAGAAGAAGACGCAATGGCTAAGGAACCTTCGGGACCTAAAATTTCTACTGGTGGGGAGAGCTACAGACCTAATGACCCAGGCTATCAAAAGCTATTGCAAAAAATATTAGAAGCTGATTTAAAGGCGGCTGCTAATTTAGAAAATGCTTCAGCTACACTTAATGAAAATGCTGAAGAAATAAAAAAATCAAACATAGAGCAATCTAAAATAGCTGAATCTATGATAGAGGCTATAGATGGTTTGAGTGATTTTCTTAAACCATCTAATAAACCTTCTGGAGGAGGAGATCAACCAAACCCAGAAAGAAAATCTTCTAGTAATGAGAGGGATTTGATTTATTCTCTATTACAGGTAAATGAAGAGATATTAAATGCTACTAAAGTAAACACTACAGTACTAGAAGATATCTTAAATGCTTTATTCAGAGAAAATACAAAAAAGAATTCTGAAAGACGAACCGAAAAAAATAATGCACCTAGAACAAACATTAACAACAATTCTACTAAAAATACAAACGTTAATATTGGTTCAGGCAAGGGGATCGGTGGTCAAGTCCAATCATTAGGAATAGGATTGGGTGCTGCTGGAGCTGGAATAGGAGCATTCTTTTTAGGCTTAGCTGGTGCTGAAGCTATAATGGAAAAATTTGGCTCTGGTGATAATATTAAAAAATTATTAGTAAATGTAGCTGAAGGTTTGGATGCATTTAGTACAAGAGATTTAGTTGCTATAGCTGCTGCTATGGGAGTAGGCGCTTTAGTAGGTGCTAGAGGTGGTAGTAGTGTTGGTATGGCTACTGGTATTGGTGCAGTAGGTTTTGGTATAGGTGCATTTTTTACAGGTATAGCTGCTGGCGATAAAGCTATGAGTTGGGTTAATACAGATTTTGAATCGTTAAAAAAAGCCACTAAAGGAATGTCTGAAGCTCTTTCTAATTTAGATGATAGAGCATTAACTGTTGTAGGAAGCTTGTTAGCTGCAGGAGGTGCTGCAGGTGCTCTGTTTGGTCCTTCTAGAGTAGCTCAAGCTACAATAGGAATGGGTGCTGTTGGATTAGGAATAGGTGCTTTCTTTGCTGGTTTAGGAGCAGGAGATGCAGGTTTAAAATGGATGGATGTTGATGGTGGCAGATTAGTTCAATTAATGAAGAATTTTTCTGATGGTATGAGTGCCTTTACTTCTGATGAAAGATCTTTGGCTGTTTTGGGTGGTTTACTAGGAGTTGGTGGAGCTGCGGGTGCTTTATTTGGACCAGTGTCGGTAGGTAAAGCTACTATTGGTATGGGTGCAATAGGCTTAGGGATAGGAGCTTTCTTTGATGGCCTTGGAGCAGGTGATGCTGGACTAAAATGGATGGATGTGGATGGAAGTAAATTGGCTTCACTAATGAAAAATCTAGCCGATGGTTTAAATGCATTTTCTGGTCAAAGCTTAATTGCTCTCGGTGCTTTGCTTGGAGCAGGTGCATTGTTTGGTGTGGCTGGTCCTGAAGTAGCTGGTGCCGCTGGGTTAGGAATAGCTATTATTGGAGCTGGATTAGCAGCATTCTTAGGCTCATTTGCAGTATTAGATAAAGTAACTGGAGCAATAGGGTCTGATGGTTCTAATCTGAAAAAACTATTAGTAAATATGGCAGAAGGATTAAATCCATTAGGTGAAATAAATGGTGATAATCTTTTGAAAGTTAGTACTGGATTATTAGCTTTGGGTCCATCATTAGCAGCTTTCGTTGCAGGTGATTGGGTTGAAAAAATAACTGGACCTATAAAAGATGCATGGAATTGGTTAACTGGTTCTGATGACCAACAAAACAATTCTAAAAATGGTATGATAAGACAACTAGTAGATGCTATCAAACCAATAGAAGAATTAGATGGATCTAAATTTGCAGTGTTCGATACAATATCAGATTCGTTTGACAAATTAAGCAAAGCTATTTCTAATATTGTTGGCACCGACGTTAACAAATTAAAACAACAAATGCAAGCTATAGTATCTACACTAAGCCTTTCATTTGGAAATAATGACGATCAACAACTTAACGAATTTGCAAATAAATTAAACAAAAAAATATCAGTGTTATCAGCATTGGCTGCAGGTGGCAAAGTAAAGGGATCTAAAGAGTGGTCTGGTACTGGTTCTGATATAGATTTTGGACCTGGAATTTTAAGTCCAGATTTAAAAATAGAACAATTGTCAGATTCTATGAATAAAATTAATGCTATTTTAAATAATAGTCAATCAAACATAGTTCCAACTGAAAATAATGTTTCGTCTGTTAATCATACTATTAACGAAAATGCAGTTAGTAGTAATCAAAATAGCGCTCCTATTATTGTTAATAACAATACTACCAATAATAATAGTACAACCGGCCCTGGAAATTCTCAAGGGCCGGCTTCTGGAGGTTCTGTTGCTACTGCACCACAAAGAAGTCCTTTAGATAATGTTCTTTATGGAAGAGCGTATAGTGGAGGTCACCAGTAATTAATCAGAGGCCAGCTTTTTAAAAAAGCTTAGGTCTTCGTCATCATCGTCCCATGGTGCACTCTGTGCAGGTGCAGAAGGAGGTGGTGATGACTTTGCTGGAGCTGAATAAGCAACTTCTTCATCAAGCATCTGATTAGCATGGCTGTTAGAAGTACCTTCGCCTGCAATACCAATTGCCTTTTCGAGGCGAGCCTTCAACTCTTCATAAGACTTGAAGTTCTTTGGATCGAGAAGATCTTGGAGTGAATACTCCTTCTTCCAAACTGCTTCCAACTCATCATCATCCTGAAGCAATGGTGCCTTAGAATCAAACTCAGACTTGTCGTAGTTCTGATAGCCATCAAGCTTACGAATCTTCAACTTAAAGTTGGCACCTTCCCAAAGATCAAATGG
>Ga0114962_10002785_pt1 | contig 14368 bp, 12 predicted proteins | sample C_130820_MF_Meta_FD_87017 | JGI IMG/M metagenome (GOLD analysis project Ga0114962, IMG submission 87017) | Freshwater microbial communities from Lake Croche, Canada to study carbon cycling - C_130820_MF_MetaG | ecosystem: Environmental > Aquatic > Freshwater > Lake | place: Lake Croche, Canada...
AGTGTCGCTTTGGGCCCAGCGCTAGTAGCGCTAACGATGCTGGGGCTACCAAGTACCAACAGGTTGATCAACACCAAGATTTTCCAGATGCGCATAATCGCGACCCTAGCAATATTCGCAGCCAGGAGGCGGTTGACCTCTATCCCGCGCTATCGCTACACAGCGGAGTGCTTGAGCGTTATCGCGCAGATGGCGAGAAAACCGGCAGTGGCTTTAGATGCCAGTGCTTAAGGATAGGAGTGACGCTCGCCGCGGCATAGCGAAACGCTCCAGAAGAGTATGTAGGACAGCCAGGTGGCTCAAGTACGCCTGGCTTAAAGCTGTCGCAGACATGAAAGCCGTCAGGCCCGCCCCGGACCTGCGCGTAAGGATGGCCCTCCACCGAAGGGACTAGGCATTCACCCCGAGAAATTTCTTGGGGAAGGCAAGGCAAGCTGCTCACTATTTGACGATCTCGACCCTCTATCGCTCGCGCTGGGCTGATCACCACAACGAGCCTTGGGTACTGCTTGGCCAGTTGCGCAAAAGTGGCCCGAGTGCCCGGCCCAAAGATATTGCAGGCATCGCAATGTGGGCCTTGATCGAGGTAGATCTTTTTGACGCCTGCCAGCCGCAATACATTGATTGCAACTTCAAAATCTTCTTTTTGGCGAACTAACCAATGCTGCAGGGACTTAGGACTAACCGTGGGATCTCCATAACTTGGGGTCTTGGCACAGGCGTCAAAGTTGGAGCCGATGTACTCAAGCACAGCGACCTCTGGTCTGAACTCTTTCGCTGTGCGTCGAATTGCTGGCAGGGCGTTGCAGATGCCGTCAGCCGGAAACGCGTGATAGGTCGATCGGATGGCCTGTGTGGCCCTCAAGAGCGCCATTTCTGTGAGCCCCATCTGATAGGTAAAGGAGTCGCCAAAAATGGCAACGCGGTGATCTGGAGCCTGAGAGATCTTGACGCTTTCCCTCAAAGCCTTGTCTGCTTTGTTGACAAGCTCGGCGGTGACCTCAAATTTCCAGAGTTGCCGGTGCCTACTGCTGTTCTCCGGTAATAAAATATGCGTCGACTGCGACGAGGAGCAGGGGGAAATCTTCTTGGGTAATTCAGCCAGTTGAGGAGAAGACGAAAGCTGGCAAGTTTTCAGACCAGACCCCTGAATCCGCAATGTAACGACTCGACCGCCGGCCCCCAGGTTCTGCTTTTCGCCCCTAAGGCTGAGTGAGGCATCGCTAAGGGTAAGCAAATAGAAGCAGAGGGAAAGCAGGGCAAAAACAAGGAGCCCGCCAAAACTGGCCCAAACGATCCTCCTCATACAAAGAGGGTACTCAGCACACAAAGCAGGGGGGTAAAGGAGTTCCTCTGAAGCCATTAGATTGCGCCCATGCCTTCGACTATCGACCTCACCGAAGCGGCTAGCGCCGTCGCCCTTGCTCAGACCATCGTGGACCAGGGCATAGATGCCCTGGCTGCAGGTGGCGGCATAGACGCAAATCAGCAACTGGCTTATGACTTGGCCCATGCGGCCTCAGCAGTGGCCACTGCTCGCTCCACCCTTGACTACGGCGCCCGTGGCGAAATCGAATCGAAAATTGCTGTCGCTTTCATCGCAGACGCGATCGCAGACCTCGTCTCGCGCACCATCGGTCGCGAAGCGCAGTGGGCCACGGAGCCTGGCTGGTCACTGCCCGTCAGCGCCTTCCTTGCTGCCTACCGCGATCCCGCCTTCCTGGCATCATTGGCTGGTCAAGATGGACCTCGTCACCTTGATGAAGACTTTCAATTAGTCTCGGAAACCTTTCACCGTTTTGCTGAAGAGCAGGTTCGCCCTCGTGCGGAGCACATCCACCGCACAAATGGCGACATCCCCGACGACCTGATCGAAGCCTTGGCTGAAATCGGAGGCCTGGGCCTTTCTGTCCCCGAGGAGTACGGCGGCTTCGCCTCAGGTGGCGAAAGTGACTACCTCGGCATGGTTGTGGCCACCGAAGAATTGACCTGGGGTTCCCTCGGCATTGGTGGATCACTCATAACGCGTCCCGAAATTCTTACCCGAGCCCTCGTCAATGGTGGCACCGAAGAACAAAAGCTTCACTGGCTGCCGAAGCTCGCCACCGGCGAAGTCCTCGCGGCTGTTGCGGTCACCGAGCCTGACTACGGCTCCGACGTTGCCGGCCTGAACACCATGGCAACCAGGACCGAGGGTGGATGGCTCATCAATGGCACCAAGACTTGGTGCACCTTTGGTGCCCGCGCGAACGTGTTGATGTTGCTTGCACGCACTGACCCTGATCGCTCAAAGACTCACCGCGGGCTCTCCCTTTTCGTCGTGGAGAAGCCTGTTGGCGATGGCCATGGCTTCCTCTTCAACCAAGACGCCAGTGCTGAGGGTCGTAGCGATGCGCCTGGCCGCATGGAAGGCCGCCCCATTGACACCCTTGGTTACCGAGGTATGCACAGTTACGAAATCGCTCTAGAGAACTGGTTTGTTCCTGATGCGAACTTGGTCGGTGGCGAAGCTGGCCTTGGTAAGGGCTTCTACCTCCAAATGGCTGGCTTTGAGAACGGACGCATCCAAACTGCTGCTCGCGCGGTCGGCCTGATGCAAGCTGCCTATGAAGCCGCTCTCGAATACGCCGAGAACCGCAAGGTCTTTGGCTCCCCCATCCTCGACTACCAGCTCACCCAGGTGAAACTGGCGAAGATGGCCTTCATTATCCAGTCCTCAAGGCAGTTCTCCCTTGAGGTCGCCAAGCTGATGGCTAAGGGTGAGGGCACGCTTGAGGCCTCCATGATCAAGGCCTACGTCTGCCGTGCGGCTGAATGGGTAACCCGTGAGGCCATGCAGATCCATGGTGGAATGGGCTACGCCGAAGAGTATGCCGTGAGCCGCTACTTCGTAGATGCTCGCGTCCTCTCTATCTTCGAAGGTGCCGATGAAACGCTTTGTCTCAAGGTCGTTGCGCGGCGACTCCTCGAGCAGCGCGGTCACTAACTCAAGCTTCGATACTCCTCGAGTACCCCGGGGTCTTCCAAGCCTTCGACGGACCTGAGTGCTCGGCCATTAATAATGTCTGTCACCGCAAGTTCGGCCAGTTTTGCAGACCTTGTTCTAGGGATTGCACTGACTGCGAAGATCCTTGCTGGGACATGACGAGGCGACAGCTGACTGCGAATCCTTGCCACAATCGCTGCTCGTATCTCGTCATCAAACTTGCAAGCTGGCCCGAGCAGCACGAAGAGCCAAATTTCGGTATCGCCGGGAACTTCCTTGCCCGCAGCAAGGGCGTCGACAACTCCCTCAAGGCCCTCTAGGACTCGGTAGATCTCGGCCGTTCCAATTCTCACCCCGGAAGCGTTGAGCGTTGCATCAGAGCGGCCATGGATGACAAAGCCGCCCGACGCTGTTCTCGTGGCAAAGTCACCTTGCACCCACATGCCAGGGATGGACGAAAAGTAGGCCTCGCGGTAACGGGACCCATCGTCATCACCGATAAAGCCCAAGGGCATCGAAGGGAAAGGATTGGGGCAAACCAATTCCGCGTGGCTCTCCCTCAGCGAGATGCCCTCCGCATCGACCACATCGACATCGAGACCAAGGGCTGGAACTTGAATTTCTCCAGCAAGAACGGGGCGCGTCGGATCCCCAGCTACCAAGCAACCGCAGAGATCGGTGCCACCAGAAATTGATGCCAGGTGAAGGTCCACCTTGATCGAGCCATAGACGTATGCAAAAGCCTCAGGGGATAGTGGTGAACCCGTGGAACAAAGTGTGCGCAAACTGCCGAGGTCGTGACTTTTGGCGGGATGCATGCCGGCTTGTCGTAGTTCGGCCAAGTAGCGAGGAGAAACGCCGAGCAAGGTCAAGTGATGCTGGTCGACAAGATCAAAGAGGCGTGTTGGCTCTGGGAAGAAGGGCTTACCGTCGTAGAGCACGATGGTGGCTGAGCTTGCCAGTGCCGAGACCAGCCAATTCCACATCATCCAACCGCAGGTAGTGAAGTAGGCGACCCTGTCACCCGGCCTGATGTCGCAGTGCAGGGCATGTTCGACCCGATGCTTGAGGAGCAAGCCTCCCAAGCGGTGAACGATGGCCTTGGGCTTTCCCGTCGTGCCAGACGAATACAGCACGAATCCAGCTTGATTAAAAGCAAAGCGCGGATAGAGCGCTGGCGCCCCTTCCTGTGGGGCAAGAAAGTCATCCCAAGCCACGTATGGCGGTCCACTATCTGCGTAAGCACCTAAATCGCCTACGACAAGGACCTGCTGAAGACTACTGAGGCCCTGAGCAATCTCTTGAATTTCTTTTTTGCGATCAATGGTCTTGCCGCCGTAGTGATACTGCGAAGCGGCAAGAAGCAGTTTGGGCTCCACCTGCGAAAAACGCTCGATAACGCCAAGGGCGCCAAACTCTGAAGATGCTGAGGTGAAAATGCCCCCGAGGTTCAGCGTCGCGAGCATCATAATCACGGTCTCGGCGACATTGGGCATGTAGGCCGCAACGACATCGCCCTGAACTATCCCCAAGCCTCGGAGTGCAGCACTTGCCTCTGCGACGAGTCTGATCAGTTGCGCACGCGTGAAGCTCCGTTCTCCCCCGTCTTCAGCGATTTCGATAATGGCGAGGTCTGAAGCATGGGAGTCGGCCGCTTCAACAAGCTGCTCACTAAAAGACAGGAGGAGCTCGGGGAAGAAGGATGCATCAGCCATTGCCCCCGACCCTTGGTCAAATGCCTGCTGACCGATTGATCCATGGATTTTCAGCCATTGCAGGGCAAAAGACCAGAAGACTTCACGATGTTCGACGCTCACCCGATGCAACTCGAGACTGTCCTTAATCCCTATACCCGTCGCCGAAGAGAAGGCCAGACGAAACTGGTCCATCTGTGTGGCTTCAATCTGCTCCTGCGTTGGTGCCCAGAGCACCTGAGCACTACTCAAGCCGGTGACACTCCATGGTGTTTGGCCACAGCTTCGCGTGGACTTCCATCACTAAATTCAAGGCGACTCACCAGCTCTGCCCTGAGGTCTACATAATCAACAATGGCATCAATGACGAGTTCGCTGGCAAGTCGTTCTAGGTCAATGTCCTCTTCATAGGCTCTGCGCTCGGCCTCGATAAAGGCACTGCGCTCTGGCTCTTGCAGCTCAGCGATCTTGTTTGCGTAAACCGCATTGACTGCGGCCTTGGCGCCCATGACGGCGATTTTCGCCGTGGGCAGAGCGATCGTCGCCGTTGGGCCAAAGCCCGGACCACACATGGCGTAAAGGCCGGCTCCGTAGGCCTTGCGAATAATGACGCAGAACTTAGGTACCTGGGCTTCACTCACTGCGGTAATCATTCTGGCTCCATGGCGAATGATGCCCTCGCGCTCCACCTGGGTCCCGATCATGAAGCCAGGCACGTCTGCGAGAAACAGCAAGGGGATATTGAACGCGTCGCAGAGGTTAATGAAGCGCGAAGCCTTGTCAGAAGAATCCGAGAAAAGCACGCCACCCTTTTGGCTTGGGTTGGAAGCAACCAGGCCCACCACTCTGCCTTCAAGACGAGCGAGGCCAACCACAAGTTCCGTGGCGAACAAGGGTTTGATCTCGAAGAATGAAGCTTCATCGACCAAGGCGTCGATGAGTTCATGCACGTCGTAGCCAGCTGCTTCGTCTTCAGGAACGATGTCGGCACTCATGGTTAAGGCAGCTTGCTCGGCTTCATAACGTGGCGCCTGCTCTCGCCAGCAGCGAGGGAAGTAGGAAAGATAGAGGCGCGCGTGGGCAATCGCATCGGCATCGTCGCTACAAAGGTTGTCGCCACATCCAGAAACGCTGGCGTGCATCCTCGCGCCACCCATTTCCTCGAGGCTCACATCCTCACCAATGACTTCTTGGGCCATCCGCGGAGAGCCCAAATACATGCTCGCGTTTCCTTCAACCATGAAAATGACATCACAAAAGGCTGGGATATAAGCCCCTCCGGCAGCGGAAGGACCAAAGAGGCAGCAAATCTGTGGAGACTTCCCCGAGAGGGCAATTTGGTTGGCGAAGATTCTTCCGGCCCCGCGCCTGCCGGGGAAGAGTTCAACTTGGTCGGTAATGCGAGCTCCAGCCGAGTCAATGAGCCAAATGATGGGCAACTCGGACTTCAGGGCCAACTCGGTAGCACGAACAATTTTTTCTACTGTTCTTGCTCCCCAGGATCCCGCTTTCACGCTGGGATCATTCGCGACCACAATGACCGGCCTGCCGTCTACCCGTGCTTGACCGCAAACCACGCCATCAGCGGGCAGGGCTTCGGCACTTGCGTTGGCATAGAGACCATCTTCAATGAAGCTGTCCTGATCAACCAGAAGGTCAATACGGTCACGGACAAACATTTTACCTTGGGCGTCAAGTTTCACCATGGCCTTTTCGCGGTGACCATGGCGCAAGGCCTCGGAGCGTTCAAAAGCCCTTGTCATCGAACTTCGAGTCCAAGTGAGCGGGCGATCACGAGACGCTGAATCTCGCTTGTCCCCTCTCCGATTTCGAGGATCTTCGCGTCACGATAGAAACGGGCCACTGGCGAGGACTCCATGAACCCTGCGCCACCAAGCGTTTGCGTAGCCAGTCTTGTGGCGTCAACAGCCGCCTCAGAGGAATAGAGCTTTGCCATCGCCGCTGCTTGAGCGAAGGGGCGGCCCTGATCTTTGAGCCACGCTGCCTTGTAGGTCAGATTGGTGATGTTCTCCACTTTCACTGCAAGGTCTGAAAGCTGAAAAGCAAGTCCCTGGAAGCTTCCGATAGGTGAACCAAAAGCATTGCGCTGCTTCGCATAATCCAGAGCAATGTCGAGACAGCCTCGCGCGAGCCCGAGGGCAAGTGCGGCAATGGCGATGCGGCCATCATCAAGGATGCGAAGAAACTGACGAAAGCCCTGTCCAGCCTCACCAAGGAGATGACTGCGGGGGATGCGTACGGCGGCCAAAGAAAGGTCATGGGTATCCGAGGCATGCCAGCCAAGTTTGAAAGGTGCTGGCTCCACGGTCAGTCCCGGCGTTCCGCTTGGCACGACATAGGAAGAAATTGAGCCGTCTTCATCGCGAGCCGTCACGGTGATAATGGAGGTGATGGCTGTCCCCGAATTCGTGATGTAGCTCTTGGAACCATCAATGATCCATTCATCGCTGTGAGGATCGAGCCTGGCCTTGGTCTTGGTTGCCCCTGCATCGCTCCCGCCATCAGGTTCCGTGAGACCAAAAGCCCCTAAGGCTCTGCCGCTCAGAAGATCGGGAAGCCAGCGCTCTTGTTGTTCTTGGGACCCAAAGGAGTAGATCGGGTTTGCCCCCAGGCCCACTCCAGCCGAGAGCGTGATTCCCACTGACTGGTCGACACGACCAAGCTCCTCGATCGCTACGCAGAGTGCAGTGAAGTCTCCACCGCCGCCTCCCACCGATTCAGGGAAGACAACGCCGAAGAGCCCAAGATCACCCATGGCATGAACCAAGGAAGTGGGAATCTGCCCCGCCGCATCAAAGTCAGCAGCCTTTGGCGCTACTTCGTGTTGAGCAAATTCTGCAACCGTCTTTCGAAAGGCCTCATGCTCTTCGCTCAGTTCCCATGCCATTTGAAATCCTTCCCTAACGAACGCTAAGGTAGTCAGAAAGCAGTCCGCTACGCAACTTGGAGTCTTTTCCCCATGCCTCAGGCCACCACCACAAAGTCCGCTCGCCGAGAGGAAATCCTCTCCACTGCGGTCTCGCTCTTCGCCGAGCGCGGATATGGAGCCACTTCCATTGATGAAATCGGTCAAGCCGTGGGCATCTCAGGGCCGGCGCTTTATTGGCACTTCGAAGGCAAGGAATCCATGTTGGCCGAGTCTTTAGCCAAAATCAGTGCCGCGCTCCTAGAGAACGGTATGCGCTGCGTCGCTGAGGGCAAGGGCGGAGAAGACACCCTGGCAAAGCTCATTGCAGGACATGTTGATTTTGCCCTCACCCGTCCCGAACTCATCACCCTCCAAGAGCGCGACCTCGTGCATGTTGAGGAGGCTGCGCAACGCGAGATCCGTCGAAGCCAGAGGCGCTACGTCGAACTCTGGACAGATTGCATCTTGGAGTTTGCCCCAAAGGCAGATCGCGAAAGTATCCGTGATGCGGTTCACGCAACCTTTGGACTGATCAACTCCACGCCTCACCTCACCGCAGCCAATGCAGCGAGCGCCGCATTACTGAAACGGCTTGCCATGGCATCACTGCTCGAAGCCACAAGAATCGGAGTCTGAAATGGAACAGGAAATTATTTATGGGAAATGGTTTGAAGACTTCGAAGTTGGCATGACCATCCCCCACGCGCTGCGACGAACGGTAACCGAGGCAGATAACACCGTCTTCACCACCATGACCATGAATCCCTCACGGCTGCACCTCGACGCTGCGTACATGGCTGAAAGTGAATATGGCCAAGTACTTGTGAACTCCCTCTTCACGCTGTCCACCTTGGTGGGCATCTCTGTGCTCGAGACCACCCATGGCACCTCGACAGCGAATCTTGGTTTCGAAAACGTCACCTTCCCCGCACCAGTGTTCATCGGTGACACCCTGAGTGGCCTTACGCAAGTCATCGAACTCCGTCCTTCAGCAAGCCGTCCCGAGCTAGGCATTGTGACCTTTGAGCACCGGGCCGCAAAACAGAGTGGCGAAATTGTCTGCGTTGCGCGCCGTAAAGCAATGATGAAAAGACGTCCTGCATGATTGGTGGCAGCGCACTCTTTATTCCGGCGAACCGTAGCGACCTCGTCGCCAAGGTTGAGCGCTTTGCGCCAGATATCGTCATCTTGGATCTTGAAGATGGCCTCTCGCCTTCTGAGCGGCCCCAAGCACGCGAACTCCTCAAAGAGCATGTAGCCACCCTTGGCGCCAGCAATGTACAGGTTGCTCTACGCGTCAATGAAGTGCACTCTGCTGACTTTCACTTGGACCTATCCGCACTCCCCCAGGGTGTCAGCACCCTGGTCCTACCAAAACTCGAAGAGCGCTCGCAGCTTGCTCAAGTCCACGATCTGCTTCCTGAAGAATTAGAGATCATGGCCGGCATCGAGTCAGCGAGAGGAGTTCTTCGTGCTGAGGAACTGCTGTGCGCCCCTGGAGTAAGCAGTTGCTACTTCGGGGCTGAGGATTTGATGGCCGATGTGGGAGGCCGGCGGACAGCCGAAGGCCTCGAGGTCCTCTATGCCAGAAGCCACGTGGCCCTTTGCGCAGCCGCGGCAGGAATCACGGCCTTCGATCAGATCGTCGCCGACTTTGGAGATACCGAAGCCTTTCAGCGAGACGCAGAATTTGGCAGGGATCTCGGCTATGCAGGGAAGATCTGCATACACCCCGCCCAAGTGTCAATCACCAAAGCAGTGTTCTCCCCCAGTGAGCATGAAATTGCGCAAGCGAGAGCCATCGTTCAGGCAAGTCAAGCAGCGGGCGGTGGCGTAGTGGTCGTCGATGGCCGCATGGTCGATGGGCCCATGGTTCGATCCGCCGAAGGTATTTTGCGCCGCACCCATAGCTAACGCTGATGAAGCCGTAGTCAGGTGGCTGCTGTCGCCTTTCGGACTGCAAGCCCTTTATGGCATCCCTATGACGAAAGCGCCTTGGACAAGAAATCTGCGCTGCGGCTGAAGAGCAGACTTGCGTCCTCGGCTCGGTAGACCTCAGGGCGATCTTCATTAAAAAAGGCGTGATCAGCCTCCACATAGTGATGCAGCTCGACGCTTTTGCCAAGCTCCCGCAAGCGCGCGCACATCGCATCAGCTACTTCAGGGGTGAAAAAGGAATCATGGTCGGCGCAGTGGATCTGCACCGGAGATGCAATCTCGGCGAGATCAGGATGCAGATCTGCCCAGGGGTGAACGCCATAACAAACGACCGTTGCGGCAATGGCATCAGGCCGAGTGCTCGCGAGGACGAGCGCAAGGCCGCCACCCATACAAAACCCGATTACACCAACCTTTGACGACCCGCTCATGTTCGTCAAGACGTCAACCGCTGCGGAGAGTTCGCCAGCGGTTGATCTCAGCTCCAAGGCCATCATCGCCTTCGCCGCTTCATCGGGTTCGCTCAGTGGGACGGTCTGACCTTCATAGAGATCGGGAGCCAAAGCTAAGAAGCCAGCATCGGCGAGTCGATCGCAGCTGCGGCGAATCTGGTCGATGACTCCCCACCATTCCTGGATCACAATGACCGGCATTCCTGTACCGCTTGCAGGTCTAGCCAGATAGCCAGAAGCCTGACGCCCGGAACTTGTTTCAAAATCGATTGTTGATCCCATGGGCGTGACTCTACTGACTTCAAAAAAGACTTGGATTGCGCTCTCTCAGACCGGAAATTGGGCATGAACAGCATTTCCGGAGGGGAAGGGTAGGATGAATGAGTCGTGACTGACGTCGTGCGCAAAGCGCAACCTTCGATGTCTCGGCTGGGACGGGTGTTCCGCAAGTTTCGCCCGGTCGCGGTATTGCCGCTCCTAGCCGTTGTCACAGTGTGTACGAGCACTGTGGTTAGTTCGCCACGCCCCGCTGCGGGTGACCAATTGTCCGATGCCCAAGCCAAGGCTTCGAGCATTCTGAGTCAGATCCAATCCACCGGTCACCAGATCGATGCCCTGGGCCAGCAGTATTCAGCCGCTCAGTACAAGATTGCTCAACTCAAGGACCAGATTTCAGCCACTAAGGCAACCATTGCCCAAGAACGCTCTCAGGTTGCGAAGAATCAGGTCAAGGTTCGCAAAGCTGCAATTAACGCCTACATCAATGACGGAACGGCCGCTAACGCAAACCCCCTCTTCGCCACCAATACCCGTGATGTTGCCGCTACCGAGGTCTACGGTGAAATTGCCATTGGCGACCTCTCTAGCGCAATCGCAAACCTCAATACCTCGCGCCAAGAACTTGGACTGAAGACCAAAGACTTAAAGGGTCAGCAGTCTCAAACTGAAGCCATTGCCGCATCTGCCGCTGCCTCGCTGAAGCAGGCCCAGAGTCTCCAGGCTCAACAGTCAGCGACCCTGTCACAGGTAAAGGGCAACATCGCCACCCTCGTAGACCAGCAGCGTGCCGCACAAAATGCCGCCGCTGCCGCTGCCGCTCGACAGACCATCAGTTCAGGCAAGGGTCCTGGTGACTACAACCTGCCGCCACCTCCCTCTGACCCTCGCGCAGCAGCTGCCGTAGCCGCAGCTGAGTCCTTCCTTGGTGTCCCCTACGTCTGGGGTGGGGCCTCACGCAGCGGCGTGGACTGTTCAGGTCTGACGATGTTGGCTTGGGCCGCCGCTGGGGTCTCCCTTCCCCACTTCTCTGGCGGACAAATGGCCAACACCACACCCGTACCTACGAGTGCCCTCGAGCCCGGCGATCTCCTCTTTTACGGCCCTGGCGGTAGTGAACACGTCGTGATGTACATCGGCAACGGTGAGGTCATTGAGGCCCCTTACACCGGTGCTCACGTGTGGATTTCGGGCTTGAACTTCGGCAGCGGCTTTGCCGGTGCCCGCCGGCCCTAACTCGCACTCGCGAGGAACATCATGCGCCCCATCCCTACGGTCTTCCATCTCGGGCCCCTTGAGCTTCATACCTACGGCATAGGCCTAGCGCTCACCTTTTGGTTTGCCTATCGCTACTTTGAACGGCGCCTAGCCAAAGCTGGTTTTGAGACCGAATGGCTCTCCTCACTCTTTATCTGGGTCATTGTCAGCGCACTGAGTGGAGCACGGGTGCTCCATCTGCTCTCGCAATTTGGCTACTACTCAGGTCATCCCTCCGAGATTTTTGCCATCTGGCATGGCGGCCTCTCAAGTTTTGGTGGTCTCCTCTTCGCCGTTCCTACGGCGCTGTTCATTGCGCATAAGCGCTGCCCGTCTTTGGGGGTCTTGGAAGGGCTCGATATCGTCGCCCCCGTACTGATGGCTGCATGGGCGATAGGTCGACTCCTCGGGCCGCAAATGATGTATCAGGGTGGAGGCCATCAGACTCAGCAATGGTTCGGCATGTACTACGACGGGCAATACGGGAAACGGATTCCTGTTCCCCTGATCCAAGCCATAGAGGACTTTGGCACCTACCTCATCTTGATTTTCAGCGAGCGCAAGCTCGCAGCTGCTCAGTGTGCAAGGGGTGGAGCCAAGCTGCACGGTGCGGTGATTGGGCTCGCCATGCTCATCTGGGGGATCAGTCGAGGTCTTGATGAACGACTGCTCCTAGGCGAGTCAGGACATCTCGGCTCCCTGCTGGTGCAAGGAGCGAGTGTGGGGCTCATACTGGGAGGCAGCAGCCTCCTGATTCGCTTTGCCCTTGCGTGGAAGAAGCCTGAGGCCTCAAGTCCCGCCAGCAGTTAACTGTTGGGCTTGTCGCCAGCCTCGGCAGCCTTGCGGTACTCCTCAAGCTTGTCGATGAGGCCTAGACGCTCAACGCCAACCGATGAGTCGATTCTCGCCGCGATTTCTTCTGGAGTCCAGCGACCAGCGGAGTACATAGCGCGCACTTCTTGTGGCTGATTCCACACGGCGATCTTGGGACCAACCACGGTATAAACCTGGCCGGTGATGTGACGAGACTGCTCGGAAAGCAGGTACACAACCATGGGAGCAACGTCCTCTGGATCACCCATCTCAGCCAAGTCCATAGGGACATTTGCTGACATGCGCGTACGGGCCACTGGCGCCACCGCGTTGGCGGTGATTCCATAGCGGTAGAGGCCAGCAGCGGCTGAGCGAACGAGGCTCACGATGCCACCCTTGGCCGAGGCGTAGTTAGCCTGAGCAACGGAACCCGCGAAGGCTCCGGAGGTAAAGCCGACAAGCGAGCCGCCGCCCTCTTGCTTGCGCATAACAGCTGCTGCGGCACGGAATACGGTGAAGTGACCCTTGAGGTGAACCGCCACTACAGCGTCCCACTCATCCTCACTCATGTTGAAGAGCATGCGCTCGCGAAGGATGCCGGCAACGGCAACGACGCCATCAATGCGGCCCCAACGCTCAACAGCGGTCTCGATGATCTTGCTGCCACCGGCCATCGTGGATACGTCTTCGGCGACGGCGACGGCCTGCGTGCCAATGGCCTCGATCTCAGCCACTACGGCTTCGGCCGGAGCCGAGGAGGGGTCTGAACCATCCATGGTGACCCCGATGTCAGCGACCACCACATTGGCGCCAGCCTGAGCACAGGCCAGTGCGACCGCGCGCCCAATCCCATTACCCCCACCAGTTACTGCAATTACCTTGCCTTCTAAGAATCCAGCCATGGTCTCTCCTTCTTCCTGCGAACTCCGAGATGCTAGCCCCTCGTTGACTAGTCCCTAGAACCTGTTCTAGCGTGACGCGGCAGGCCAAAGTGGCCGCAGGTGGGGAGGAAGACAATGGGCGATCTCGGATTCTGGGCATTGGCCCAGCAGAACCCTGACCAGCTGGCGCTGGTCTCCCCCGAGGGCAAGGAAGTAACTGCCGGAGAACTGCTGAACCGCTGCAACCAACTTGTCCACGCCCTCAGAGGATTTGCCCTCAAGCCTGGTGCCGTGGTGGCAACCTTGCTCCCCAATGGCGCGGAAATGATCGAGGTCTACCTCGCTTGTCTGCAGGCCGGCTGGCGCCTCGTCCCCATCAACCACCATCTCGCAGTCCCGGAGATCTCCTACATCCTTGAGGACTCAGAAGCTGCCGCCTTCATCGTGCACGAGCGCTTTGAGGACCTTGCGGTTGATTCCGCTAGCGAGGCAGGGATCCCTTCGACTACCTCCATTGCCGTGGGCGAGATCACGGGCTTCAACTCTTACGAGCGCCTGCTTGCGGTACAGCCCACAACGCTTCCCGAAGACCGCACTATCGGTGACGTCATGAACTACACCTCAGGCACCACCGGTAAGCCCAAGGGCGTCTTTCGTCCCCTCCTTGGCGTCAGCCCAGAAGAGGCTGCGCTCTCACTCTCGGGGATCCTCTTCCTCTTTGGCATTCAACCTGCTGACGGCAATGTCCACATTGTTGGTTCGCCGCTTTATCACACAGCCGTCATGCGTTTCGCTGGAGGTTCGATCAACCTCGGCCACACGCTGGTGATCATGGACAAGTGGCTGCCCGAAGAGATGCTCCAACTCATCGAGAAGTACAAGGTCACGACCTCGCACATGGTGCCCACCCAATTCCACCGCCTCCTTGCACTCCCCGAAGAGACTCGGAAGCGCTACGACGTCTCCAGCCTGCGTCACATGATTCATGCAGCAGCGCCCTGCCCTGTCGACGTAAAGCACCAGATGATCGACTGGTGGGGAAATGCCGTGGATGAGTACTACGCCGCTAGCGAAGGTGGCGGCACCATGGTCAACGCCGAAGAGTGGCTCAAGAAGCCAGGAACGGTTGGGAAGGCCTGGCC
>Ga0114962_10002786_pt1 | contig 14364 bp, 17 predicted proteins | sample C_130820_MF_Meta_FD_87017 | JGI IMG/M metagenome (GOLD analysis project Ga0114962, IMG submission 87017) | Freshwater microbial communities from Lake Croche, Canada to study carbon cycling - C_130820_MF_MetaG | ecosystem: Environmental > Aquatic > Freshwater > Lake | place: Lake Croche, Canada...
GCCTATAGATAGCCAAATAAATTAAGGTTCAGGTCCAAACAGTTTAGGCCTTTGTGTTGAAAGTAGGCCCACGAAAAACGTTCTAGCAAAAATGGCGCGTGGGGATACCACGGTACACCACAGAGACTCATAAGATTATCCACTCTCATTGTGCCCGAGTAAAAGGCATTACTCATTGCTAATGGATTCTTCATTAGATCTGGTACAATTGTATTTTTGAGAGCATCACAATATTCTTCAAAGAGGTCCTTCTTAGCAATCCAATAATTAAAGATGGACTCCTTGCAATCCTTTGATGATGCATACTTTTGCAAAGTTTCATGCCAAATGCGCTGAAAGTGTGGATGCGTATTGCAGAAACGACCTTGTTTCAAGTCTTTAGACAGCACACAAAAGTTAGCGACATCATACTTTTTGAAGGCCTCTTGGTGTATAAATTCATTGACCTTAGTAAGATTGATTTTCTGGTAGGCCCTATGACTCATTGTACCAACGTATTGTGTAGAGTCCTTGACCAAAGGCTCCAAAACTGTGTGATAATTGACGAAAGCATAATTTTCAAAAATGGGATTGTTGACATCCGGAACAAGAATGGGGTAGGCCCATTCGTATCGGGCATAGATTTGTTTTGCCTTTTCAATTGTCTCTTTGGAGAAGCATATTATAAATATTTGAATCATTTATTGTTTCTAAATACATACATTTCAATCATGTGCACCGCATTGCTAGGCCTGATCAATCATTTTACTTGGACATCCATCCAGTGTGCACGGCAGCAAGACCCTGAGGAGTCACAGAAGGACAGGCAAGTGTCAGACGTTGTACGGCACTGCTTTGTGCGCTCTCAATGTCCTTTAAAAGTTCATCCACGGCTACCTTGGTATTTTTCTCAATGTCTGCATCAGAGCCAATGCTTCTTGCTACATTGAGATATGCCATGGCATAATTGCTGTTCATTAAGGCTATCAGTGGATTGGTATCTTGCACACTTCGAGTGTTCCATTGAGCGGCGCTTTTTGTCAGGTCTTTTAAGGCCCTTGCATCTAGAGCATTTTTAGAGTTCCTGTTGTTGGAAATGACCCAAAAGAGCAAAATACCAGCAAAACCAAGTAGCATCCATTTAATTGTCGTGAAAGAGCCCAACGCAGCGCCCATAAGACCGGCAATAGGACCAATGGTATTCATTTGTTAATACGGCAATTTATTTACAGCAAATTTATTTTCTGTAATCACGCATAAACTCTGAAAAATCAGGAATATAACTATTCTGTTCATACGGTTCTGTACCTAAGTTATAGACAGATCTTTGTGTTCCGTTCTGACAGTGTGATGCACCTACATACGAATCTTCTAGTCCCAAAGCAGCCGCAAGAGTTATTGTTTCTTTAAGAACAATCGGTTCTTCTTCCCAAACAAAAATACGACGGTTAGGTTGTACTTCCATAATTAAATTTAAAATCTCTTGTGGCACTAAAACATTCGTATTTGGAAATGTTAGTTGAGTATAACAATTGGTCCTCTTATTTACGTTTCTCCTCAAGGAATTATTACACTCGAAAAATATTTGATCTTTGTTTTCATTGGCTTGTTTATATATTTGATCATAATTAGTGCACACAGATTCTTCCATTCCATTTGGAAGCAAAAGAGTCATTACAACATTAAATTGATCTAAATCTAAATAGTCCTGAATATCACGTTCATCGAACTCCGAATAATCAAAACAGTTTTTCTTGGGAACTCTAAGTTTTTTTTTATAGTTTTTATGACATTCTTTGATTGCTTTTTTATTACTCTTAATTAAATTATTCAGTTTTATATTATTCAGTTTTACCATATCATTGTCCCGAGGAATCGGAAAAGCATTTATTGCATCTTCATTTTTTTTTTTTTCATTTTTTTCACACACTCTTTGTTCTTCTTTTAAAAGTTGGGCGAGTGCTTTACGATTGAACATTTATTTAAAACCAATCATGAAAAAAAAGTGCATCAATACTTTACGTGGCTGAGTCTTTTATTGCGCATGAGCGCTCTCTGAATCTTGCCGGCTTCCTCGTCTGACGCGCAAATGGAATACTGGTCCTCTGCATTGCAGCATGCTCGTAGGGCCTCAAATTCTTCCAAAATGGTCTTAAACTTGTTTTCACAATCGAGAGCATAGGCCTTTATGATGCTCTTGTTGATCTTATACCAGTCAATGTAGGCCTCTGTATTTTCATAACGATGCGCGCAGGCATGGGGTGGATCCCAACGTGTATACACAAAGGAGGTCCTAGGATATACCGAGGTTGGCTCCAGGACTACAAGGTCAATGATGGGCGTCTGAAGAAAATAACTTGCGCTAAAAAGGCCGTCTCGAAAGTACATGGAACGATCTTGAAAACATAGAGAGCCATCCTTGTCCGGCCAAACACTTGTACAGTCACTTGTCGTGGACGCTAGAGTTGCAAATTTTTCTTCTGTGGTGAGTCCAACTAGAGACTTTTCATGAAACGTGAAAGTTTTTAGGCTCTGAATAAGCTCCATATTACCAAGCATTTCTGTTATACACGTAAAGGACCTATACATGCTCGCAAGAATAAATTGACTAAGAAGATCAACCTGATGAATGCCACGCCTATGATGATTGCTGGTAAAGCATTTCTCGGGCCAGCTTTGTAGCCTCACTATTATTTCGATACTAGGAGACAAATGAAACAACGACACATGAACCAGAGTCGATTTAAGGGCCTCAAATCCATACAAAAATTTCAGTGGCCTATACCAAAGAATTGCTTGAATAATGCTCCAAATGACGCTCTGTTTAAGAAGGCCGCCGTTGTTTGACAAGCCGTTTTTTGGCAAGCTGTCAATGTACAAGGCGCCATATGTGGTCCGTAAGGATTTCGTGTGACCATACAGATCGGCGGTGTCTTGAAAAGCATTTATCAAGGCGCGTTCTAAGGCCTGAATGGCCGCAGTGGTCGATTCCGCAGTGCTCCATTCCGCAGTGCTCCATTCCGCAGTGGCCTTCATTTTTTACAATGCATGATGGAATGCCAGAGACTCTTAATCGCACTTAGATTTTACACGCAGAAGCATAGGCCCTCATAAGATTATTGATTGTCATGAGGTCCTCAGAATTATCGGGAACAAACATTTTTTTGATTTTAATTCTGTGCGCCTCGACTGCATCTATGCGTACAATAAGCTCAAAGTGCATCTTGTTAATCCACGCTACTATGATTGTAGGAATCTTGGGATCTTCACATCGTTTCATGGACTCGGCAGTGCTCTTGTCGTGAACTCCACAGTACATGGTATTCGCATTGTCGGATAAATTTAAAAACACAATATTAGCATGAAGGGCCTCTGAGCACCATCGTATCATGACTTCTTCTGCCCATACTTGAGGATCCTCAAACATTTCTTTGATTTCCTCGTAGCGTTTTGTGCTCTTTGAAACTTTACTAATTTCATCAAAACTATTCCTTGTGAATTTGTCTCCGAGGACTTTGCGAAAAGCACGAATAATGTCTTGACGTTTCGATGTTCTACATTTTGAATAATTATGATGGTCAAGAGCCTTGCAAACTGAATGAAAAAAACAAGAGCCGTCACCAATCGTTCCAAGGCGCCCATAGCGACCTTCCGAAAACCATTTCTTGACGGTGCTTGCAGGAAGTTCCCATAATTCATCAACTTCAGCGGGCTCATTTCCATGAAGCAGTATACATGACATTTATTTTTAACAGCATGAACTTTTAAGTAGTACTTTTAGTCCCATTTGAATATTTTAGTGGACCCCCTGTAAACAAAAGAATGACTGATCCCAATGATCTCAAGGCCAATGATCTCAAGGCCTTTACCGAGAGTTCCATACGAGATCTGTCTATCAACAGAGAAACCTTGCGCAAAGAGGTCTTCCATTCTGAGCCCACTATTTTGTACGTCTACAGGTCCACCTGCTATTACTGTCAGATTCGATCCCCAATCTTTGTGAAAGAAACGAAAGGTCTCGCGGCTCGCATCTTTCGCTTCAATGCTCTAGACGCGTCAGGCACTTCTGACAAGCACTTGCAAATGTTTAAAGACGTTTTAGGAATTGACGTGCCCCATTTTCCTTTTATATTGGGCATTTCCAAGCAAGGACGCTACGTGGAGTTTTCCGGAGAAGTCACGCAAAAGAGCCTCATGACATTTTATGAGGCACTCAAGCGAACCTAATTAGGTTAACTTGTGTACCATTTACCATTTAAGTTTTGGTCTACATTATTTGCATTGCCCCTGTAGAACATGATCCAAATTGAACAATTTCCACTAGTACATATAATACGCTTACATTGTGACATTATTACAGTGATTGCTAAATATATTTTTGAGAAGTCGAAATTCGTTGTCTTATAGACTTTATCAACTGTTGTTAATTGTTTTTTGATGTGTCTGATTTCGTCGTTGAAGTAAAATGAATTCTGAGGGAACTTATTTAAAAGAGTAGTAATAAACTCTGTTTCATCACTCTGAATCAAAAATCGAATATTCGGATTATCTCTATACACTTGTTCCGCTCTCTCTATTATGTCTTCATATGTACAAATTCTTGTTTCCGTTCGTTTGTCGTTACCTCTGTAAAATAACGCACAAGTATTATCATAGTTTACCTGGTATTTTTTTAAAATGTCTTGCATGATTCCATCGATTTCATTAGACAGAGTAAAATACTTGAGAATAAATTTGTTTAACGGTTCGTAAGGTAATTTTGAGTATACTGAATATTGATCTGTATGAAAGTATCTGACGTATTGGTATGAACCAATTTGATGAGTTTTTTCATGGGTTTTGTCAAAGTAATCATTGGTTATGTCACGTTTTGATGGCTTATACCATTCAAACTGCTGTGAACTATCTACCGTTGTTGGAAGTGTTTTTTTATTGTTCCAAAATTCTATTATTTTATGAAGTCGTACACTGCAACATGAAAAGAAGCCTGCATTATGAGTAATTTTTAACATTTATTATGTAAACACTTCATAAGTTTGAGACCAGCTAGCATGCCACTACAATAAAAATGGATGTGACATGTGAGGCCTATCTTTTAAAGAGGCTCATCGACACGATCAAAGCATATGGAGATTATTAAGAAAGGCCCATGGAACGGAAATCGTTTCCGATGTAAACTATGGAATAGAGATCTTGTTTCGTCTGTTTGCGAGGGACTTTCCCATTTGGAAGATCAAGCGTCGAAAATAATGATCGAAAATAACAAATAAAATAATGAAATGCGAAAATAACAAATAAATGAAATGCGAAGAGTACATTTTCAAGAGGCACCTTGAAGAATTGAATTATGCAAAGACCTTGCGGCCCTTTCAGCCCATGCTGTACAAATCAAAGCTAATGGCATTTCTCTTGCTCAGAAGACTTGGATGGAAAGACCTCTACAAGGAATCATTAAGGAATGGCACATTCAAGTCCGAGGAAGAACACGGTCGCTTTGGGTTTTGCCAAATATAGCAAAGCCTTATAGATATTCACTCAAAGGAAATGTCTATCGAGGCTCCCCTAACATTGATCTCATCAAATATATGTTTAAGGTAAGTCGAAATGTGGTCCCTTGGTTCTTCAAACTCTTCATCAAAATCATCCTTCGAATCATCATTCGCAACGTAAGGTTTGACATATCTTTCGTAAAAGTTGTCGTATTGATGAGTTGACATTAATATTTCAAGAACCAAAGTTGATATTCTAGTTGATTTTGAAGTTTTGACGTCTTCTGCAATGCGTAAACAATGGTTTCTAAAAATCCTTTTGAACTCTAATGACACATAGTAAATTTGTTTCCATTTGATATCTTCCGTGGTACTTGGATGAAATGTAACTTTAATCCTTTTGGGCATTTTGTTTAGTACATACAAGGTTTTATTTAACGGAATACAACTGCTTTTCCGCTAAAAAGGCGCCCGTCTTCGGTTGGATAATTGCCGTCGTCGTCGACATTTTGAAAAGTGTAGAGGCCTCCATCGTCGTAGGTCTCCTTTGAAACTTCATAAAGGACAGTGTTGCCTCGAATGTTTAAGATTTTAATATTTTTTGCAACATTCACTATGGTATATGTAAAGCCAAGTAAGACATCCCTTTCCAATATATAACTGATCTCTTTTTGTGTGGGCAGTCTGCACGATTTGTGCTCGTCATCGCCACAATCGATTGTGTAAGTTACTTTTACTTTTAGAGAGGGTCCTACAACATGATGAAGCATAAACTGTTTAACTAGAGGACCAAATTTTGATGGCGAAGTCTCTTTTGGTGGCGAAGTCTTTTTTGGTGGCGAAGTCTTTTTCGATGGCGAAGACTTGCGGGTCATTTTTTTCCAGGACTTGATGCCTAGAATATTTGTCGTATTGATGTATGGGAGACCATCATTGCCAAGTCGAATTTCGCCCTTGGGACATTGATTGGCAGGATAAGGAGGTCCAGGTCTAGAAATGTACTTTTTTAAGGTTTGTCGATCACACATTTGTTTAATAGACCCATGGCAAACGGACCCATGGCACAAAAAAAATACGCTATATGGGGACTGTTCGAGTTTCGAACCCATGACTGTCCGGTCGCATTTCGTTTAAAAGCCGAACGCTCTACCAGTTGCTCGACCTATCATGGTCACTGAGCTAATAACGTATATAGAGGCCCACGAAAAAATGGATATATAAATATCTGCGGTTCATTTTTTCTGAAGGTCCATTGAATGTAATTTATAAATGATTACTTTGTATATTCCATATTATGGATCCTGGCCCAACTACTTTCAATTGTATTTGAATTCATTAAGCTACAATGCCAATGTGTTAAAGGTTGTATTTATAACAGACCTGAGTCTTGACCTTTATAATTTGCCAAGCAATGTGGACATTCAGAGTCTTTCGTTGGATGCTCTTCGGCTTAAACTCCAGGACTTTCTGAGAAAGGCCTTTGAAAGGCCAGAGTTTGTGCTAAAGGCCTTTACGCCATATAAATTGGTGGACTTCAAAATATTTTATCCCTTGATATTTGGCCAACCAGATGATGTCTTTCTTGGCTACGGAGACATTGACGTGATCTATGGAAACCTCAGTCAATTTGTAAGGCCTTTTGAGAACTATGACATTGTAGGAGGCTTTCATGGTCACTTTACAGCCATACGAAATACCTCGGAATTCAAAGAGTTGGCACTAAAGGTACCAGGAATTTTTGAGCTTGTTGCTGATGTTTCAAGGGCCTACATCACAGATGAAATTGCGTATCGCCAGACGCTTGAGAATTACATCAAGGACAACCAGCTTCGCATGTGTTACTTGAACAGAACCTTTGCTGATGTGGTGCCCAAGTGTTTCTATCATTTGTTTCGGCCCAATTGGCAGACAATGTCGAAAAATTTCTTTAGCGTGCACAGGCCCGATACAAATATCCGTCAAATTAATTTTTGTGAAGGCTCTCTTCAAACTGTCTTTGATAACGGTCAAGTGGAGGCCACGTCATACTGTCACTTGCAAAAAAGAGCCATGTATATTCAAATTGAGCAGCATGAGTCAAGGTATACCATAACAGAAAATACCTTTGAAAAGTATGCCATCATGACGCCAAAAATTCGTTTGCATTTGCCAGCAGTGCCTTATACAATTACCAAGGACCTTTACAGTCACGATGCCTTTACTGGAAAAGTACAGCGCTTCGCTCCAATGATGCGCAGCTTAAAAAATGCTTCTGGCGATCCCATTTATGAGGTAATCCATTATGGAGTTGAGGGCTCTGAAAGCGGTGCCGATCTGGATGTTAATCTGTTTAATCAACAAGAATGGCAAGGTCTTCGCATTCAAAGCCTTCAATATATTAACAAGAGTACCCATGAGGAAGCAGAAAAAAAGCTTCTGGATCCAAAATTCATTATTAATGATCTTTCCAATGTTGGGAGCCCTTTGTGTACTGAATTTAATCGGCGCCTAAAAATCAAGCTCAAGGAACTGTATAGGGGGCCCCAAACTGATATTGTTTGTTTGCCATTAAGCCACACACACGATGGGGCCCTCGAGCCCGATATGGTAGCAATTGAAACTGGAATTGGCTACAGTGGATCCTCGAAACGTTATAGGATCTTTGAGTCCTACAGTTGGCTAGCCAATAGTCTTGGACAAGAAAAAGCTTGGCCAAACAATTACTATTATGTGATTCCCAATTTTTACAATACTTCTGAGTTTATGCTCTCTTTAAGGCCAAATAATAGGCCAAACACAGAAAGGCCTAAGGTTGGCTTTTTAGGCCGAATCATACGATCCAAGGGCTGTGCAGTCATTGCAGAAGTAGCAAAGAGATTTCCACATGTGGACTTTGTGCTGTGTGGGCAGGGAGATGTGAGGCCATTTTTAGGCCCACAAAACTTGCAGTACAAGGAGCCCATTCATGGCACTGAGCGCTCAGACTTTTTAGGCTCCTGTATAGCCGTGTTGTGTCCAACACAGTATTTAGAGCCTTTTGGTGGATCGGCAGTGGAGGCCCAACTCTGTGGAACGCCAGTTGTTAGCTCTGATCATGGTGCCTTTAGTGAAACTGTGGAGCACTTGAAAACTGGCCTACGGTGTCATACGCTTGCCGACTTTTGTAAAGGCATCCAACTGGCTCTCGATGGCTTCTTTGACCGAACTTATGTTCGTCAACGAGCGGAAGGCCTCTATGATATGTACAAACTCGCTGAAAATTTCAAGAACGTTTTTGAAAGCGTGTTGGACATCCATAGACCTGAAAAGAATGGCTGGTACAGTCCGGATTGTCACATGGTTTCTGAAGGACCTGTTCGTTAAGCGCGTTATATTGTTGAAATGTATTTTTGTATTTTTAAAAAAATAGAGTCCTTGAGTCGGTATCTGTATATAAATGGACCCACCTGGTTAGGGTCATGGGAAGGCCAATCTTTGCATGACATTTGTAGTTCAATCACTCATGTAGACTCAAAACATTTTGCTGTAGTGCCTCAAGCATGCATTGATTTAATTAATCGCAAAGTCAAGGCCGGCCTCATTGGTGCAACAGTTGTAGTGGCCTCTATCACTTTTTGGAGCCTCATGCAGACATGCATGAACTACAGTGCTTACATGATTTTGAAAAGAAAATAGCCCTACATGATTTTAAAAAGAAAATAGCCCTACATGATTCTAAAAAGAAAATAGCCCTACATGATTCTAAAAAGAAAATAGCCCTACATGATTCTAAAAAGAAAGTAGCCCTACATATGTGTTGTAAAACCTATAAAATAACGGCCAAGCATCTAAAAAATGCAACTCGACATTACCAATCTTGATGCAATTGTGTTTAGTGGTGGAGGCATTCGTGGACTCTCGTATGTGGGCGTCCTGATGGCATTTGAAGACACATATCATGTCAAGCCATCTGAACACTTTAAAAAGTTTGCAGGCACATCAGTGGGCGCAGTATTTGCCTTGGCATGTGCCATTGACGCAGACATTCAGAGTGCTATTCAAACCTTTTATACAGTAGGCCTGGAAACCATCTTTGACAAGAATCCAGCATGGCTTTTAACTAATTTTGCTTTGAACGATGGACAGGCCCTAAAAGACGTTGTATGCAAAATGCTCGAGTCAAAAGGCTTCAGCGCAAGCACCACAATGCTTGAGCTATATCAAAAAACTGGTCGTCACCTCATTATAACAGTGATTGAATTGTTGACCTCGAATACTTTGTATTTGGACCACACCAATGAAGGCTCCGACATGCCTGTTTTAAAAGCAATGATGGGCTCTATGGCCTTACCGCCCTTGTTTCCTCCAGTGACTCACATTAGTTCAGGTAAACAATTACTCATGATGGACGGTGGACTCCTTGATAATTTTCCAATTGCACTTTTTAATTCCGAAAATACCTTGGGCCTTCGTACAACTTGGTACATTGAGCCAGGGAATCCAATGACTGACATTAATGCATATTACACGCGAATACTCTCGATTCTTCAGCTGACAATGCACTCCATGCAGACTAGTGTATCAACACGATATGCCAACATCATTTATATTGATTTGGGTCCCATTACGGCAGACAGCTCCAATGTGGACTCCAAGGAAATTATTTTCAAGGGCTACCGGTCAGCAATTTCTAAATTTTCAAACTTGTCTCCAAACTTATTTGTTGAGAGGCCCACAAAATTTCTAAGCGCCAAAGAAGTCCGCTTGCCTGCTTATATAAAATATTTATCGGACCATTAGCTTGCCGAAGACCATAATAATAATAAATGGGAACCAAAGGCGGCCTTAAGTGTCTCATTTGCGCTTCACGAATTTCCCTGGTAGACTCCATTGCTTTTTCGTGTAAAGGATGTAAGAATGTGCTGTGCGCAAATTGCAGGAAAGAACACGCATGTGCCAAGCTAAACGCTACAGAACTGAAAGAAAAGCAACAATTTTTGGATTCTCTTCAAAACAATAAAACAGAGTCCGCAAAGCTAGAAAAATTGTGATTGCATCGCGACACAATTAGCCCACATGATGTTAAAGCATTTTTATTTCAAGGAGATGTCCTCCACGCAAGCCCCAATCAGCAAGATCGCTCTTGTGCTTTGGCTGGTTAAAGAGTAGGGCCTTCCATACAAAAATGTCTTCTGCTAGCAAAGGCCGTTGGGGCCCCCATAGCGCCGTTGCATTGAAGTATTGAATCCATGGCTTCATGAGAGCATAATCTTCTTCATTGTTGGAGTAATACCCATCAGAACGACCTTGACCTCGAGGAGGCACAAAAACGAAAAGTGTCTTGTGCTCGTTGAATAAATCTATAACACATTGCTCCGTAGTTTTATTCCATTTGTAAGCTCGAATGAGGATGTTTCCATGCATTTCCTGAAGGCCCAAATACTTGCAGCGCCACTCTAGATGCATGAGATCATTTCTATTGCCAAATCGATTTGTCTTTTGAGGGCCCTTTAGAAGGCCATACGAATCCTTATTAGAGCCGCCACTTGAGGGCCCCCCTATTAAGCCGCCTTGAAAACCGCCTTCAAGCATTGCATCTTGTGCGCCATTGCCATATTCAGACTCTTCAAATAACTCCTGGCTATCTGGCTTTACGATACAAAGTATAAGGCCCCAATCTCCTTCAGGCCTTATTGCTTTTAAAATGGGTCCGTTGCCTTCTTCGTCTGTATAATTTGGCAAATAGGCATACGCATCGTCGCTGCTCTTGAAAAATGGCTCGGAATCTGGATCGAGACCTTCTATGCCACGATTGTTGGGGCCCCTGAAAATAACCTGCAAAAAGGCTTGAGGCCAACCTGCAAATTTTGACCGTAATATTTGGAGTACCTCGACTGCTCTTGCTCGAGAAATGTCTGCATTGATGTCCTCATTGGTATTGAACTTGCGCTTCATTAATTTCATTACTTTTATATCAAAACTTATTGAGCCTCCGGTTGTAAGCTGTGGATTATGCTCGTCTGGAATCAATCCAGAATGAGACTCCAAGAGGTCCTTCACTGTAGGACTCCAAAGCTTATTCACAAACTGAAAAAATACATCTTGATCCTCATCTGCATTGTCTTCTTGAAACAGTTCTTTGAAAGTGGTCCATCGCTCGTCGTTCAAATATTGTCTCAAGGAATAATAAAAATCCTGTGCGCTTAACGGCAACACATTTCTCACATCGACATCATCATTGGGCTCAATATCAAATGCATGGTAGCGGGCGCGTCCAACAACATAATATTTTGAAGCAGCAATTGTAACTGGATTTTTAATTTGTCCGTTTCGGAGTCCCGCAGCACCAGCGACGAGATCCATTTGTTTTGTGTCAGGCACAATTTTTTTACCATGTTCGCAGTACTTTTTTAACTACTTTTTTAACTTTTTGAGGCATCCTTTTGGTCCAATGGATCTTTGGTCCCACACAGTTTTTTTTGTGTGGTGCTGTCTGTGCGCGCACGCGCGGCGCGTTCAGAGTATTCAGGTCCTTCAAGGTTTGATAAAATAAAATGCCAGCAACACATAACGCAGTTTTTACCGAGTTGGGCTCTAAGGGTCAGGCCGACAAGCTCATGCTTCCTGAGACTCCCGATGAGTCTCAGGAAACCTTTTGGCGACATGTGCACGACAAGCACAGCCCTTTTGGCCTGGAGCCTGTAGAGTTTGATGTGGCTGCTAGTCAGCCTAGGTTCAATGGCGCTGCAAAGTATGCCTTTGCTCGTCAGGGAGACCTCTGCTGGCACACGTATGCCCATTACCAGCTGCCTGGACTTGTGGGCATCAAAGACGGAAAAGTCATGCGAGGCGCCGAGGCACCTTACTGGCACCCTCATACTGGTTTCAGGCTAACCCGTCAGGCCACTCTGGCTATTGGAGGCAACGTCATTGACACGCTTTCAGACACTTACTTGTATATTTGGGAGCAGTTGACTCACAAGCCTGGAAAGAAACTTGGTGAGATGATTGGATCGTTTGAGACCGTAGAGGAGCAGCAGGCCTGGTCCAAAAGGTCTCAGCATTTGTGGGTGCCCTTGCCTTTTAGCTGTACCCGTGAGGCCGCACTGGCTTTGCCTGTTGTGAGCTTGAGCTTTCATCAGATGTTTGTAGAGCTGGACTTTTGTAGTCGTAATGATGCCATCATTAATACCAGTGGTGCTCAGATCTTTGTGAGGCCTGATGGCATGACGGATGACGAGATTGAGGCCGCTTTTGAGACCAATGGTCGTGGTCGTCAAATTTCCTTGCTGCAGGATTCTGACTTGAGGTGCACTGTCGAGGCCAACTATGTGTATCTCGAGAACGACGAGCGCAACAAGTTTGGCAAGGGCGTCTTTACTCAGCTGGTGGATGAGCTTCAAGTGATTCCCGCTCAGGCCTACTATGCAGCTGCTGGCGCCAATGAGAACACTCCTAGTGTAAAGATCAATCCTCGCATGCAGTTTAACAATGTTATCATGGAGTACATTACTGTTGTGAGGCGTGAGGGTCTTGACAACAAGAACTACTTTAGTTTTGGGGGGCCCAAGGATGAGGCCTCCGGTCTTGTGCTGGATCCTATTCGTGAGATTGGCATTCGTTTCAATAATACCCCACGAGTCGCGACTCGTAACGCCAAGTACTTTAGGCTTGTGCAGCCATACCAGTATCATTCCAATGTTCCCAAGGATCATGGCCCTGACAAGGAGTTCATTTATGTATGGTCCTACGCCAAGGATCCTGAGAATGGTCTTCAGCCCACAGGCGGCGCCAACCACACCAGGCTAGAAAATGTGAATATTGAGTACCATTTGGATCCTAGGCTCTTTAGTCCCGACGCTCCCAACGCCGAGGTCATCACCTTTGGGCGCAGCAAGAACTTGTTGACCTACAAGTATGGCATGATTCACAAGAAACTTGTGTAGCTTGTGTAATGTGCTAATTGCTCGTGGTGCTCATGTGGTATAATGCCCATTTTGAATACAAACTTAATACAAACTTAACAATCATATAACCAATCAATTTATTTCAAATGGACCTCACAGAACTCTTGCGCGAAAAGGCCTCGCTGGAAAAAGAAGGCTCTCGCATATTCAGCGAAATACAGCAGCTCGACACAAGAATTAACACAATGACAATTTTAAAAACGAATGAATATCAAGAAAAAGAATTCAATGAGGCCCTTGCTAATGTGGGCCTTCTCGTCACGGGTCCCAATGTTCGATTTTGTACTCTTCAGCTTGTAATGGATCACCCGCTTATCACTGAAGGTGGCTACTCTTCAAAAACTGTTTTTTTGCCATTCAGCATCACGACAACATGCTCCATCATTAAGGATGTAAGTTTTGGCTTCAAGTACAACATCACTGTTCGAACTTTATCAAGGAATTTAATGGAGATTTTTTTCAAGAGTTTCACTCAAGTTGGACGTCCACCATTGGGCGATAAAAACAAGTTCGAAGTGGATTGGGCCCTAAGTCTCAAAATTGTGTACAATGGTTAGGCACGCGCGCGACTAGGCCTCGGAGAATAAGGACTCACTGATCGTTCAGCCGGAATAGAAAAATGTTGCAAATCGGGATTCAGTTTCATGTACTCAAAAATAAGTGCATTTATTCTCATTTGTAACCTATTAATTTTTAGCATATTTTGCACGCTGTTTGTTTTTGGAATTGATTGGAGTTTCTGCAATAATACAGGTAGAGTCTCTGCTTCCAACGAACGCCTTTCAACGGACCTCAAATGTTTATTTACATATGCGCGAAGTTTTGATGAGCTGCGCTTATTGGGACTTTTTGAGGTACCACCGTGAATCATTTATTCTTTAGACGCCATGCCATGATCATAGAGTCATGATTTTATCGTATACATTTTTTATTAATTTTGTGCGATCCTTGATAAAATTTGCGCAGTGATA
>Ga0114962_10002789_pt1 | contig 14356 bp, 8 predicted proteins | sample C_130820_MF_Meta_FD_87017 | JGI IMG/M metagenome (GOLD analysis project Ga0114962, IMG submission 87017) | Freshwater microbial communities from Lake Croche, Canada to study carbon cycling - C_130820_MF_MetaG | ecosystem: Environmental > Aquatic > Freshwater > Lake | place: Lake Croche, Canada...
AATTTCTCCCGGCGTACGAAGCCACGACGGGTGAAGGAAACACAACACGATGACCTGTCGGGCCGGCGGCTGCCGGACTCAAATGTCCTGAGGCTTCGGGACGCGACAGCATCAAAATCCAAACAACACCATGTCTGATAACACAGCAATCGTAGAACAGCTCAGTAACCTCACCGTCCTCCAGATCGCCGACCTCGTGAAGGCCCTCGAAGAGAAGTGGGGCGTGAGCGCCGCCGCTCCCGTCGCAGTTGCCGCCGCCGGTGGTGGTGGTGGAGCACCCGCCGCAGCAGTCGAGGAGAAGACCGCCTTTGACGTGATCCTCAAGGAAGTGGGATCCAATAAGATCGGCGTCATCAAGGAAGTCCGCGCCGCAGTCCCAGGACTCGGTCTTGCAGAGGCCAAAGCCCTTGTCGAGAGCGCTCCCAAGGCCATCAAGGAAGGTGCCACCAAGGAAGAGGCCGAGGAGATCAAGAAGAAGATCGAGGCCGCTGGTGCCAAGATCGAGATCAAGTAGTCCCCGACTACAACGTGCCATTTATTCCGCCCATCGTTGTCAACGGGGTTTTCTCAGTTGACACGATGGCCGGAAGGGCGTACAAAGAAAAGTTCCACCTGTCCCGAGCTCTGCAACACGGTAATACGACGCTTAGTCCATCCTATCTCTTCGCCGCCCGCGCGCATTTCCCTTTTTCTTTTAGGGATTCTTCAGCTGGCGGCCCTTTTGCATTCCTTTTTTTAAAGTTCCTCCCTGGAGTCCAATCACTCTTACCATTCTCCCTTTTCCGTCGGCACTAGCCGGCAAAAAAAGGACCGCCATCAAGGCAACCCGTATCGTCACCAAAGCGCCACCCAAGATCCTGCACCATGTCTGAAAGAATCAACTTCGGAAAACTCTACGAGGCTATCCAACCGCCCAACCTCATCGAACTGCAGATCAAGTCCTACGAGGAGTTTTTCCAGACGGGCATCGAGCCATCCAAGCGGAAGAACGTAGGCCTTCAGGCCGTCTTCCGTGAATTCTTCCCTATCTATGGTTTCGAGGAGAAATCCTCCTTGGATTTTGTGAGCTATCATTTGGAGGAGCCGAAGACGGGTCCTTTTGAATGCCAGATTGAGGGTGAGACCTACAGCGCCCCACTCTATGTCACCTTCCGGTACAAGGATGAGAAATCCACTAAGGAAGAGAAGGTTTACATGGGTGAGATTCCACTCATGACCAAGTCCGGGACCTTCATGGTCAATGGTGCCGAGCGTGTTGTTGTCAGCCAGTTGCACCGCTCACCCGGCATCTGCTTCGAGTCAGACATTCACCTCAACGGAAAGCTGCTCTTCGGTTTCAGGATCATTCCCGACCGCGGTTCATGGACCGAGGTGCAGTTCGACACGAATGACCTTCTCTATGTCTATCTCGACCGCCGCAAGCGTCGGCGCAAATTCCTTGCGACCACTTTCCTTCGTGCGCTTGGCTTCCCTACCGACGAGGAGATTGCAGCCCTTTTCTACACGATCGAGAGCCTCAAGCTCTCGGACAAGCTCGACGAGGAAGAAATCAGCACCAAGGTTCTGCTTGCCGACGTCCGCGAGGGCGACGCGATCATTGCCCGTGCCTACGAGCCCCTGACCCCCGCCGTCATTCGTGATCTGATCCGAGCCGGACACGCCGCAGTGAAGGTCATTGACACCAAGGATGACGACACGATCGTCAAGTCCCTCAAGCGCGACCCCGCCCACAGCGAGGAAGAGGCACTTAAGGATATCTACCGCAAGCTCCGTCCCGGCGATCCTCCAACAGTCCAGAATGCCCGAGGCATGCTCAAGCGTCTTTTCTTTGACTCCAAGCGCTATGACCTCGGTCGCGTTGGTCGTCATAAGATCCAGCAGAAGCTCAGCCTGGATCCCAAGATCGATGACCGCGTCCTTCGTAAGGAAGACATCGTTGAGTCGATGCGCTATCTGCTCAAGCTTCGCAAGGGTGACGGGATGCTCGACGATATCGATCATCTCGGCAGCCGCCGCGTTCGTACGGTTGGAGAGCTGCTGGCCAATCAGTGCCGCGTGGGACTCTCCCGCACGGAGCGTCTCGTCCGCGAGCGCATGGCTCTTTACGATCCTTCCGTCGATCACATCACGCCTCAGAAGCTGATCAATCCCAAGTCCCTGAGCGCCGTTGTGCGTGATTTCTTCGGACGTTCCCAGCTGAGCCAGTTTATGGATCAGACGAATCCTCTCTCCGAGCTCACCCACAAGCGACGTCTCTCGGCCCTTGGACCTGGAGGTCTCTCCCGTGAGCGTGCCGGATTCGAGGTTCGTGACGTCCATCCATCCCACTACGGCCGCATCTGCCCGATTGAGACCCCGGAAGGTCCGAACATCGGTCTGATCAGCTCCTTGAGCACTTACGCACGGGTGAATGACTTCGGGTTCATCGAGACCCCGTATCGCAAGATCATCAATGACAAGGTTACTGATGAGATCGAGTACCTTACCGGCGACCGTGACGAGAACTTCTACATTGCTCAGGCGAATTCACCCCTCGACAGCAATGGGAAATTCCTCGGTGAGACCGTCTCCTCGCGTTACCGCGGAGACTTTGTCGAGATCGAGCCCGACAAGGTCCAGTACATGGATGTCTCCCCGAAGCAGCTCGTTTCAGTGGCTGCCGGTCTCATCCCCTTCCTGGAGCACGATGACGCCAACCGTGCGCTCATGGGTTCGAACATGCAGCGCCAAGGTGTGCCGCTCCTCATCTCCGACGCCCCGATCATCGGGACCGGAATGGAGGGTCGCGTCGCCCGGGATTCCCGTGCGGTGATTGTTTCCGAGTCGAACGGCAAGATTGCTTCCGTGGACTCACTACGCATCATTGTCACCAAGGATGGCGAGCTTCCCGAGGGCAAGAAGAAGATCAAGGACGATCCTGAGAACGGCGTCCATGTCTACGACCTGCGCAAGTTCATGCGTTCCAACAGCAGCACCTGCATCAACCAGAAGCCTATCGTTAAGAAGGGCCAGGTGATCAAGAAGGGTGACGTGCTTGCAGATGGTCCGAATACGGAGAACGGAGAGCTTGCGCTCGGCCGCAACGTGCTCGTCGCCTTCATGCCTTGGAACGGTTATAACTTCGAGGACGCCATCATGATTTCCGAGCGCGTAGTCAAGGAGGATGTCTACACCTCCATCCACATCGACGAGTTCGAGATCGGAGCCCGTGACACCAAGCTTGGACCTGAGGAAATCACCCGTGATATTCCGAATGTCAGCGAGGAAGCCCTTCTGAACCTTGGACCCGACGGCGTCATCCGCATCGGCGCCGAGGTGAAGCCCGGAGACATCCTTGTTGGCAAGATCACTCCTAAGAGTGAGACCGAGCTGGCTCCTGAAGAGCGCCTCCTGCGCGCCATCTTCGGTGAGAAGGCCGCCGACGTGAAGGACACCTCGCTCACCGTTCCGTCCGGAACTTACGGCATCGTCATGGATGTGCGCGTCTCTTCCAAGGAGAAGGCTAGCAAGATCAAGATGACCCCGTCCGAGTCGAAGCGTCAGCAGAAGATGATCCAGGACGACAACAAGAAGCGTAAGGAAGAACTCTTCGAGCAGCTCACGGAAGGACTTGCCAATGTGCTCCTCGGTGAGAAGATCCCGCTTGATGTCGTCAACGGCGAGACCGGAGAGATCATTATCCCCGCCAACCGCAAGATCACCAAGATGCTCCTGCGTAAGCTGGCTGGCGTCTATAATGTGGTCGAGATCGATCCGAGCCCGATCCGCAACAAGATTCGCGAGATCATTGGGCAGTTCGAGCACCGCTTCGCCGATCTCGACAATGAGAAGGAAGAGAATCTCGGCCGCGTCGAGAGCGGTGATGACGTCGATCCCGGCATCATCAAGCAGGTCAAGGTCTTCATTGCCAGCAAGCGCAAGCTCTCTGTCGGTGACAAGATGGCAGGACGCCACGGTAACAAGGGTGTCGTCGCCAAGATTGTTCCCGAGGAGGACATGCCCTTCCTTTCAGACGGTACCCCCGTCGACATTGTGCTCAACCCGTTGGGCGTGCCAAGCCGCATGAACGTCGGTCAGGTTCTCGAAACCCATCTGGGTGTCGCGGCCAAGGCCCTCGGCTTCAAGGTGGCCACCCCTGTCTTCGACGGAATTCCCGAGAGCCGCATCCGCGAGTACCTCAAGGAAGCCGGTCAGAAAGAGGGATTCTCCTGGATCCAGGAGAACGGCAAGTCGCAGCTCTTCGACGGTCGTACCGGCGAGGCGTTCGATCAGGAGGTCGTCGTGGGCATCATCTACATGTTGAAGCTCGGACACCTCGTGGCAGACAAGATCCATGCCCGTGCTGTTGGTCCCTACTCCCTCGTCACCCAGCAGCCGCTCGGCGGTAAGGCCCAATATGGTGGCCAACGCTTTGGAGAGATGGAGGTCTGGGCACTTGAGGCTTATGGCGCCGCATACACGCTTCAGGAACTGCTCACCGTCAAGTCGGACGACGTGCAGGGACGCACGCGCATCTACGAGAGCATCGTCAAGGGAGATAATTCCCTGGAGGCCGGTATCCCCGAGTCCTTCAACGTGCTCATCAAGGAAATGCAGGGACTCGGACTCGATGTCCGTGTCGGAAAAAAGGACGAACCTCGTTCCTTCATCGATACAGCCGCTTAACCCAAGCGACCAGACACACCCGAAGCACATACCATTCACCAAGCTAGCAGCATTCCACTTATCATGAGCGACACAGCACTTGCAGTAGCACCCGACCTTCTGGCGGGTCCCATCAAGGCCTCCTTCGACGAGGTCGGGATCACCGTCGCCAATCCGGAGACCATCCGCGGTTGGAGCAAAGGCGAAGTCAAAAATCCGGAGACCATCAATTACCGGACCTTCAAGCCCGAGAAGGGTGGTCTCTTCTGCGAGCGCATCTTCGGTCCCACGCGGGACTGGGAGTGCTCCTGCGGAAAGTATAAGCGCATCAAGCACAAGAATGTTGTCTGTGATCGTTGCGGCGTCGAAGTCTGCCTGAGCCGCGTCCGTCGTGAGCGCATGGGCCACGTCGATCTCGCTGTTCCTGTCTCCCATATTTGGTTTTACAAGTGCATGCCCTCACGCATCGGGCTCATGCTCGACCTAACTGGTCGTCAGCTTGAGCGCGTGATCTATTACGAGGATTACATCGTGATTGATCCGGGCAAGACTCCCTTCGAGAAAGGGCAACTCCTGACCGAGACCGAGTATCGTGAAGCCGAGGACCAGTATGGTGAAGACTTCACTGCCGGCATGGGTGCCGAAGCGATCCGCAACCTTCTTGAGAACCTGGACCTGCTCGAAGAGCAGCAGGTGATTGAGAAGCAGATGACCCAGACCAAGAGCAAGCAGATCCGCAAAAAGCTTGCGAAGCGTCTCAAGCTCGTTCAGGGCTTCATGGGATCAAAGACCCGTCCCGAGTGGATGATCCTTAGCGTTCTTCCGGTCATCCCTCCCGATCTGCGTCCCCTCGTTCCCCTCGAAGGTGGCCGTTTCGCGACATCGGATCTCAATGATCTCTACCGCCGCGTCATCAACCGTAACAACCGTCTCCGCACCCTTCTCCAGCTGAAGACCCCCGAAGTCATTATCCGCAACGAGAAGCGCATGCTCCAGGAGGCCGTCGATGCCCTCTATGATAACGGTCGCCATGGCCGCGCCGTTACTGGTGCCGCTAACCGCCCCCTCAAGTCGCTCAGCGACATGCTTAAGGGCAAGGGAGGTCGCCTCCGTCAGAATCTGCTCGGCAAGCGCGTTGATTACTCCGGTCGTTCCGTCATTGTCATCGGGCCCGAGCTCAAGCTCAACCAGTGCGGTCTTCCCAAGAAGATGGCGCTTGTTCTTTTCGAGCCTTTCATTATCCGCCGACTCAAGGAACTTGGCTACGTGCACACCGTACGCAGCGCCAAGAAGCTGATCGAGCGCCAGACCCCCGAGGTTTGGGACATCCTGGAAGAAGTCACCAAAGGCCACGCCGTTCTCCTGAACCGTGCCCCGACCCTCCACCGTCTCTCGATCCAGGCTTTCGAGCCGATCTTGATTGAAGGCGAGGCGATCCGTGTCCACCCCCTCGTTTGCACGGCTTACAACGCTGACTTCGATGGTGACCAGATGGCCGTTCACGTCCCTCTCTCCATCGAGGCTCAGCTAGAGGCCCGCACCCTGATGCTGGCTCCGAACAACATCTTTTCGCCATCCAGCGGCAAGCCGATCACCAATCCTTCGCAGGACATCCCGCTCGGCTGCTACTACCTGACGCAGAACCCACGCAATGTCGGCACCAAGGATGCAAAGTCCTCCGAGACACGCCTGCCTCTCTTCTCTGAATCCAGCGAAGTCGAGCTAGCCCTTTCGGAAAAGAGCGTCAAGATCCACACCCGTATCCGTTTTCAGAATCCCGATCGCGGCGTGAAGACTGTCTATGGCAATCAGGAGCTTTCTGTTATCGAGACCACGGTTGGCCGTGTCCTCTTCAACCAGATCTGGCCCAGCGAGCTTGGTTTCTACAACAAGGTTGCCGGCAAGAAGCAGCTCTCCGACATCATCTGGCGCTGCTACAAGGCGGTCGGTCAGGCTCGCACCGTCGAGACACTGGACAAGCTCAAGGAGCTCGGTTTCCGCGAGGCGACCCGAGCCGGTGCTTCCATCGGTATCAATGACATGATCATTCCGAAGGAGAAGGCCGTTCTTATTGAAAGCGCCCAGAAGCAGATCGCTGAGGTGCAGAAACAGTACCGCCGAGGAATTATCACCGACGGTGAGCGCAAGAACAAGGTGCAGGACATCTGGACCCACACTGGTGAGGAGATCGCCAATGCCCTCTTCCGCACGCTTGAGCATAACGATGGCCGCCCTGAAGCCAATCCCGTCTTCATGATGGTCGACTCCGGTGCCCGAGGCAACCGCACACAGGTCAAGCAGTTGGCAGGTATGCGCGGACTCATGGCCAAGCCATCTGGCGAGATCATCGAACGTCCGATTCTTTCGAACTTCCGCGAGGGTCTCTCCGTTCTTGAATACTTTATCTCCACCCACGGTGCCCGCAAGGGACTTGCCGACACGGCGCTCAAGACCGCCGATTCCGGGTATCTCACCCGCAAGCTGGTCGATGCAGCTCAGGACGTCATCATTACTTCTGATGATTGCGGTACCGTCAACGGTATCGTTGTCCGCCCGATCTATGAGGGTGACGAGGAGGTTGTCTCCTTGGCCACGCGCATCATTGGCCGCGTCAGTTGTGAGACAGTCAAGGATTCCATCAACAACACCGCGATCATCAAGGCCAACAATCTTATTGATGAAGAGACCGCTGCCGCCCTCGACAAGGTTGGACACGAGCAGCTCAAGATCCGCTCCGTGCTCACCTGCGAGAACAAGCACGGCGTCTGTGCCAAGTGCTATGGTAGGAATCTCGCCAACGGTCTCATGATCGGTCTCGGTGAAGCGGTCGGCATCATCGCCGCCCAGTCGATCGGTGAGCCGGGAACCCAGCTCACGATGCGTACCTTCCACGTGGGTGGAACAGCCAGCCAGACCTTCAAGCAGCCGATCATCAAGGCAAAGAACGAAGGAACCGTCCGTTACAGCGACCTTCGTGCAGTTCAGGCACTTGACGGCACCTTCATCGTGCTCTCCAAGAACGGCACGGTGGGTGTTCACGGCAAGGATGGACGCGAGCTTGAGAGTTACCCCGTGGTGCTTGGCTCCGTCTTTTCAGTCGCCGATGGTGGAACCGTCAAGAAGGGCGAGACCTTTGTCCAATGGGATCCGTACAACGTCCCGGTTATCACCGAGAAGTCAGGTAAGATCGAATTCCGCGACATGATCGCAGGCGTCACCATCCGCAAGGAGGTTGACGACGAGACCGGCGTCATGGGCACCGTGCTGATCGAGCACAAGGATGATCTCCATCCGCAGATCGTCATCGTCGATGACAAGAAGGAGATCGTGGCCAGCTACTCCATCCCAGCCGGAGCTCACCTTGAGTGCAAGGAGGGTGAAAAGGTTCAGGCCGGTCAGCGTCTTGCCAAGACTCCTCGTAAGATCGCCAAGACCAAGGACATCACCGGCGGTCTGCCGCGTGTGGCCGAGCTCTTCGAGGCTCGCCGTCCCAAGGATGCCTGTGAAATCGCCCGTATCGACGGAGTCGTCGACATCGGTGGCACGGTCCGCGGCAAGCGTAAACTCATCGTCCGTGATCCGCAGACTGGGTCCGAAGAAGAGCACCTCATTCCTCTCTCCAAGCACATTATTGCCTTCAAGGGTGACTTCGTGAAGAAAGGACAGCAACTGACCGAAGGACCTGTTGTTCCTCACGAGATCCTCGATGTCTGCGGACCTCAGGAGCTCCAGGAGCACCTGCTCAATGAAGTCCAGGAGGTCTACCGTCTTCAGGGCGTTGAGATCAATGACAAGCATATCGAGATCATTGTCCGCCAGATGCTCCGCAAGGTGAAGATCACCGATCCGGGTGACACCACGTTGCTCTGGGGCGATCAGATCGACCGCCTCGAGTTCGAGAGTGAGAATGAGCTCGTGAGTTCCAAGGGTGGAAAGCCTGCGGAAGCAGCCCCTGTCCTCCTTGGTATCACCAAGGCCTCGCTCGAGACCGACAGCTTCATCTCCGCAGCATCCTTCCAGGACACAACACGTGTTCTCACCGAAGCGGCGACCCTCGGTAAGGCTGACAGACTCCGCGGATTCAAGGAAAACGTCATCATGGGCCACCTCATTCCTGCAGGAACCGGCTTCAAGTCAAACCGCAGCTTTGATCTGGTCCACCTCGGCGAACCCTCCCTGCTTGAGGGTAATGAGATAGCCGAAGAAGCATCCCTGTAATTAATTAATCAGCAACAAATCCCAAAAAAACAACGCATTCCCATGTCCGTAGAAGCAATGACAGAACTCCTCGAAGCCGGTGTCCATTATGGACACCAGACCAAGCGTTGGAATCCCCGCATGCGGGATTTCATCCTTGAGGAGAAAAACTCCATCCACATCATCGATCTCTCCAAGACGGTCGAGCAGCTAGCCAAGGCTGGAGAGTTCCTCGCGGACATCTCGGGCCGCGGAGGCAAGATCCTCTTCGTTGGCTGCAAAAAGCAGGCCCAAGAGGCTGTCAAGGAGGCCGCCCAGGCTTGCGGACAGTACTATGTCAATCAGCGCTGGCTCGGTGGCACCCTCACCAACCTTGTTACCATCCGCAAGAGCGTCTCCAAGCTTCGTGAATTTGAGGCCCTCGAGAAGAGTGCCGGGTTCAACAAGATCAATAAAGCCGAGGCTTCCGCCCTGCGTCGCGAAGCCACCCGCATCCGCCACAATCTCGAGGGAGTTCTCGACATGGACAAGCAGCCGGATGCGATCGTCATCATCGATACCGTCAAGGAGACCATTGCGGTCGCCGAGGCCCGCCGCTTGGGCATTCCCATCGTGGCGATTGTCGACTCCAACAGCAACCCCGAGGAGATCAACTACCCTATCGCCGGTAACGACGACGCGATCCGTGCGATCCGCATCATTCTCCAAAAGCTTGTCGATGTGATCGCCAAGTCACGAGTTGGTGCCCGGACCCCGATCACTGCCCCTCCCGAGACCGAAGAGCTTGCTGCCGTTGCTGAATAAGCCCTATAGTTTAAGCCTCTGTAGCTCATAGCCCTAGCCTTACCTCGGACTCCGTTTTCTCTTCACACCAACCAACTAAAACCATGGCTGATATCAATCCAGCAATCGTCAAGGCTCTCCGCGAGAAGACCAACGCCGGCATGATGGACTGCAAGCGCGCTCTCACCGAAGCGGGCGGCGACATCGAGAAGGCGGAAGCCATCCTCCGCACCAAGGGCATAGCCAGCGCCGGCAAGAAAGCCTCACGCCACGCCAAGGAAGGCGCGGTCATCTCCTTTATTCAGCCCTCCGGCAAGGTGGGTGTGCTTGCAGAGATCAACTGCGAGACCGACTTCGTCGCCAAGAACGATATTTTCACTAAGTTCGTCAAGGAGATCGGCGAGGAGATCGCTGCCGCAAAGACAGAGACCGTCGAGAGCCTTCTGGAGGCCCCCACATCGACCGGAGTTCTCTTCAAGGATTCCATCGCCGCAACCATTGCCGCGCTTGGGGAGAATATTGTGATCCGCCGTTTCACCCGCTTCCAACTGGACGGCGGACTTGTTGCTTCCTATATCCACCTTCAGGGTAAGGTCGGCGTTCTCGTCGAGATTGCCTGCGGGAACGAAGCGACCACGAAGAGCGACAGCTTCCGCGAGTTCGTCAAGGACATCACCCTACAGATCGCCGCCGCACATCCCACCTGTGTCTCCCGCGAAGAGGTTGACGCGGCTCTCGTTGCCGCAGAGCGTGAAATCTACAAGGGCCAGGTTGCCGGCAAACCCGAGAATATCGTCGAGAAGATCGTCGATGGGAAAATGGATAAGTTCTACAGCACCACCTGTCTCCTCGAGCAGGCCTGCATTAAGAATCCCGACATTACCGTCAAGGATCTCGTGGCAAGCAAGGAGAAGGAACTCGCTGACAAGATTGTTATCAGCAAGTTTGTCCGCTACGGCCTTGGTGAGGAGTCCGGAGAGGCCCCAGTCGAAGAAGCGGCCTAAAAGCTCATAGGTATCCTTATCGGGATCACCTCATATGACACTCGCAAGCCTCCTCTCTGAGGAATTGATCATCCCTGAGATGGTTGCCACTGATCGGTGGCAGGCCATCGGAGAGATCGTGAATCGGCTTGTTGAGGAGGGTCAATTGGATGTCGCTCATAGGGATGAGGCGATCGCTTCACTCAGTCACCGTGAGGAGACGATGAGCACCGGGATCGGTTTTGGGATCGCCATCCCGCATGCCAGCTGCGATGCGGTGAATCAAGTGACCGCTTGCTTTGGTCGTTCCAAGACCGGAATCGACTTTGAGTCACTCGACAACAAGCCCGTGCACTTCATTGTCCTCTTCCTGGTGCCGAAGGATCAATTTCAGACGCACCTCAGAACCTTGGCCGCGATTGCCAAGTTCCTGAACGATCCGGCGGTGCGTGCCGAGTTGGGAGAGGCTAGCGATGCCAAGGCGATCCTTTCCGTCTTCGATAGGAAGCGTCCGTAGCATCAGCTTGCCCTAAAGGTAGGCTGTTAGCTTTTTAGACTGAAGGCTGTTTGGTTGGGATAGAAACAAGCAGTCTTTGTGAAGGGAATCGCGGATCGCACAACCAGCCTCCATGCGATTTAATCAGCGCTTACCTAATAGTCTAACAGACTAAAATGCTATAGCCTCTGATCCTATGTCTCTCCTCTCCACACTCACTGCCCGCCTTGCTGCCGCACTAGGTGCTGCTGGGATTGATGAGTCGCTTGGCTTGGTAACGCCTTCCGCCGACACACGCTTTGGCGACTTCCAGACCAATGCCGCCATGGTTGCGGCAAAGGCCTTGAAGAAGAATCCACGCGAGGTTGCCGCCTCGATCCTTGCTCATCTCCAAGTCGAGGATCTCTGCGAGACTTCCACGGTGGCGGGTGCAGGCTTTATTAATTTTAAGGTTCGCGAGAGCGCACTCTCCGTGGCTGTCAACGCAGTCAGGAATGATCGGAGTCTCGGTGTCGAGACGGTGAAGAAGCCGAAGACCATCATCATCGATTTCAGCTCCCCGAATGTTGCCAAGCCGATGCATGTCGGCCATATCCGGAGCACGATCCTCGGTGACTCCCTGACGCGAATCGCCCGTCATCTCGGTCACCAGGTTATCACCGACAACCATATCGGTGACTGGGGCACACAGTTTGGCAAGGTGATCTACGGCTGGAAGCACCTTCTTCATAGGGAGTCCCTCGAGCAAGCCCCGATCGCCGAACTCGTCCGACTCTACCGGGAAGTCAATGCGCTGGAGGAGAATGACCCCGCTCTTAAGGAAATCGTCCGCCATGAGCTGGTGAAGCTCCAGCAGGGGGATGCCGAGAACCTTGAGATCTGGAAACAGGCCGTCGTTCTCTCCTGGAAAGAATTTGAACGTCTCTACGGACTGCTTGGCATCACCTTCGACGAGCGACTCGGGGAGAGTTTTTACAACGACGCCCTAGGACCGCTGGTGGATCGTTTGCTAGGGGAGGGAATCGCGGAGCTCAGCAAAGGAGCCGTCTGTATTTTCTTTCCCGAACTTCCCACGCTGGAGGAAAAGCCGTGCCTCATCCGCAAGAGCGACGGTGGGTTCCTCTACGCCACGACGGATCTGGCCACCATCGAGTACCGAGAAAGCCGCTGGAAGCCCGATGCCATTTGGTACGTTACCGGATCGCCGCAGCAACTCCACTTCGAGCAAGTCTTCGCCGCTGGGCGCATGATGGGCGTCACGACCGACCTGCGACACATCGCCTTCGGCAGCATCCTTGGAGAGGACCGCAAGATGATGAAGACCCGTTCTGGTGAGAACGTCGAGTTGGGAGGTCTTCTGAATGAGGCGATCGAGCGCGCCCTCGTTGTTGTTGCCGGGAAGAACCCCGACCTTCCGAAGAGCGATCAGGAAGAGATCGCACACCTTATCGGCCTCGGCGCTGTAAAGTATGCCGACCTGATGCAGCACCGGCTCACCGACTACGTCTTCTCCTGGGATAAGATGCTTTCCTTCCAGGGGAATACCGCTCCCTATTTGCAGAATGCCTATGTGCGTATCCGCTCCATCTTCAGAAAGGCCAAGAGTGAAGGTATAGCCGAGGGCATCTCTAGCATTTCCACGGAGTCCTCCCCGATCGTGATCTCCGATCCCTCCGAGCGCACCCTCACCCTACAGATTCTCAAGTTTGGTGAAGTCCTGCATGCGGTCCTCGAGGATCAGCGTCCGAATCTTCTCTGCCTCTATCTCTACGAGTTGGCTGACTCATTCCACCGCTTCTACGAGGCCTGCCCGATCTTGAAATCAGAAGATCCCGTTCGTTCATCCAGGATGGCTCTTGCCGGATTGACAGCAGATGTCCTGAAGACGGGTCTTTCGTTGCTGGGGATCGGTGTTCCCGAGCGGATGTAAAAGGCGAGGGCTTGGTCCTTTGAGCCACAGTGGCGTTGGCCTGCGCTCGCCGTAGATACACTAAGGCCACACTCACTCCTTGCGCACCATCCGATCTTCCGAGCCTTGAACACTCCTTTATACCGCAGCGATCACATACCTGGAGCCGAGACTAGCACTGCTCATGAGGTCCAAGCTACGGATGAGAGACTTCATGCAATGTTACAATTTCTTCATCAAGAGTGAGCTGAAGGCTCCGGAAAATAATGCCATGAAGGGGGGCTAACCTGCATGTCTACTCGGAAGAGAGTCCGTCTGCATCTGAATAGTCAACAGCCTACACGAGGAGGACTGTTTCTTTGTGTAGAAATATTATTTGACGATTCAAAGTGTGACCTATACGAACACAACGATTGACCACATTTTCATTCACACCATCGTCGTTGTCTGCTCCAACCCAACCATGAAAAATCATCCTCGGCTCTTCAAGCCGCTTCTTATTACATTCCTAGTCGGTTTTTCTCTAGGATTGCTCCAAGCCCAAACAACGAACACCAACAACCTTACCGTGTTGGGCTATCTGGATGTCACTAACAACATCTTCTTCGGCACAACGGCGACCAATCAGTCCGCAGCTCTCCTCAGTTATACAGAGACCAATCATACGATAGGATTTATCTCCACTCAGTCCTCCACGGCCTATCTCTGGCAGGACAACGGAGGAACCAATAGTAAGTTGCTCCTTGATGGAAGCAATAATCTGACTCTCTATGGGACCAACCGGAGCGCAGGGATAACCTTCAATCCCAATTCCGGCGGGATCACTCTTAGCGGGACGGGAGCAGGACTGACGCTTTCCGATGGCACGGTATTGAGTAATTCCAACAGCCTCCACAGCAAAGCCTTATACGATGCCAATGGCAATGCACAGGTTAGCTTTGGTGCCAATGGCAATCTGATTGTGGGGGCTCCCATCGCCTTAACAGGTACAGGAGTCAGCTCAGGGATCAGCTTTGGCTCCGGCAATACTCTCAATGCCAACAATGTTTCTTATCTAAACAAGACACTTCAAAATCTGGGGTATCGTACAAATACAGCTTCTTCAGCTTCTTCATTCAGCCTTCCAAGGAATTTTTCTGTGGCTTCGGTGGCCGGAGATACTTCAGGAAATAGCTATATTGCTGGTGGCTTTTCGGGAAGTGGAACTTTTGGGAGTACCATTCTTACGGCCGTGGGGTATCAGGATATATTTGTCATCAAGCTTAACTCCAGTGGTGTTGTCCCTGACGTGACCTCGGTGATTTGAGCCAGTTGGTGTGTTAGTCTTTGGGTTGAACCAACCCC
>Ga0114962_10002791_pt1 | contig 14341 bp, 22 predicted proteins | sample C_130820_MF_Meta_FD_87017 | JGI IMG/M metagenome (GOLD analysis project Ga0114962, IMG submission 87017) | Freshwater microbial communities from Lake Croche, Canada to study carbon cycling - C_130820_MF_MetaG | ecosystem: Environmental > Aquatic > Freshwater > Lake | place: Lake Croche, Canada...
CAGATTAGTGCTTAAAAAGTGTGCTGTCAAGAGAGGTCGACCACGCGCTGCACGTAACGCCCTTTTACGTTCTTACGCCAGCCATGCACTTCAACCCGCACCCCAGCCTCGCGCACCCGGCCGATGGTTTCCGAGTCCGTAACCTTTTTGACCCGATTGGCCACGCCCTCACTGGTGACCTGGACCGCAAGCACCTCCCCGCGCCGGATGGCCAACAGATCGGCCCAGCCCCACAAGTCTTTCCGCGTTCGGGTAAAACTGTTCCATTTCTCGACCACTTCGACTAGGTAACCGAGTTCGCGGAGAGCTGCCAGACTGCGCTGTGTTGGTGTCATGTCATTTTCCTTATGTTATTTTGCGCCAATGTGCGCCAATGTGCGCCATAGTGCGCTATCTGAAACATTGGCGCACTACAGCGCGGGCGGTGCGCCAATGCGCCGCACCGCGCTGGGGGGGTATGGGGGGAAGAGCGCAGCGCACTTTTTGCCTTCTTTGGCGCATTTATGTTAGTCCTCACTAACATATCAATGTGCCTCATTTTCATCGTTTCCGGTCGGCATTGGCGCACTTCCGGCCACAAACACCTCTCGCAATTTCCGGTCTTTGGTCTTAAAGGTTGATCTATAAATGCTTCCTTCGGCCTGCATTTCGGCCAGCAAATCCATTAAATCAGATGACGTTTTAACGCTCTTTGGAAACCCTGCACGCTTGCTCAAAAGGTGCCAAACAGAGAAACCGCCGGTGTTAGATGTGGTGACCATTTCGCCGCGATTATTAAAATCTTTAATCATGCCGGCCAGCACGCCTTTTGCCAGATCCGCAGATTTTCTGCGTTCGCCATCCATTAATTTAGCATTTGCAGCGGCGCCTAAATCAGTAAAACTGCCATCTTCAAGCGGCACGCCGTCGTGCCAGCGCAGGCGCACTGTCTTTGCACGCGGTCCTAAATTGGCCTTTTGGTGCTCAATGGTCAGGCAATCCTCGTCCTTTTCGACGTTAAGAGACAGGCGCGAGCGCACAGAATTGTGCCAGGCAGTCGAACCAGAATAATCCTCCCGACCAGCATCCCGACCGCCGATCGCTGACACCTTATTGACGTGCGCCAGTAGCAGCACAGCGCGTTCTGGTCGGGCAATGCGTGACCGCAAAGAGCGCACAAACTGCCGCACCCGAGCGCGTTTGATTTCGTCATCGTCGAAAGTGTCGCTGGCATTGTCGACCACCACCAGACCGATATTGCGCTTGGCGACCAGCTCGGACAGGGCGCCTAGCAGCTTGGTTTCGGTCACGCCGCGGTTGTCGCGGTGCAGCGCAGGATCAATATCAGATGCGTCTAACAACAGCAGTTTGCCTTCCAAATCGGCCGGCGCCACAGAAAGAGCTTTGCATAGGCTGTGGAAACGCCGCAGAACAATTTGTGCGCCGTCCTCGCCGCTAAAGAATAGAACAGGTGCGGCAATGGTCGGCAAACCGCAGAAAGTGCGTCCTAATGCAACATGAATCGCCAGCGACATGGCGACATAAGATTTACCACTGCCGCCGTGACCGGCCAGCAAAGTAACTTCGTTGTGTGGAATCCAGCGATCAACGAAATGTGGTATTGCCGTAAATGGATCGGCAAATGCATCAAAAGACAGTAATTGTTTTTCAAGATCGGAAATTGTGACCTCTGGTTCTGGTGTGCTTGATGCAGAGCTACTTCCGGCCATAGGATTCTTCCACCCCGCAGCCTGGGCGCGAGAAAATAGGGTTTTGATCGTCACGCCCGCGGCTCGATTGGTCGAAAACGACAACCATTTTGCCCGCTGCACCTTGTGGTCAAACTTCCCGGACCGGCCTGACCAGTCCACCCATACTTGGTAAGCCAGATCGCCCAAGCCGGTCGCGTGTAGCGCCATGCCTGCCTCGATCCACTGGTGATAATCTTCGGCATCGAGCACCGTCAGCGCGTCTGCCGCCTCTGCGAGCTGGGCTGGCAGTGTGTAATTGCCAAGATTTGGAGAGCTGGGCCCCCCCGCTTCCGCTGCCGGTTCCATCAACATGCGTTCCAACCAAACCGGTGCGCGTGCCGGGGTGAATCCGGCCAACAGATCCAGCCCGTCATCCCAAGCATACCGGCGCCCCGAATGATGGATGCTGGGTTCTGCCACGATATAGCCGTTAGCTTTGACGTCAATCCCCTGCGCCAGCTTGCCACGGCAGCGTTTGACAGCCGCAGTGTCGATCCTGACTAGGTAGTGCCACCCGTTACCGCTGCGCTGCGTAGGAGTCTCTGGTAGGGCCCCGTTAGCCTGTATCAGCGCCTCCCAGCTCAGGTGACCGTTATTGCGCGTGTCTACATCAAGCGCCACGCATCCCGCGTCACCCATCGCCAGCCCGATATTGGCGGTCGGCCACTTAGACCACCAGCCGCGGATGGTCATTTCGTCCGAGCTGGCCTCTGTCGCCCCGTGTGCGGTCAGCGGATGTTTACCAGGGGATCGACAATCAGAGTCACCGCAAGTGCAGCCGCCTTGCCGAATGCTGTTTAGCGGCAACACACGGAATCCCCGCAGCGCGTATTTCAGTGCCGCATCCAGCAAGACCTTCGGATGCAGCTCGACTACAGAATCATTCTCAACCATGTCGCACCCCTATAATTCCTGCGTCCGATAATAGACTTTGCCAGCAATCTGCCCGCTGCCGCTGGTTGATTTACGCCTGTAAGTCTTGCGGCAGTCCTTGCACACAAAACTCTGCCCAGCGGCTCGTTCAATTGTCTGAAAGCCCTTACCGCCGCAAAACGAACAAGTCATGTCTGGCGGCCTGATTACCCTTTTTACGTTCATCGCGTAATCCTCGTTTGGTATTCGCACCACGATCTGACCGTCCACATAGACACGTCATAAAACGCCCCCAGCACTGCATAAGATCGCCCGAAATGCTCGCGCTGATAGCGGCATTCCCGCACGATCTTGAACGGTATTTTCGCCCTGTGGTGCATCATTTCCCCGCCTTCCGGCGCCACCGCCCAGGATAGAGCGCAGGATCTACCCGCAGGCGCCCGTTCGTAAGGATCTGCAATTTGTAGGCGGCGCCCTCTGGCACCGCGTCGCCCCATTTAGCCACCGCCTGGGTGCTAATCCCTAGTCGTTCGGCCAGTGCTCGGCGCCCGTCAAAGTATGTCACCGCATCGCTTGTTCGCATCGAATTTGAACCCCTATAAAATAGTTGCAGAAAGTTGTTGACAACCTGTTTCTGCCCGATTATATTGTGAGCCATGCAGTAACGCAACAGAAGAAACCAACCAACCGACCAACCAAAAGGAAATAAAAATGACCAACACTAAAACTCGCCTCGGCGTCACCGTTCAAACTCCCACCGGCCGCGTTGACCTTTGCGTATTTGCGGATTCAAAAGAAAAGTATTTATCTGCGCTACGTGCTCAATGGCCCCGTTATGCTTATCACCGCGTGATCAGTGTTGAGGTGTGCAAATGAACGCCGAACCCTGCCTCTGCGGTGCCACAGACTGCCCCAAGTGCTACCGCAACGCCACGTCTCTCGAAATCTCAGACGATGACCGCGCAGACGCTTGCGATGCCATAGTCGAAGAAGTGTTAGACACCGGCAAATTCCCGCAGGTCGGCCGCACCGAGGTTGACCTTTACGAATTCGTAAGCGAGGAACTAGATCATAGTTTTGCCTTTGAGCTGGTTGTCGCCGCCCTCGGAAACAACAAGCAGGCATTAGGACACCGCATCGAGCGCCTCTACGACAAAGTGCAGGCCATGCTCAAGAGACACTTAGAAGATACCGATTGCGTTGAAGAATTGGCGCAGGAAATGGCAGACGACAGGGGGCAAATATGAAACAGATTATTCTTGATTGCATTCTTGTGTTGGGAATGTTCGCATCACTTTGGATTTTTGTTGTTCTGTTGTTTTCACTTAATTAACGGAGGAATCATGGCTATAAATTTACAGGCAATATCTCGCAACACCAGCATCCAGCCGCCCCGCATCATGGTTTACGGCCCGCATGGGCTGGGCAAGACAACCTTTGGCGCCAGTGCACCGAACCCGATTTTTATCCTTACTGAGGATGGATTGGGGCGCCTAGAAGCGGATCATTTCCCGCTGGCAACAAAGTTTTCAGATGTTCAGGAATCCTTAAAAGCTCTGCAAGGCGAGCACGACTTCCAGACAGTCGTCATCGACAGCCTAGACTGGCTGGATAACCTGATCTGGGAACAGATCAACGGCCAGTATGATGCAAAAGATCTGGCTTACGGCAAAGGCGCCGTGATCGCTGCGGATCTCTGGCGCAAAGTGTTAGACGATCTGACCGCCCTGCGTAATAAAGGCATGGCCAGCATCCTGCTTGCCCACTGCGAGATTAAGCGTTTCGACAGCCCCGAAGTCGAGCCGTATGAGCGTTATCAACCCAAACTGCAAGCCCGCAGCAGCGCCCTGGTGCAGGAATGGTGCGATGTAGTGGGATTTGCCAATTACAAGACGATCGTCAAATCGTCAGATGTGGGCTTCAACAACAAAGTAAGCCGCGGCATCAGCACCGGCGAGCGCCTGCTCTACACTTCAGAGAAACCCGCATATCTCGCAAAGAATCGTTACAGCCTGCCGGACAGCCTGCCGCTTGATTGGTCGGCTCTAGCAGATGCAATGACAACCGCAGCACCCAACCAAACCAAAGGAAAATAAAATGGCCTCACTTAATTTCAATGCTGCAAACATCGAGCCGCAACAGTCGTTCGACGCCCTGCCCGCCGGTCGCTACGAAGTGATCATCACGGATTCGGAGATGAAGGAAACAAAAGCAGGCACCGGCGAATATCTGATGCTGACGATGGAAGTCATCGGCGACACCAAGCACAGCGGCCGGAAACTCTGGACTCGCCTCAGCCTGGTCAACCCGAACGCCACGGCAGTCCAGATCGCCGAGCGTGAGCTGTCGGCCATTTGTCACTGTGTGGGCATCATGGAACCCGGCGACAGTGACGAATTGCACAATATCCCGCTCACGGTGGATGTGGTGCAGGAGCTGAACCCGCAGTCAGGCCAGATGACCAACCGCATCAAGGGATACTCGACGGCCACAGGCGCACCGGCGCCTAAAGCTAAACCGGCAGCACCGGCAGGTTTTGCAACCGGCAAGGTTGCGGCAGCCACGCCCTGGGCAAAGAAGTAATCACAAGCTGGGGCGGCAACGCCCCGGCGTTACGGAGGAATCATGGCAGAGATACCAGAACCGCAGAACAGCACCCGCACCGCCATTTTCAAACATTACGAAACCAGCGCCGACCGGCAGGGGCGCCCGCATCTTGGCGCCAGCGAGATCGGCCACGAATGCGACAGATACTTGTGGCTGTCTTTCCGCTGGGCAAAACCGGCAGACTTTGACGGCCGGATGCTCAGGTTATTTGACTCAGGCAATCACCAGGAACCGCGCTTGATCGCCGACTTGAGAAACATCGGCGTTGAGGTGTGGGATAAAGACGCAGACGGCAACCAGTGGCGTTACAAGGCTGTTGGCGGCCACTTTGCCGGCAGTCTTGACGGTGTTGGGCTGGGCTTGTTGGAAGCGCCCAAGACGCCGCATTTGCTCGAATTCAAAACCGCAAACGCAAAGTCGTTTGCCGCGATGGTCAAAAAAGGCGTAAAGGAGGCCAAGCCGCAGCACTACGTGCAGATGCAAGTATACATGGGCTGGGCAAAGCTCACCCGCGCCATGTATTTGATGGTCAACAAAGACACCGACGAGATCCACGCCGAGCGCATCGAATTTGACAAGGATGCCTTCAATCTGGCCATCCAGCGAGCCGAGCGCATCATTACGTCACCAGAACCCGCGGTCACGCTGGCCGACGATGCCACGAACTTTACCTGCAAATTCTGCCGGTTCAAAGACCAGTGTTACGGAACAGAAGCGCCCGCCGTGAGCTGCAGAACCTGCGCCCACAGCACGCCTGAGACTGACGGAGAGGCCCGCTGGTCGTGCGCGCAGGGCAAGCCCGACATGGATGTATCAGCGCAACGTGCTGGATGCGGTGAGCACCGCCACATTCCGACTTTGCTCGGCCGGTTTGCCGAGCTGATGGATGCGACCAGCAATAACTTGCTGACCTATCGCAACAAGATCACCGGCACCGAGTTTGCCCAGCCGGTTTATACCAGTTTGGATATAACCAATCTTGCCGACAAATCTTTGCTGGGCGATTTTGCCCTGACCAGCATTAAAACCGAGTTTGACTGCGACATTACGACAGCGCAGCCGGTTGACCACTTTGCGGATCTGGTCGACGATCTGCCGTGGGAAAAGGCCGACAAACCGACAAAAGCCAAAAAGGTGAAGAAATGAGCAGAAATGCCTTTGATGAAATTGAACGTCAATTCTCGCAGGATCTTGACCGCTGGGAAACAGCCCGAGAACAGCGCAGCAAACAAAAGATCGTCATCCTGCCCTGCCCGTTTTGCGGGAATGATGACGTGGTGGTCGACGAAGTTAAGCCAAACGTGATCGCAATTACGTGCGAGGAATGCCAGATGATCGGCCCCCACCACGATACGGACCAGCCCCTTGAAGTAGCAATTTCACGCTGGAATGAGAGGAAATAGCCATGAACGACAAACTTGAATCCGCCATAGCCTATTTACGCGAGCGCAAAATCTACATTATCGAATACCCGTTTATCCCGACTAATGTGGCAAAAACCGATGTGGGCGCTACGATCCGGCGTTACCGCCAGCAGGTGCAAGGCGTGCCTGCCATCAAACAGGTGCGGAAATGATCGCCCCCGTCTGCCAGTCCTGCCGACGGGAGGCTGGCTACAAACTGGTCAAGATCACAAAAGGCACGCGCAGGATATGGAAATGCAAAAGCTGCTTTGAGCGAAAGAGCGTATCTTTTCTGGCGGTAAAAGATCGGAGGATTTATGGGTAACTGGAATGATTATGACGAAGGATATTCAGAGGGATTTGCCGACTGCGGCAGGATCGGCTTGGTGGTTGTCGTGCTGGTCATCATCTGCACAGTGCTGGTGATGCGATGAGCGACACACCAAGAACAGATAAGTTTGCACAAAAGTTTTTATTAACGTGGAACCAGTTTGCTTATCGTTCTGACGAAGATATTGCAAAGCAATTCCAAAACACGGACGACGCTCTTGATCTAGCCCGACAGCTTGAGCGCGAACTTGCCGAGGCTGTGGAAAAAGAGCGTGAACGGTGCGCGAAGATCGTTGAGCAATACACCGGCGCATGGGATGACGAGGGTTTCGCGCTGGCAACAAAAATCAGAAAGGGTGAATGATGAACGAACGAATTAAAGAACTGGCTGAACAAGCTACTACCATTGAATATGGTGTAGACAATGGCTTTGACCGTGTAACTTTTGACAAAGAAAAGTTCGCCGAGTTGATTGTAGAAGATTGCAGAACTGTTATAACAGAATTGTATCAGAATACTCCCTTAGAATTGTGCGGCCCGTTACTGTCAGCAGACGAAGAAATTATGAAACATTTTTATGGAGTTGAAGAATGAACGAACTAATTAAGGAATTGAAAGATAAGTGTTATGTGAGTGTTAGCGAGCGAAATAATGACAATGAATATGATATGGAGAAGTTTGCCGAGTTGATTGTGCGGGAGTGTATTGCACAAGTTCAAAAAGATGAGAACGGCCCCGCATACGAAGCGGCAGGAAGAATAGCTCGACACTTCAGAAAGGGTGAATGATGAGCGACAAACTAAGAGACGCCGCGCAAACGGCCTTAAGCGCAATGAGCGTCGTTCGTGTCTTTGTGACGAGCAAAGAAAAAATTAAACATCCAGAGGGTACGGATTGGTACGACAATATTATCAGCAACCTTGAAGCCGCGATTGCAGCCGCAGAAAAAGCCTTTGCACAGCCAGCACCTGTGCAGGTAAATTGGAATAAACCTGAACTTAATAAGCTCAGACACTCAGATCATTGCCGCTACTGGAATGACGGAGAATTTTGCACATGTGGAGCACTAGAGTATGAAGAAATTAAGTTCTGGAAAAATAAAGTTCTGGCACAGCAAGCAGAAGCCCTTGAAGCCGCGCTTGCGGAACCAACCGTTCAGAAATCCTTAACAGTTGCGGTGCAGGAGCGAATGCATCCAGAAATAAAGAAGATGTACGAGGACTATTTTGACAAGTGCTTCAGAGAGTCGTCCGCACAACAGCGTCAGTGGGTCGGGCTGACGGATGAAGAAATTGATAAGGCATGGCGCAGTCTTGACTACACAGTTCCTTGGGCTCAGCATCGCATTGACATTGCCCGAGCCATTGAAGCCAAACTGTGGGAGAAAAACACTTAGCCCATCATCCCCTCTGCCGCATCTTGAACGTGTGCTACCCGGTTAAGCCAGCCTTTGCCGAACACACCAAACGTCGGCAGGGATTGGTAAAACGCTTCCTTGCCCAAGCTAAAGGCTTCCAGCAGCTCGACGGGATCAGCAGCGGTCGCAGCAGCGATCGTGGCCCTGCCGATAATACCGTCTGGCTTCACCTCTAGCGCCGCTTGTAATAGCCTTGCAGCGCGTCCTGGACCCATGTTTACCGCGGCATCGAATACGGCATAGTCCACACCACGCGGCAGATCGTCGCACTTGCAAGCATCCCAATAGCGTTGCTTGTAAAGCGGCGTCACCAGCTCGGGCGTCAATGCTCGCATCTCGGCCTCGTCCACATCGCGGTTAACCCATTCCCGCCAGACATTGCGCGTTACGCCGAGATTGGTCATGCCGCCAGGATCGCGTGGATGGTTAACAAAGCCGCCTTCTGCCTTCAACACCAGCGCCAGTGACGCCGGAAAATTACTAATCATCGGTTGCCCTCTACGCCTTTGATTTTTTCAGCCGACCGCATAGCCCCAAGCCCGAGCATACCGAGCAGCACTTGCATGGTCAAATCGGTGTTGATTGTCGGAAACGCGCCGGTGTAGTGAAACCAAACCTGCGCCACAAACCGCGCTATTGGCTCGATGATCGCCACGTAGCACAACGACACACCGCAGATCCAGCCGATGAACGGTCGCCAGCCAGCAGTAAACCAGTTGCCTGCGGCCTCGGCAAGGTTGGTCTGGATTTGCAACTTTGCCAGATCGGTTTCGGCAGCGAGCTGTGCTAGATCACCGGCCTGCTGCATCTTGAGCAGCTCAAGCTGCGCCGCCGCTTTAGCCGCCGGATCGGGGAACAGGCGGTCAATCAGTCCTTTGCCCAAGTCAAACAGGCCAGAGAGCAGTAACGGGTTCACGGCACGTTACCGCCGACAGGGTTTGCCGCCCCAACCGGCGCTGCGGTGAACGAAGTGCTGCCCACAGGCACGCGGTCGTTATTCCACGGGCTTTCGTTGATCAGCCCGTAGCAGTTGGCAAGCTGCACGCCGTTGACCTTTTTGGCCTGCTTATCACACAGAAATGACCACTGGTTACTCATCCCGCCGCCAGCCTCGGTCGTGGTGACAAACGTCCTAGGTGTCATGGTGACCACCGCCCAAGACGGTGCCTGCGGGTATTCGGTGACCGTCGAGAACAGCGACCAGACCTTACCCGGCGGCGCCTTGCAGCTGTTCTTCATCAGATCCGCGTTTGCGATACTGCGGCCATGCAGCACCGGACAGACTGCCATGCCCTCCTGAAACTCTTTACCATCAACGCGGATCGTCTTGCCGGTCGGCACGCTGGCCGAGGCTGCACACAGCGCAAACTCGCCATTACAGATCATCAAATTGACGCCACCGGCAAGCGCGTTTGTTGACAGCAGAGCCAGCAGAATTAGCGTTTTCATTTACTACCCCTTTTGTTGAGCAGCTCAAACAGCGTTTTGATTTTTTCTTCGATCACGGCCACACGCAGATCGAGCTTAGACAGGACGATTATCAGGGTTATCAGTGCAAACAAGATCGGCCATGCTTTTACGAGCAGGTCGAAGGTGTCCACTATTTATCTGCCTTGTCGTCGAGCTTGTCGAATATGGATTTCAACATTGATTTAATATCTGAAATGTCTCGGTGATAATCGTCTTTTGATAAATACTTTTCCGGTATCCTGCGAACGTCGTCGTCAAGTCGATCAAGAGAGCGCATGATGCGGTTCAATATCCAGCCACCCAAGAAACCGGCAACCGCTATTCCTGCGTTAATTAAGGCTTGGGTTTCCATTATTTTATTAAATCCTGTATTTGCACAAAACGTCTTTGTGTTTTTTCAAACGCTTGTTGTTCTGCTTTAGCTTGAGCTTTAACCCTTTTTGTGGCTGCGCGTTGGCTTAAAAGTTCATGCGTTATTAAAGCGGGGGCGCCCATGCCAGCCCCTCCTGTAGCAGTTTCTGCAGCAACCGCCGCGGCTTTTGTAATCAAATGCTCTTTAATTTTAGAACCTAATTTCTGTTCCACGTTGATTTTTTGAACCGCTGCGCCTTTGTAACCGGTGTCGGTGGCCAGGATGTGAACGGCATTGTGGTAATCACGTAGATTGGCCATTTCGTCAGGCGTGAACACGCGGTTCATTACCTCACGGTTGTCGTTCATGTATTTGGTCACCTGGCGCGGTGTTTTTTGTTCCGCAACACGGTTGGCAAATTGCGCTTTGATTTCAGACAACGCGGCCGTGGCTTGGGGCTGCAATTCAGGTGGGACGCCTTTCAGGGTATCAATTACGTGCGTAAATTGATCCACCGGCATATCGGCAATATTTTGTGCAATTTTTTCAATTTGCACTTTTCGATTGATACCCTTTGGCCCATCGGCATCCAAGATTTTGGAAATTCCGTTTGGATTGTCTAAAGTATTTTTTCGAAGTTCAACCAATGCCCGCGCATCTTTGTAAAACGGGGTGTTAGTGTCCAGGTTGGCTAACACGTCGGTGTCCACCGCTTCTTTTAATTGGCGGTGAAGGTTGGCATTTTTTCGATCCCAATTTTCGTTTACAAACTTGCGGAAATTTTCGGCTGTTTTGGCGTCAGTCGGCAATAGGTTGCCGTCTTTGTCAATCATGCCCAATTGCTTCATGCGGGCTTTGGCAATGTTGGTCAAGCCAATTGTTTCGGTGTTGGCCAATGTCAACGATTCGTCGTTCAAAACCTTCATGATGTTTTGCGCTTCAACGGGAATGTCTTTGGCCAACGCGTCACGTTCAGCGTAAATTTTGCGGGTGGCATTGTCAAAATTTGTTTCCAAATCTTGCAACGGCTTCAGGATGGTGTTGCCGCGTTTGTAAACGGTGCTTTCATCCAGGCCAACCGTGCCACCAGTATTTTTGACCTGGCGTTCGGCAAAATCTGCCAGGCGCTTTTGTTCGTCGGCAAATTTTTCCTTTAGAAAATTGCCGGTGGCCGTGTCGGTGTTTGACGTGGCGTAATTGGTTGCGCGTTCTTTGCCCTTGCCTTCAATGGCAGCCAAATCAGCATAATAATCAGAACCTAGAACACGGTTTAGTGTTTGTGCTCTGGCAGATTGCTCATCCAAAGGTAATCCGTTTTCTGCATATTTAATTTCCGTAAATGGTGCTTCTGGATTAGTCGGCTTGGCGGTACCTAAAACGCCAGGCTTTGATTCTGCAGTTATTGCAGGCGCGCCCTGCGCCGCTGCACGCTGTGCATTTAGCGTGTTTTGCAATTCTTGATAGGTTTGCCTACCCGCAATTGCAGGCGCAACTGGCGCCGCCTCTGGTGCCGCTGCCATAGGTTGTGCACCCGCTTCGGCAGCGCGGCGTGCTTCTGCCTGTCGTCTAACGATCGTTGGAATGTCTGTGGCAACGACTTCTGCAGCAGGTGCCATTTCACGCACTACGCCAGAAATTGCGGGAGGTTTACCACCGCGCAAGCCCAAAAGACCCGGCGCCGCCTGCAATGCGCCTTTAGTAACTGCGCCAGCTGCCGGACCGTATAGTTCTGCAACGCCGCTGCCAATTGCTTCTGTTGGTTTCTCAATTAAGTTTTCAAGAACCGTTCCCACGCCCTCCATAACCTTTTTGCCGCCTTCAGAGGTCGGCTGATAAATCATTGCATCTTGCACATTTTTAACCCAGCGTGCACCCTGTCCTGCCTCCCCTGGCAGCAAAGATCCAACAATCCCCGCAAGCCCAGAGATCGGCGCGGCCAATGCGCCAGACGCTAAAGCAACCGGCACTTCATATCGAGCTGGCAAATTGCGTTCAGCAACAACCGCAACATTGCTTTTCTGTTTTTCTGGCGTAGTCGGCGCCACTGTTGGCGCAGGCACTTTTGCAGTAGTGCCAGACAAATATTGCTCAAGTTCATCTTGAGGCGCCCCCGATGGCGCTGCCATTGGTGCAGGTAATGCCGCCGCTGCCGCAGATGGTTTACCAACAGGTGCAGACGTTTTGCCGCCCATCTCGCGGTTTAAACTGTCAATATTGGATTGCGCCAGTTGACGAGCTTCCGGCGTTGTGGCGCTGGCAAGCGCCGCTTGATTTTGTGCCAGTTCTTGCCCAAGTATCTTTTGCCGATAAGAATCACGGCCACGTTGCACTTCTGGTGTAACGACAGGAAAGCCAGCCGCCCGCACAGGTGCAGGCGCTGCTGGCTGCGTTTTGCTGCTTGAAAGGTATTCTTCCAAAGCATCCATTTATAGACTTCCCGTTTCGGTTAGTTTTTTAATGTTTTGATACTTTTTCAAATAAATCTGGCGTTCTGCTGGATCTTTGGGCAAAAGCATATCTAATGCTTTTTTACGATCTGCAGGATCTTTGACCTGATCAACAATATTGATAGCCTCAAAAATCTTGCTGTCGGCGTTTTTACTCCACATCTGTTTAAATGATTTTAAGTTGTTATCACCAAATTTAGCAGAGAATTTCTGAGCAGCAGTGGCTTGCATATCAATATTGGTCAGATCAGATCCGGCACGCCTTGCGATATTGATCAAAACACTTGGCGGGTAAGTTTCATCGCCGCTGGCCATTTTTGTCAGCTGCTGGCCGGCAACCGTATCCAAAGAGCCGCCCATTGCCTGAATGTTGCTGATTTGGACGTTTGCCAAATCTTTGCTCAATTGCTTGTATGTCGGATCACCTGCCCAGCCTGCAACAGTCCGACGAACACCGCCCAAAATGCCAGTGGTCGGCATTGCTGATTTTTCAAGTTCTGTAGCAATATCAATCACTTCTTGCAAATTCCTGCGTGATGCTGGCAAACTTTGTTGCTGCGTAATCAACCGATCACGATAGGCTTGACCAGATTGCAGATCCATTGGTTCAGACGGTGATGGCGCATACGGTTGACCAGGCGCACGCACCGGATACTGCAACGGCACCGGCCGGCTAAGTTCATCAACAGGCGGTTGTGACATTTGTTGCGGAGTAACCGCTTGAGGTTGCACGACTGGTGCACCTGGTTGCGCTGAAGGTTCGGAAACAATAGGTGCTGCATGCAATGCGCCTGTCGTTGCATCTCGTATCATCGGAGGTTGACCAGCACCACCAGCAACCGCTTGCGGCAAACTCAATCCGCGTTGTTCGCTTGCCGTCATCCCGCGCTGGATCATATTCTGGAAATACGGATTAAAACTGTTTGGATCTTGCAACGCTTTTGCCATCCCCGGCGCAGTCAACGCAAACAGTTTTTTCTCTGGTATTCCAGCGTTCTTTGCTTCTGCTGATATTTCGTGCATAACGTCAGCCGGTCCGGTCGGATTGGTTTGGATGTTTTCCGGTTTCAATCGAGGATCATTAGCAAAGCCGCCAAGTATTTTGGCATAGGTTGCGTGCTGTTCTTCATCCAGACCGTATTGTGCTTTTAAAGCAGCAATTCTGGCAGTTTCAGCCTGACTCGTTGACGCAGAGATCCTCGGCGCTTTCGTCTGTTCTGCAACATTTGCTTCTGCCGTTGCGCGTTTGATTTCCTCTGGCATCAGACCCTGTATGCGCTGCAGCTCGGCCTGCGCCTGTTGCACTTGCAGCGGATTGACCTGTTGCGCTTGCTGATAGGCTTGGGCGCCGCGAGCAACGCCGATCATGTCAGCCAGCGAGGTTTGCGGCACTGGTCGAATGCCAGCCGCTGCGGGAGTAAATGAGAAGTCAGCCATTTTGAATTCCTAATCAAGCAAGAAAGTTTGACCCATTTGGCCACCATAATTGGCAGTTCCAGCGCCACCGCCATACAACGGGCTTTGACTGCCCATAATGCTTGAGCCGCCACCAACACTGCCAAATTGATTTGCATTGCCACCACCGCCCCCCAAAAGGCTTGCCAAAGTGCCAGCACTGCCAAGCCCTTGCAACCCGCCAGCGTACGCATTTGACGCCCCCACCTGACCGGCACCTATAGCACCCGCGGCGCCCACACCCAGCTGGCCCATAG
>Ga0114962_10002794_pt1 | contig 14333 bp, 16 predicted proteins | sample C_130820_MF_Meta_FD_87017 | JGI IMG/M metagenome (GOLD analysis project Ga0114962, IMG submission 87017) | Freshwater microbial communities from Lake Croche, Canada to study carbon cycling - C_130820_MF_MetaG | ecosystem: Environmental > Aquatic > Freshwater > Lake | place: Lake Croche, Canada...
CTCCACTGACAGATAGGCAAAATTGGGCGGCGGGGTCATGGTCATGACGTGAGTTCAGGTGGAGCGTTGAAACAAATTGACAATAATTATATTTTAACCAAGCAATTCATCCAATCCGCCAGAGGGCTCAAAACGGCGATTGCGAAAATGCAAACGGGTCGGGCCGGGCAGGGCCCGTTCAGCGCGGGAGTGACGCGCATCGCCGGGGTAACAAATGACCCGTATGCCATCGTCGTCGAAGGGCTCGGGCTGAATCACCGGCGGTTTACGGCTTCGGGCGGCGGCCATGGCACTGGCCGCCGAGTCATAACGCGTCAGATGCGACAGGCTCATGATTTGCGGCGGTGCCAGCTCGATTTGGCCGTCCCAATACATCGTCAAGGCTTGCCGAGGGTTGAGCCAAGCGCTTTCGGTGGTCTCGTGGTTGTCATGCGCGGCAATTTGGTCGGTGGGGGCGTGTGCCAAAAAGAAGCGTGTGTCAAAGCGTTTATTTGTGACCGATGGCACCCGTGGCGTGATCCAACGCGACCAAGGCACCAGGGCATGGGTTTGCAAGGTCAAGGCCCCTTTGTGCAAGACCTGGGCAAAAGATTGGCCTTCGCCCAGGTGTTGGCGCGCTTGCGCGAGCGCCAGGGCCGACTCTGTTGCGGTATGGGCGAACAAGACGCTCGATTCTTCAAAGGCCTCGCGCAGTGCGGCAACAAACAAGCTGGCGGCTTTGCCGGCGGCTAAATCGTCTTCCCCTAATTGGGTGTGCAGATCCGACAAAGGGCGGTCCAATCGCTGCAAAATATCGGGGTGGGCGTCGGCTTCATCGAGCTTGCCCCCTGGAAAGACAAAGGCCCCGCCCAGCACCGCAGAAGCCGCATGGCGTTTGAGTAACAAGACTTCCATGCCTGTGGCGCCATCGCGCAGCATGACCACTGTGGCGGAATCGCGGGGTGGGGTGTCAACGGCGGTGGAATTGATTTGCATGAACATCTCCTGTGGGCTGTCAAACTGGCAACAGAGCCAATCTGAATGAAGGCCTATATTGCGGGATTGTCTTCAGGCTATCAGAGTTAAGCGCACGGTCAGCCCTGCGTTGGCACCTAGGCGTCATCTATTTTTTCAAAGGTTCAATGTCATGACAATTGATTTCAAAGGCCGCGTCGCGATCGTCACCGGTGCGGGGGGTGGTTTGGGTAAACAGCACGCGTTGGCGCTGGCCGCCCGGGGGGCCAAAGTGGTGGTCAATGATTTGGGCGCTGATGTGCACGGCGATGGTGGCTCGGTGAGCGCCGCCCAGGCGGTGGTCGATGAGATTCGTAAAAATGGCGGGGAGGCCATCGTCAACGGGGCCTCTGTGACCGATTTTGAGGCCGTCAAAGCCATGGTTCAGCAGGCCATGGATACGTGGGGCCGGGTCGATATTTTGGTCAACAATGCGGGCATTTTGCGGGACAAGAGTTTCGCCAAAATGGAGATCGCTGATTTTCGTTTGGTGATGGATGTTCACGTCATGGGCGCGGTGCATTGCACCAAGGCGGTCTGGCCGATCATGCAGGCGCAAAACTACGGTAGGGTTGTCTTGACCAGCTCCTCCAGCGGCTTGTATGGCAACTTTGGGCAGGCCAATTACGGTGCCGCCAAAATGGCCTTGGCTGGGCTGATGCAGACCCTTTCGATCGAGGGGGAAAAGCACAACATCCGGGTTAACTGCTTGGCACCCACGGCTGCCACCCGCATGACCGAAGGCCTGATGTCCCCTGAAGTTTTGAAGGCGCTGCAACCCGAGGCGGTGGTGCCGGCCATGTTGGTCATGGTGAGTGAAGATGCGCCCAACAGGACCATTTTGTGCGCGGGTGCAGGCAGTTTCGAGGCGGCGCACATCACCTTGACGCAAGGCCTGCATTTGGGCCAGACGGCCGATACGCCCGAGCGATTGGCGGCGGCGCTGGCGCAGGTCAAAGACCCTGCCGGTCAGATCGTGCCCATGTCAGGTTCAGCCCAAGGCGGCCATGAGGTCGCCATGGCGATGGCGGCTGTGCGTCATTGAGCTGAAGATTGCCGCGCCATGCGCAGCTTGTCTTTTTTGTTGGGGCGCTTGCCTTTGATGCCACCTGTGGGGTCATGGGCTGCGCCCAAGGGATGCGGCAGGGCCGGGTTGGCGGCAGGGGTTGCAAGGGTTTGCGGCTCGAACCCAGCTTGGACCTCCCGCGGCACTGCGATGTTGTGCCGCTTTTCAATCAGTCGCCAATGCGCTTCGGTTTCGGGGCTGACAAAACTCACGGCCAGGCCACTGTGCCCTGCACGGCCGGTCCTGCCAATGCGGTGGGTGAAGTCGACTGCCGAGCGCGGCAAGTCAAAGTTGACCACCACCGGCAACTCCGCAATGTCCAAACCCCGCGCGGCCACGTCGGTGGCGATCACCACTTTCAGGCGTGAAGCTTTAAAGTCGGCCAGCACCTGACTGCGTTTGCCTTGACCCAATTGGCCATGGAAGGGCTCAGCATGGATACCTGCTTTTCGCAGCTTGGCCGCAATGATTTGACAGGCATGTTGTGTGGCCGCAAAGACGAGCACCCGTTTCCATCCATGGGTTTGAAACAGGTGGCGAAGCAGTTGTGTGCGTTGAGGTGCATCCACCGCCATGGCGCGTTGGGTGATGTCGGGCGCGGTGCCGACTTGCGGCAGAACGTCGACGCGCACCGGGTCGGTCAGCAGCGCATCGGCCAGGCTTTGCACTGCGGGCGCAAATGTGGCCGAAAAGAGCAGGTTTTGACGGCGTTTCGGGAGCAACTTCAAAATGGCTTGCAACTCATCTTGAAAGCCCAAGTCCAACAGTTTGTCGGCCTCGTCCAGCACCAGGGTTTGCACCGCAGACAGGCTCAAGGCATTTTTGTCGATCAAGTCGAGCAAGCGACCTGGCGTGGCCACAACCACATCAGCGCTGCCGCGCAAGCCCATCATTTGCGGATTGATTGACACGCCGCCAAAGACCACCGTGATTTTGAGGGCTGGCACATGCACGGCCAAACTGCGCAGGGTGTCGCCAACCTGCACCGCCAATTCGCGGGTGGGCACCAGCACCAAAGTGTGAACCCGCCGAGGCGTGGTGCGGGGCTGGCGCATGACCAGTTCCAGCACGGGCAGCACGTAAGCGGCGGTCTTGCCCGAGCCCGTTTGGGCGCTGGCCTGCACGTCTGCCCCTTGCAAAACGGCCGGAATGGCCAAAGTTTGGACAGGCGTGGGCGCCGGATAGTCTTGGGGCTTGAGGGCTTTGAGAAGTTCCGGGCGCAATCCGAGGGTGCTAAAGGGCATAAAGGGTCAAAAGGGTGGGATGTATCCCGATTTCGGGTCAGATGCCACGGAGCATAGACGGATAATGCAGACAAGGACCGTCTTTGTGCCTGAAGTGCGGTTCAAACCCTGAAAGTTCCATGAAAAAAACATTCCCCTTGCAAGCGGAAGGCAAAAACCCCGACCGCGTCCTTGAAGCAGTCAAGCACGTGGTGCGCCAATATGCCCGCCGCGAAGGCCGCAAAACCGTTCCTGCAGGCTTTGATTATTGGGATTTCGATTGCAAAGTAGGCCTGAACCCGCAAGACGCAGAGGCTGCCACGTTTGCCCAAGTGGTCCCTCTCATCGATGCTGTAGCCAAAACGGGTGCCGCAGCGTGTTATGTGGAGGTATTGTCCAAACCGGTCATTCGGGCTCGCAAGCCCCAAGTACCTGCAGGCGAGGCGGGCGAGTCCAACCCTTTGCCTTCCAATGAGGCCTCATTCTCCGCAACCTCAAGGCCGTCATGAACACCCAAATCGAAGCCATGCTCGAGTCCATACGCCAAATGGAGCATGACATCGAATGGGAGCTCAAACGGATACGAGAGGGGTTGAAGGTCGATTTTGAAGCCAGCAAAGTGCGCTTTGAACATGAAGTTCTGGCCCAACAAAAGCGCTTCAAGATGGGCGTTTTCAAGTACATATTCAACGCGAACATCAAGAGTTTTTTGGCAGCACCATTGATTTACGCGGTGTTTTTTCCGATGGTACTGCTGGACTTGTTTGTTTGGGTCTACCAGTGGGTGTGCTTTCCCTTGTTCGGCTTAGCCCGGGTGGTGCGCTCAGACTACTTCGTCTTTGACCGCGTTCACCTGGGCTATCTCAACATCATCGAAAAAATCAACTGTGCTTATTGCTCCTATGGCAATGGCTTGATGGCTTATGCGCGGGAAGTGGTGGGTCAAACTGAGCAGTATTGGTGCCCCATCAAGCATGCCCGCAAGGTCCTGCATGCGCACCCTTATTACCTCGGCTTTGCCGACTTTGGCGACGCCAAAGGCTACCAAACGCAGCTTGAAATGTTGAACGCCAGGCTGGCTGCACTCAAGGCCGATATTCAGAAGGACGAAGCGCCTCCGTCAAAGCCACCCAAGCCCCCGGCTGCTTGAGTGGAGCGGGCGTTTCTTCGTGCCACAATATCGCAATGAATCATAGAAAAGGCATCATTCTGGCGGGCGGCTCAGGCACGCGTTTGTACCCGGTGACGCAAGCCGTGAGCAAGCAACTCATGCCGGTCTACGACAAGCCCATGGTTTATTACCCCTTGACCACGCTCATGCTCGCTGGCATTCGCGAGGTGCTGTTGATCAGCACACCCCAAGACACGCCGCGCTTTACCGAATTGCTGGGCAATGGTCATCAGTGGGGCATGAACATCACTTATGCGGTTCAGCCCAGTCCCGATGGTTTGGCGCAAGCCTTCATCATAGGTAAGCGTTTTGTGGGCGGTCACCCCAGTGCATTGGTGTTGGGGGACAACATTTTTTATGGCCATGATCTGGTGGGTTTGCTGAACAACGCCGTCGCCCGCACCCAAGGCGCGAGCGTGTTTGCCTACCACGTACATGACCCTGAGCGATATGGTGTGGTGGCTTTTGACGAGGCGCAGCGCGCCATCAGTATCGAAGAAAAACCGGCCCAACCCAAAAGCAATTACGCGGTCACTGGCTTGTATTTTTACGATCAACAAGTCTGTGACATTGCCGCCCACATCCAGCCCTCGCCGCGTGGTGAACTTGAAATCACCGATGTCAACCGCCAGTATCTGAAGCAGGGCGAGTTGAGCGTCGAAATCATGGGCCGTGGTTATGCGTGGCTGGACACCGGCACGCACGACAGCTTGCATGAGGCTGCAGGCTTCATTGCCACGCTGCAAAAGCGCCAAGGCTTGATGGTGGCTTGCCCGGAGGAAATTGCTTTCGCGCAACACTGGATCACGGCGCAGGACGTGGCCCGCCTGGCCAAACCCTTGGCCAAAAACGGCTACGGTCAATACCTTTTGAACCTGATCAAATAAAAAAATTTCCCAGACATGGCTTACACCGTTACCCCTACTCAAATTCCCGATGTGTTGATTTTGGAGCCGCAGGTGTTTGGCGATGCGCGGGGTTTTTTTCTAGAGAGTTTCAATGCCCGCGATTTTGCCCGATCCACCGGTTTGGACGTGCTGTTTGTGCAAGACAACCACAGCAAATCAGCCCATGGTGTGTTGCGCGGCTTGCACTACCAAATTGAGCATGCGCAAGGCAAGTTGGTGCGGGTTATCCAAGGCGAAGTGTTTGATGTGGTGGTGGACATGCGGCGCTCCTCGCCGACATTCGGCCAATGGGAGGGTCTGCGACTGAGCGCTGAAAACCACCGCCAATTGTGGGTGCCGCCCGGCTTTGCCCATGGTTTTGTGGTGTTGAGCGAGTGTGCCGAGTTTGTCTACAAAACCACCGACTACTGGTACCCCGCGCACGAGCGCAGTCTGTTATGGAACGACCCCGCGATGGGGATTGACTGGCCGATTGACTTTGAACCCCAATTGGCAGCCAAGGATGCGGCCGGACTGCCTCTGGCTCAAGCGGCCTGTTTTGTGTAAAACGGGCTACCGCCATGCAACGCCGCACTTTTATGATTCAAGCCATGGCTTTGGGCTGCGGTTCAGGGGTCCAACTGGCGATGGCCCAAATGCAGGGGGGCACTTCCCAGGCATGGCCTCAAAAGCCCATCAAGTTGCTGGTGGCTTACCCGCCCGGTGGCGTGAGCGACGTGATGGCCCGCATGGTGGCCGAGCGATTGGCACAACGTTTGAACGTCCCTGTTTTGGTTGAAAACAGACCGGGCGCCAGCGGCGCACTGGCTGTCAACGTGGTGAACAAATCTGCAAACGATGGTTACACCCTGGCTGTTTCGGCCATCAGCCCTTTGACACTCAGCCCGCATTTGGGCAAGCCCCTGTTTGATCCAAAAGACATTGTGCCCGTCGCAGGGCTGATGGTGTCACCGGTCCTGTTGGTGGCCACGCCGTCAGCTGGATTTGCTGATTTCAAAAGCATGCTCAGCGCGGCCAAATCGAAACCCTTTGCGCTGCGTTGGGCCACATCGGGTGCGGCTTCTTTGGGCCATGTCATGCTTGAGCAGTTACATGCAGCGGCCCAAGTAGATTTCACACACATTCCCTACAAGGGAGGGGGGCAGCAAATCACGGACGCTTTGAGCGGGCAGTTTGAGTTGTTGTCGGTCAATGCTTCATCTGCGGTGTTGCAACACATTCAAGAGGGTAAATTGCGCCCCTTGGCGGTTGGCTCGCCAGCGCGTTTGGAAAGTCTGCCTGGGGTGCCCACCTTGGCCGAGTTGGGTTTTGCAGCCGCTAATTTGAGTTCGCAATTCGGATTTTTTGCAGCCACTGGCACGCCACCCCTGATTTTGGAGCGACTGAACGCGGAGATCCAAGTCGTGCTGGGTCAACAGACGGTGCGCGAACGCTTGAGTGCCGCCGAGTGTTTGCCCCTGAAAACCAGTGCCCTGGAATTCAAGCGCATCATTGCGCAAGAGTCGGACAACATGGCCCGTATCGTCAAAGAAGCGCGCATTGTGGGTGAATGAATTTTTATACAGGAGATTTTTCATGCCAACCTCTCACATCAAAGCCTGGGTGGCCACAGGCTTGGGCTTGACTTGCTGCACTTGGTTGCAAGCACAAGACGCTTTTGTAGATCGCTTTGTAGGCGATTTGGGTGGCGCTTTGTACACCACATCCGCCATCCTTCAAAGCAAAGAAGCCAGCACCTCGGCGCTGCCTTATGTTTACGGTGATTGGGGCCGTTACTTTGCTCGCGTCGACACCGTTGGGGCCAAATTGTTGCCTTTGGGCATGGGGCATCTGGAAGGCGTTATGCGCATCAGCCAAGAGGGCTTTGACACCCCAACGGGTGCCCTCAAAGGAATTGGTCACCGCAGCAATCCGATGCCTGTGGGCCTGGGCACTTTTCAGCGAACATCCGTGGGTGGTGTGTTTGCGTATGCGATGCATGACTTGACGTCGGGCGGTCACGCGCTGGACCTGACCTATGGCGCGCGCTTGGACCTGGGTGACGTCAAAATGTATCCTCAGGCGGGACTTGAATACCGCAGCCAAGCCTATGTTCAGCATCTGTATGGCGTTTCTTCGCGCGAAGCCGCAGCGAGCCAAGCCGCAGGGGGTCGATTGAAGACTTACACCGCCGGGGCCACGACCCTGCCCATGGTCGGTTTGGCCGTCATGGTGCCTTTAAGTGGGCCTTGGTCATTGCAACTGCAGTGGCGCCACAAGTGGTTGGACAGTGCGATCAAAAACAGCCCCTTGGTGGGCGCTTTGACGCAAAACACCGGCTTCGCCGGTGTGAGCTACGAATTCAAATAAAAGCGCGCTTCCAGTGCAAGCTTCAAGGCTTTAGGCCAGCCCTGCGGCGGCTTTGATGTGCTGCAATTGCTCACGTGTGAGTCGGTTGCCGTGCTGGCCGACCACGGCTGCTGCCGCATGGTTGGCCAAAGTGGCCGCTTGTTGGACGGTATGACCCTGGGTCATGGCAAACAAAAAACAGCCTGCAAACATATCGCCTGCCCCGTTGGTGTCTACCGCATGAACGGGGGTGGCGGGGATGTGAAGCGCTTGACCGTGTTGCAAAATTTCGCAGCCCTGCGCGCCCATGGTCAAGCACACGGTTTGGGCCATGCCTTGCAATTGTGGGCGAATCTGCTGCAAATCCTGCGAGCCGCACCAGACCTGCGCTTCTTCGAGGTTGCAAAACAAATAGTCCACCCCGTTGCCAAGCAAGGCATCCAGGCCGGCACGACAAAATTGGATCATGCTCACGTCGCTGAGGGTCAACGCCAGAGGCACACCTGCTGCCACGGCCATGGCACGTCCGTCCAGCGCGGCTTGCAGGCCGGTAGGAGAGGCGGCTAAATAGCCTTCCATGTAATAAATTTTGGATTTGGCAATGGCTGCCGGTTGCAGAGCGCTGCTGTCGAGCTCTGCAGAAACGCCCAAAAATGTGCACATCGAGCGCTCCGCATCGTGGGTGACCAAGACCATGCAGCTGCCGGTTTGACCGGCTTTGGCGCGGGTGTGCGACAAGTTGGTGTGCACACCCCAATGGTTCAAGTCTTGGGCGTAAAAGTCGCCCAACTCGTCGTCGGCCACTTGGCAAGAGTAATAAGCCTGACCGCCCAATTGCGCCAAAGCCACCACGGTGTTGCCTGCTGAACCACCGCCTGTGCGACGAGGCTCGGCGGCCTTGACATGACCGAGTAACTCGGCACGGCGGGGCGTATCGATCAAGGTCATGTGCCGCTTGTCCACGCCCATGGCTTGGAGTTGGGCATCAGAGACTTCATATTCGGAGTCGACCAAGGCGTTGCCAATGGCATAAAGGTGGTAGGGGGTCATGGCGCAAAGCAAGTGGAAAAAGAGCTGAGTTTACTGGCACGCTTGACGGCCAGGCCATGGTTGCCCGGCACGCAGGGGGCAGCAGCGCTGGCTGTTATCACTGGCGAGGGCGTAAAATCTGTTTCTTTATTGGGCGTTACGCCCCCTATGCTTGTTTATTTTCCCTAAGGCTACGTTGATGAAACGCGAATATTTCTCTTCTTTCAAACAAGACCGACGCCCGAGCGATACCCGATCCGGTAGTTGCACTGCACTGGTGGATGCACGTTTCCTGATCTGGTTGGCTCAGCAAAATGCCCATGGTGCTGTGGGCGAGTCCGTCAATCGACAGGGTTTGATGGGCTTGCTCTCGCATGCCTTGGCCCAGGCTGGTTTGGATGTGGATTTGCGAAGGGTGTATTGGTATACCGACCGCGCCGATGACATGGTGCTGGACGACCAAATAGTGCGTTGGGTTCAATCTCACGATCTGGACGGAGGCGCTTCCATGCTGCGTGCTTTGGGACAAGATTTGGCTCAGTTGGCACGCAACCATGCCTGTGACCATGTCTTGATTGCCACCGACGATGAACGCTTTATGAGTGCCATTGACGAGGCCCAGTTGTGCGGTTTGAGTGTGCACTTGCTGGCCGACGAAAGCGCACGCAACATGCCCCAAATGATGCGCAGCGATCCGGGCTGGGGCCGCGTTCTGTCGCAAGCCGATCGCCGCGTGGTGGTGAATGCCCCATTTTTGTCCGAAATGCTGCAGGGCAAACTCCCGTCCGGCATGAACAGCGGGGCAAGTGCCCCGATTGAAAACGTGGAGGAGGTTCGTCAAACCATCACCGAAGTTATCACCGCTTGGTGGGATGAAGAGCCCGAAGATTTGCGCGAAGACCTGCGGGATGCCTTGCAGGTCAGCCGGGGTGTGCCGCAGGAAGTGGACCGCCAGTTGCTGCTGCGCATGCGCCAGCGTTTGACGCGTGCCTTGAGCTTGAACGAGAAAAAACTGTTGCGTGAAGTGCTGCGCTCGGTGGTGTTGGGCCCCGCATCCGCTACAAGTTCTGCGACCACCCTGTCAGGTTTGCCCGTCGACATGGACGTTTAATTGTGACCACCGGAAGCTGCGCATGACCCCTGAAGAACAAATGCAATGGACAGAACGTTTGGCCCGACTGTACAGCGGGGCTGTGCATGACGTGATGCGCGGCATGGGCCATGACAACTGCGTGTTGCCCATCCACCTCAGGCCACTGGACCCCACACTGAAAGTGGCCGGCCCAGTGTGGACGGTGTCGGGCCGCACGGATCGGACCGTGACTCGTCATGACAGTTTATTAGGGTGGACAACGTTGCTGTCCAAAGCACCCAGCGGCCATGTGGTGGTCTGTCAGCCGAACAACCAGGACGTGGCACTGATGGGTGAGTTGTCTGCTGAAACCTTGAAAAATAAGGGCGTGTTGGGTTATGTGGTGGATGGCGGATGCCGCGATACCGACTTTATTTTGGCACTGGGTTTCCCGGTGTTTCACACTTTCTTTACGCCTTCTGACATCGTCGCCCGCTGGGTGCCGGACCACTTCGAGCGGCCGGTCAGTATCGGGCCGGTGACGGTCAGGACGGGTGATTTTATTTTGGGTGATCGCGACGGACTGGTCGTGATTCCACGGGACTTGGTGGCATCTGTGATCGACAAAACAGAGCAAGTGGCGTTGACTGAAAATGCAGTGAGAGCGGCGATCCGCTCAGGCGTTGATCCGGTTGATGCGTATTTGAAATACGGTAAATTTTGAAAGGCGCTTACTCCGCTGAGTAAGCGCGGTAGCCTTTGCGGTTCAAGCATTGCGTCAGGATTTTCTCTTGGACCGCACTTTCTTTGTAAGACGACCATCCCACACCCGCGCCGCCGCCGCCCATGGCACCAGCCAACATGAAAGGCATGGAGGGAACATGCAGGGTGCCGATGATGGCCGAAGCCAAACCTACGGTCGTCATGGCGCCTGTGCCTGCGCCGATGGCCGTGTTGGCAACTTTGTCGTTGCGCAAGTCATAAGACTCGGCTAAGTACTGGCATTGCGCTGAATCACGGTCAAAACGCGCTTGATTGCGGATGCTGGCGGGATCAACCACCACATTGACGGACGAGCAGCCTGAAATGATGACGAGACACAAGAGCCCGCCGATGCGAATGAAGTGCAGAAGATGACGCATGGTGATTGACCTGAAATTCCAATGAGCTTGATGGTGTATCGGCATCAAGCAACCAAAGTTGAGCTTCAAGGGATCAATGACCCGATTTTTTCTTCTCTTCCTTTTTTTCCTCTTTCGGCGCCGGCTCTTTATCAGGGGGAATGCGCACAATCTTGCAGGTCTTTTTAGCGGGTTCTGATGCAGTGGCCGGCGAGTCGCTGCAGACCTTTTCAGTCTTGTAGGCCCATGCAGCACCATGGGTCATGCCGAAAATCAGGCCTGTCAAGCCGATCAAGCAGGGCATTATTTGTCGCAACAGCCATGCAGGCCGCGCACCGCAAGTTTGAATAGAACGCTGTCGCACAGTCCATCTCCTGGGTTTGGGGTTTATCTAGCGCACACAGCCGGATTTTGTGCAATGCGATAAGCCAATGCTGTGATGCTTTCGGGGCTTAAGTTATCGGTTGAAAACATTCGGGCGTCTCGTTCGCCTGATCGGGCTTGTTTCATGGAGCGTTGATAGAAATTATCGTAATGTTGTGTCAACAATTCGCTGACCAATTGGCCAAAGTCCCTCTGTGCCACCAGGGATTGCCAGTGCGCCACTTGTTCATTGCCACAGCTGGGTTTAAGTCTGTCCAGATGCGCAAGCAGTTGGGGGTTATCCAACCAATAGGCGTAATCGGTGAGTAAAAAATCCACGCGGGCCTGCAGGCTTGCATTCACGCTCAGCCAAGGGCTCTTGTTCATCACATCGAACAAGGCGTCAGGCAATTGAATTTGCCCTATGCGTTTGCTTTCGGCTTCTACATAGACCGGACGGGCAGGGTCCAGGCGCGTCAATTTCTCCAGCAGCAGGGTGTCGAACATTTTTTGGGACGGCTGCGGCGTGGTCGGCAACTCTCCCAATACAGAGCCTTTGTGCGCGGCCAAGCCTTCCAGGTCCAGCACCTGTTCGCCATGCTCGGCCAGCGCATGCAAGATTCTGGTTTTGGCGCATCCCGTCGGGCCGGACACCACCTCAAAATGAAACTGCTCAGGCACCCGGCTCAACTCTGACAGCACAAAGCTGCGCCAGGCTTTGTAGCCGCCTTCCAGACGCTGCGCCGCCCAACCGACTTGGCGCAAGATGTGGGTGAATGCGCCGCTGCGTTGTCCGCCCCGCCAGCAATAAATCAATGGCGTCCAACCGCGGGGGTGCTTTTCAAACTCTTCTTGGATATGGCGCGCCACATTGATGGCGACCAAGGCCGCACCGACTTTGCGGGCCTCGAAGGGAGAAACCTGTTTGTACAGCGTGCCGACCCTGGCCCGCTCTTCGTCATTGAGCACGGGGCAGTTGATAGCTCCGGGGAGATGATCGTGCGCAAATTCCGAGGGCGATCGCGCGTCAATGATGGCGTCAAATTGGCGCAATCGGTCGATAGAGGCGAGGGTATGATCAACGTTCATTATTGAATTTCATTGTATATGTCCCCAACACAGCCCTCGAGTGCGCCGATTCGCCTGACCGAGTTCAGCCATGGCGGTGGTTGTGGCTGCAAGATTGCCCCTGCAGTTCTTTCGCGTTTGCTGCAAAACAGTGTGCTGCCGATCATTCCGCCACAACTCTTGGTAGGCACCGAAACCAGCGATGATGCCGCGGTTTACCAAATTAACGAAACACAGGCGATCATCGCCACCACGGATTTTTTCACGCCCATCGTGGACAACCCCTATGATTTTGGCCGAATCGCCGCCACCAATGCGCTGTCCGACGTCTATGCCATGGGCGGAACCCCCTTGATGGCTTTGGCGATAGTCGGCATGCCTTTGGGCCAAATTTCCGAAGAAGACATCCGGCAGATTTTGGCAGGCGGCCAAGCCGTCTGCTCGGCAGCGGGTATACCGATTGCAGGGGGACACAGCATCGATACGCTGGAGCCTATTTATGGCCTGGTCGGCATTGGGTTGGTGCACCCGGCTCAGATCAAACGCAACAGTGCCGCGCGGGCCGGTGATGTGCTTATTTTGAGCAAACCCCTTGGCGTGGGCATCTTGTCCGCGGCACTCAAAAAGGGCTTTCTGACGGACGCGGGTTACGCCGACATGCTGCGTTGGACGACCCAGCTCAATACGCCCGGTATGGCCCTTTCCAAAATGGACGCAGTCCACGCCATCACGGACGTGACGGGGTTCGGCTTGGCCGGTCATTTGCTCGAAATTTGCCGTGGTTCTGGGCTGACTGCACAGCTTCATTTTGACAGCCTGCCTTGCATTTCCATGGCCGTTGACATGGCCCAAAGTGGCACCTGTACTGGCGCATCGACCCGCAACTGGTCAGGTTATGGCGATGAAGTTGCGCTGCCTGCTGGTTTTGCGGAATGGAAGCGCAATTTGTTGACCGACCCCCAAACCAGCGGAGGTTTACTGATCACTTGCGCCAGTCATGCGGTGGATGCGGTGCTGGCCATTTTGAAAGCTCAACATTTTGAAGAGGCGGCGGTGATTGGCCAACTGCAAAAAGGCCCTGCGCAGATCCAAGTGACTTGAGAAGGCTGCGTCGCGTGTTTTTCAAAACACCCGTTTAAACTATGCCTCTGTGACGCCTTTTAATTCTTCTGTTTCCCGAAAATCCTGGCTGATTTTGGCCGCTTTTTGGGTGCTGCTCTTTTGCATGGCCTTGGTGCGCCCCTTGGCCATACCCGATGAAGGCCGCTACGCGGAAGTGGGGCGCTGGATGCTGCAATCCGGCGACTGGCTGGTGCCGCGTTTGAATGGCATTCCTTTTTTCCACAAACCACCTTTGCTGCATTGGTTGCAAGCATCGTCCATGGCAGTTTTTGGGCAATACACCTGGGCCGCTCGCTTGGTGCCGGCCTTGAGTGCAGGTTTGATGATGGCGGCGCTGTGCTGGTGTGCGCAGCAATTCAGTGGCGAGGCGACGGCCCGCCGCGCCATGGTGATGCTTGGAAGCAGCCTGACATTTTTGGCGGGCGGACAATACGTCAATCACGACATGTTGGTGGCTACCTGGATTGGTCTGGCCATCTGGTTGTTTGGTTTGTCGTTTTTGCAAGGCGACCAAGCGCACCCCGGATGGGCACGCTGGGGCTTTGTGGCTTGTGCCTTAGGCGTTTTGTCGAAGGGATTGATTGGATTGGTCTTGCCCGGCTTGGTCATTTTTGTGTGGTTGGTCTGGACTGGCCAAGTCCGAAAAATGTGGCGCTTCCCTTGGATCAGTGGCCTGTTGATTTTTGCCGTGATCGCGGCGCCTTGGTTTGTGTTGGCTCAGCTGCAGTTTCCCGGCATGGTCGATTATTTGTTTGGTGCGCAACAATTCAATCGCTACACCGGCTCAAGCTTCAACAACGTGCAAGCTTGGTGGTTTTATGGCTTGGCTGCGCTGCTGCTGCTGGGCCCGTGGTTGTTTTTCGTTTTGC
>Ga0114962_10002795_pt1 | contig 14331 bp, 24 predicted proteins | sample C_130820_MF_Meta_FD_87017 | JGI IMG/M metagenome (GOLD analysis project Ga0114962, IMG submission 87017) | Freshwater microbial communities from Lake Croche, Canada to study carbon cycling - C_130820_MF_MetaG | ecosystem: Environmental > Aquatic > Freshwater > Lake | place: Lake Croche, Canada...
AATGGCTTTTTTGACCCTATGCTTAAGAAACTGGCTAAGACTCCAGTAACCAAAACCCATACGATGGCGGATCCAATTAAATCTACTATTAAGTCCCAAGATAAAATCATATGCCTTGTCTCCTAAAAAACTCAACCATGGTGCCAGTCTAGTGATGCCATCAAAGAGATCGCCATGCACCACAAGATAGTGCTTGCCATTGGCACCTATGTGTTCACATTGATTACAAATTTCCACGGTGCCAAATGAGGCCGCATATGGTATCATCGGACGCAGGAATTCGTCATGATTTCCAGCCACGTATACAACCCTAGTGCCACGTTTAGCGTGACCAAGAATCCTACGAACGACATTGGTATGGCTCTGTTTCCATCGCAATCTATTTTGTTGGATTTTCCAAGCATCTATAATGTCCCCTACTAGATATAGTGTATCACAGGTGTTGTGTTTGAGAAAATTATTAAGGGCATCAGCTTTGCAGTCCCTTGTGCCTAGATGTACATCACTGACAAAAATACTGCGATAGGTTTTTTGCATATCAGTATTTACACTTGTGTATATTACACTAATGTTAGAGTTTAAGTCAATAAAAAAGGGCCCTAAGGCCCTTTAACTGTATCTAATTAGATTAGAAACCGCGTGTGTAAGCAACTGCAACAATCTTTTGATTGTTATCGCCGTTGACACGATCATACTTGATCGCAACAGTATCGTCTTTGCTCAATGCATAACCTAGGCTATAACGAACTGTATGTGTTTGGTCATTGTTCTGTGTGCTGTCAAAAGCACTACGGAAACGATAACCAACTTTGGCAGTCAATCCATAACCAATTGGAGCGGCAATGCCTGGCTCAACGGAGTAGTATGTGAAGTCTGTTGTGTTGCTGTATTTTTGACCAATTGCAGCACGAGCATACAAGCCAACAGGGCCGTTAACTGTAGCACCAGCTTCTAAGCGTGTGCTCAAAGCATTGGTACCTTCAGTTTGTGCATTTGAAAATGCCAAGTCAGCGGCAAAGCCTGTGAACTCTTTCTTAACACCCAAAACATATTGTTGTTGAGCGGCAGCTTGATTGTTGTTGATGTGTTGACCTTCAACTGTGAAGCTGTCGGCTGCAAATGCAGTACCCGTGGCCAAAGCCAAAATTGCGAAGATTTTCTTCATTAGTTTTTTTCCTTTTAAAAGATGACATATAGTAGTCATACTATAGTATATATCTTTTAAAGCAAAAAGTCAACAAAAAAGGTCACCAAAGTGACCCTTTTGTGAATTAAACACAGCTTTAATCAAGCCAGTTCTGTTTCGTTTTTGGCTGCAGCCTTGGCCTTGAGCTTTTCCATGCTGGGCTTTTCTGCGGTCTTGGTGACCTTGACAGTGGCAACTGCATTGTATTTTGCATCTGCTACATCAATGCATTCTTTGTATTTGTCATTGGCATACAAGTCAGTGGACTTGAGGAAAGTCACTGCGGCTGCCTTGGTCATTGCTGTTGGCAATTCCATGAGCTGTGTGTCTATCCCGCCCTTGCTCAAAATTTTGATACGGCTTACCAAGTCGTTTGCAAAACGAACTTTGAATCCAGTTTTACTGTCGCTAACGCCTGTAACTTTAAAAAGTTTGTCCATTTGAAATACTCCATACTAAGTTGAAATTAATGTTGATCTCATTATCAACATATCCAAATTATAGTTGATTTTGAATTACTTGTCAACCAAAATTTGAATTCTTTTTTGCTCATTTTATTGAGCAGCATCCCGTGCAACATTCTGCACTTTGGATACACCTGATTGGGCAATGTTGGCCACACCGTTTACACCAATAGTGGCTATAACAATGCCCAAAATGATTCCGATTAAAAGATTAAGCACGTTCACGTTCCTTTACACGTTGTTGATAAAAATATGCCATACGCTCCAGATCATCATCTGTGGGCATGGGCTCCGTTGGCATTTCTGCCATTGCCTGCTGAATTTCTTCAGCATCGAGTTCATCAATGTACTCGGGATTTTCGTACACATAGAAAAAACGTTTGCTCATATCAAGATACCTTTCTGCATTCAAAAACACCGGGAAACATTCGACCTTCTCGTACCAATTGATCCATGTATGCGACCATGGATGTTCGAGTCTTTTCACAGTCCTCTATGGCCTGGAATCGGCTGATCTGTTCTATGTGAAAGCCCGGAATACCGGCTTTGGTCACAACCAAAAATGTAAAGATCAATTGATACATTATGCCATCTCCAACATGTTGGCTGGCACATTGTACAAAGGACCTTGATCAGTGGCAACCAAAATGTACTTTTGTTTGACCTTGTTGACTTTGCCAGTAAATTTAGCACCAGTTTTGCTGTTGGTAAACTGTACACGACTGCCCACCACAAATGATCCTGTGTTGCGTCGAATAATTTGACTACGGGCAAACTTGATGGCATCTGCAATGTTGTTTAGTTCGTCGTTGGTGTAAACACCCGAGATAATTAAACGTGCGACTTCGGTTGCTTGCATTTTCAGCTCCTGTTTGTTTAACATGTGTGTATTATAGCACGAATTCGAATTTACGCAAAATTATTAAAAGTACTACTTGAGTATTAAATATTTTAATAAATACTTTAAAGGATTAATCATGCCAATTGTAGAAATTAGAACTCACAAACGACCCAACTCCGGTACATCATATTGGTCAGAATCTAAATTACCGGAATTGTCAGCTGCTACCGCTGCCATACAATCATACATCACTGACGGCAAACTCACACTGAGTCGAGTCAACAGTGACGATGAATTGACAGTGACTCAGACATTGACCTACGATAGTTTAGAAACGTATTCTGCCGTTGATACCATATTTGGTATTGCACTCAATGCAGAGTTTGTAAATTATGCATCTGCAAACGGAATAACCGGAATAAGTAACGAATCTGGGGCCTATCAACAAACAGGAATTGATCAACCATTTACTTGTACTACAACCTATACATTTTCACCAACGGCCACCATGTCAAATGGACAATTGGTCAGTGAATTTTTAGTAGCAACCATTCCAGGAATTCGATTGACAAATATGGAAATAAATCCCACCAGTATTGTGGCCACATTCCAATTTGAGAACAGTGCCGATTACAGCACAAATGCTTGGCTAGATGTCACATATTGCGTGGATTTACATGCAGCCGGGGTCACTCGTTCTTACAGCTATTCATTGGTAACAGGTTAACAACAACAATAACAATTCAACAAAAAACCCGCCTAGGCGGGTTTTGTTTTGGATAAGCCAATATTATTCTGCAGCGTTGGCTCCACACTTGGCACGTTTGGCTTTGGTCAAAGCACCAAAATCAATTGACCACTCTGCACCTGGGGCAACTTCTTTGGCTCCGGCAGGAAATGCATACTTGACTCCCGCTTGTTGCATGATGTTGGCAACAGGTTGACGGAACTTGGTCAAGTCATTGCCCAGATTAACATATGGTTTGGTATGTGGGAATGCCCAACCTGCAATTTCTTTGGTGGTGTTGTTGATTACAATTTTATAAAATCCATGAGGAACAATTACCCCATTACCAATTGTGGGGTCACCTGCTGCATAGAACGCACCCACATAAATGGTATAGGGTTGATTGTGTTGTACTGCCCATCCTCGGACACTTGTTTCCAACAGTTTCCAAATGCCACGGTTCAAACTGCCGTGTTGTGGATACATGTTGGTCATTAAAAATGATTCGTATTCAACTTGTTGACTCCAACTTAGATCACCATCAGGAGCTGCATGTCCTTTGTCGTAACCTGTACCAGCATAGTCATCTGGTCTTGCACCTGTGCCATTTAAACTGGCATCAGCAACAAATGCATTGGTACGTGGGAAGCATCCCAATGCATTTTGTGGCAACAATGTGTAGGCCACATAAGCAGGAATCTTTACTGGTGCGTCATAGGCCACTAGATATGCTTCACGGCAAATTGGTTGTGCTGTACGTGCTGTTTGAGCAAAGCCGTAGGGACTATGAACAGCACAGGCTTGTACTGGATTTGGGGCACGTTGGTCCCAGGCTAAACTGGCTGTTGCTGTCAGAGCCAATAGGAAAGATAGGAGAATTTTTTTCATTGAAAGTCCTTAAATTAGGTATAGTATTTACCCAATTTGGACTATTTTTAAGACTTGTTCTTAAAACGCTCAGGGAAATTGAGACGTTCCCACTCTTCGTCACTCACAGGCCACCAGTAGATCATTGTGCTATCACCAAATAAACAATCATGGCTGCGATGGCACATGCTGTCAATTTCATTCTAAATGTTTCAATACCATCCATATCTAACGGCCTTTTCTGCTCGCATACGCCCATAGGCTTCAAAGAAACTCCACACTTTGGATAAAATTCGTTTCATAGTGACCACCCGCTGTTGCTGTGCTTGTGATAGGTATAGTGTTGTACCCAATATTCAACTTCGGCAGTTGATTTTGGTTGTTTGCTGGTTACATAGTACTCGATGTCATCTTGATAAGATGGTGTAGTAAATAGACTTTTGATCCATTTTAACATTGTTGTCTCCTTGTTGTTAACACTAGTATTTATACTTAATGGTTAATACTAATATTATAATATTTCAACAACGATTAAAATCCTGGTGTTTGAACCAACGTTTTTGTCCATGTGCTGTTTTTAAATACAGTCCATAATCTGCAAATTTGTCTCGCCAAACATAAAAACTAGGACCATGAGCTCCAGAGTTTTCGTACATTTTACGATCAAAATAGTTTTCATGCTCCCAGCGATAAATGTCCCATTGCCATTGGTGTACCATTTCATGAGCTAGAGTATTTAGGAACCATTGAGGACAGAACCATTTGTCACTGAGCTGTATATAGCAGTAACTGCCAGTGTATTGTTTTCTATCTAGCCAGCTACAACACCCCCAAATTTTTCTAAGATGACTCTTCATATAGATGTCTGGACGATGCAATTGGCTATCAAAAATATATTTGTTAATGATATTATATGAGTAGATAACTTCGCTAGGCCTTGGTCGATAAAGTTTTTGACGCTGATACGTTTTGGTAGGAAGTTCAGATTCCATTATTGCTCGTATTGGATTCGGTCTAGCCATAAAAAAGCCCTCGCTGCAGTATTTAGTACCACAGGAGGGAAAAATTTATGGATTTTTAACGCAGAGTAGTTTGTCCAATCACAGCATTGGGTTTCTGCAATACTGCATCACGTCTAGCACGATATTCTTCATTGTCAACTGGTAGCAGTTTGATAACACCTTCCTCTACAGAAGTTTTACCAGTTACCGAACCATCAAGTTCCTTAAATGCATCAGGTGCTCGAGCAACAGTCAGTTCTCTGTCTCTGCGAGCATCTGCTTCTTTACGTATGGTGTTTGCAGCACCAATTGGCAACGCAACCAAAGCATATGTACGGAAACGACCGCCTTCGGCAATGTGTTTCATATCCACAGTTTCTACACCGCTGATGTCTACGTCAGGACAAATGCTGCGAGCAGTAATTTCCATAGTGACATTGTCTTGTGTGCCAAACATTTTGGTTTGACTACGAATCTTACCGCCAGCGGCCACACAGATCTTGGCATAGGCAATGGTCTTGGCCATCATGTCTGCCATGGCCATGTCTGCACTGACAGCAGTTCCATTTTCGTATACTGCATTGGTGCTCTTGGGCAACTTGCTCATCCATTCTGGAATTTTGGCGATGGATTGCTCTGCTATACGATCTTGTCGAGCTTGTACAGCAACAGCACGTTCGTCATAGGCATCTTTGGATACCACTTTAGTTGAACCACAAGCACTGAGCAATGCCACTGCAGCAACTGTAAAAACATACTTCTTCATATAAACCTTTCGGTAGTTAAAAAAACAAATTATACATTCAAAATCAATATTTGTCTACCACTTGCCATTTGGAATTTTTTGTTGTGTTTAAACGACAAATGATTCCTTGATAAGTGAACAAATTCTGATCACGACTATTACGTTCAACAAACATTCTACACTGTGTGTTCTTGTACACAAAATAGGAACGTTCTGCTGGTACGGTGTGTACGTCTACTTCACTTTCCCAAATGACCTCACCCAATTTTACTGTGCGAACACGTATATCAGGCAAGTCACTACACACCAACTGTTGATCTGCACGTACTTTTTGAGCTGTTACTTCCCCCAACACAACCCCACGTTTGATGTCTGAGGCTTGATTACAGGCTCGTTCTTGTGTTGGGGCAACCCCAATACCTTCCACAGTTTGCCAATCTGTGTTGATGTTTAATCTGTAGCGAATCACACACTTGAATCCGCGAGCATCAGGAACAACCATGCGTTGTACATCTGTGGCTGATCCAAATATCGCCTGCTGTGTAATGTTGGTGTTCATACGCATGTGACACTCGGCATGGGCAACACCGGTGGCAACTAACAATGCGATTGCGATATGTTTCATTTGTTGTATCTATCAGGATTGGCACACCCAATGCGTAGGCTCTAGATTATTATGCGAGCTGTTGCATTGTACTGTCTATCATCATTATTGAGATCTTCTGGCATGGCATTGGTCAATCCTTTGAGACGCAATTGTGCCTCGGCCCAATTGATGTGATGATCAATGTTCGCACAGTCTCGGTTGGACAGTTTGATGGCAGCCAGTTGTTCGTAACTGACGGCCTGAGACTTTGCGGGCTGTGTGTTGGCACAACCCACAAGAGCCATTACAAATCCAACAAGAACCAATTTCATCGCTTGTGAAACGTGGCCACTGATTTGATTGCCAAACGGGCCGTGGCCTCGTCTACTTGTGCATTGCGTTGCACATAACGCACGGCTTCGCGTGTGTTGAATTGCAGTTTGAACACTGCCTCATTGGCCATTTTTTCCACTTGTTCAGACATTTTTATCTCCTTGATTAAACTGAATATTCGTAAAATTTTACACTGGGATCAATGCTCAACAATTGCTGAGCAGCACGGGTCAACATTTTATAACGACGAGCAACTTCTGCACGTGGCAGTTCGCCGTCGCATGTCAAATTTTCTGGACTAAGTTCAGAATCAATACAATCTGCAATCTTTTGACGATCTTCTGCAGTCGATAGGGTCAATGGTTTGGATCCAAAGATTGCACCCCATTGATTCTTTTGCTCTACATATTGTTCAAGTGTTGATGTATTCATGTCTGCTCCTTTGTTGCTAAGTGTTTATTATACAACCATTTTTGAATTAATTGTTGCGTAAGTCACAAAAAAACCCCAACTTGTGGGGTTTTGTAACAAATATAATACTTGAGTATTACTTTGCTTTGGCAGTTTTGGGAGCAAATGCTGCAAACATGTCTTGTGTGGCTTTTACCCAATCAAATTTTGCAACTTCTTGTACTTGCTTGACTGCTTCGCTGGTCAATGTGGTTGCAGTATCCAAACCAACTTTTGCAGCTTTTTTGGTGTAGTCAGCTTGTGCGTCAATGAACTTGATCATTGCTTCTTTGGTGGTTTCGTTGGTAACAAATGTGTTGACAAATGTTTTTTTACCAGTTTGAACTGAGTCGATGATTGCGTCTGTTGTAAACATAATTTCTTTTCCTTTATATAAGCGAAATTTACTTTTTAAGAGCCCGCCCTATGCAGCACTCTACAAAGTATTTATCTATTATATTAGTGTAAACCATTAGAATCAAGCATTTTCCCTAGTGAGCCATCACTAATTTTTTGTTTGAAATACAAAAGGTTAAATAACTGTATATTTTCAATTTAGGAGATCAAAAATGGAATATATTCTAGGTATTGTCTTTATTGTTGTTGTGGTTTATTTGGTATTCAAAAAATCAACAGACACCACAACTGTTACCGAAGACGTCAAAGCCAATGAGGCACCATACAAGGTTGACACACCAGCTGAAGCACCAGCCGCTGTACAAGTTGCAGGATTGACTGTTCCTGTAGAAGGTGCAGGAGCTGTTGAAATTCCTGCTGACACGCCAGCCAAAGCCAAAAGAGCCCCAGCGGCCAAAAAGGCTCCTGTTGCCAAAAAAACAACAGCCAAAGCAAAGAAGCCTGCAGCTAAGTAAGTGTGACATCGTTTATGGTAGGGGTGTTTGTTCCGAAAGAAACAGACGCCCTTTTTTCTTTCCACTTCAATAAATGTAGCATCAAAGATGTTGTAACTGTCTACAATGACGTAGAACAGTTTAAGTCTAGTCGTCATGACTACAAAGTGGCCTGTTTTCAAATGCCGTATCCTGTGCAAGATGCGTTCAATGCCACACTAAAAGAATTTGCAAATTGCACTGATCATGTATTGGTGTTGATGAGTGAATTACACAACAGAACTGTGCAGTTTATTCAAAACAATGATGACAAAAGAATAAGTTACTTTATCTGTGGCGAACTCAACTTTGATACTGAACACAGTGCCATACATAAATTTTATGATTGGTTCACCACAACAGTCCATGTTTATAAACATGAACGTCCAATGTTGTTGGAACAGAGTTTACAGCATTATTGTGTCAAACCCAAGTACTTTGATGTATTGCTTGGCAGAAAAAAGCATCACAGAGATATAGCATACCGTAGGGTAAACAAAGATCACAACATTGTCACTTACTTGGACACCGTGGATAATGATGCCAAGGATTTTAATGATTTGACAAAATGGCGTTGGCCCGCTGCGGGATTGACAATACCCGATCGTGTGGAATGGACTGTGGATGTGGTAAACTATGAGGGACATAGAATGAGCTTGAGTCAAATTGTTCCTATAGATGTTTATAATGAGTCAGCTTATAGTCTTGTTGCTGAAACAAACTACGACAATCATTATACTTTTTATACGGAAAAAACTGTCAAACCTATACTGGGCAAGAGATTGTTCGTGTGCCTAAGTGGGCAATATGCACTAAAGAATCTTCAAAAAATTGGATTTAAAACCTTTGGTAGCGTAATAGATGAAAGTTATGATGATGTAGAGGATTGGGCTCTACGATGTAATCGTGCCCTTGATCAAGTTGATTATTTGTCAACACAAAATCAAGAACATGTACTAGAACAGATCAAGCCCATCTGTGAATACAACCACAGTGTTATGATGTCCACCAATTGGTATGAAACATATTTCATGCCCAGCTTTGTCAGCTATTTTATCAATCAATAATACCAAAATTGGCCCAACGACTGTTGCCCAAACTGACCCAGCCCATTGGTCCGCCTACGCTGGGACTGCTGTTAAACACCACTGTGCCAATGGGCTGATCGTTTGATGGGGGCGATCCGGCTGCAGTAATACTCATGTTGCCAATGTTGATTTTGTTCACAGTAACAGATCCATCCGGCAACAATGATAAGTTGTTTTTGCCGTTACTACTTATAACCAACTTTTGATTGCGTGGAGTAGCAATTACGGCCGTGTTATTTTCCAATTTGCCAAATCCTATTTCAACTTCTTGATCCCACACACTCAATGCTTGACTGGGCTCAATGGTGTTGACACCAACTCTAGTTTTTGTTGTGTACAGTGTTCCTGATAAGAAACTTTCTCCGGATACTTGCAGTTCTTTGAGTATGCCAACTTGTTGTAAGTTACTGATGGTGATAAAGTTGCCCAAATTTGGACCTGATACAACTGTTTGTCCACCAATTTTGATTTGATCCAGATCTAGTCCCTCATCAAGCAGCTTCTTGACCACAATGTCTGCATAACTGGTAAACAGATTTGTATCAATACTGGTACGTACATTGTTGGCCGCTGCATCCACAAACTTTTTAAACATGGCACTTGATTCAGGAATAGTTCCTGTGACATTTAAGTCGCCTTCGATAGTAGCAGAACCTTTAACAGTCAAATCCTTTGTGAGTAGATTGTTTTCCACCACTGTGACTTCATCCATCACAGTCAATTGACAGGCGGTTGCTTGATCATCTATACCAGTGCTGCCAAAGTGCGTGACAATTCCACCAGTGATGGCATCGCCGGAGATTTTCAAAGTCTCCAAGTTTACAGCATCTACGGGTATACTGCCTACTGGGAAAATAACTTGATTGTTTTTTACAGCTTCTACAATAACCGTTTGATACATGCTTTTTAAATCAACTTGATTGACATGATTGTTGATTTGAGATGTGACCGCTTCAAGTGTTTTGGTTTTAACTGAGTTGGACAAGTTAACAGCCAAGACATCTATTCGGTCCGTTAGTTCACGCTCAATGCTTTTTGCATCAATTGGCAGCAGTGCCAATTTGGCATCTAGTTTTTGACTCAGCTTTTCGGCTAGGATGGGAGTGCAATCAATTGCATCCACTACTTCAGAAACTTTACTACTGATAAGTTCGGCCACTTGTGCCTGGACTTTGTTTGTTATTTCTGCTACTAGATTTTGTACTATTTGGTTAACGTGTTGGTCAATATCCATTTTAATCGAATTGTATACTTACGACATGTTCGTAGTTTTTCTTGATCAAGCTCTTATACATTAGATTCTTGTGTACGAAAAAATTCACAGCACCCGAATCTAGACTGAATTTGGCCAACTGCTTAAAGTACATGGTACGGCGAGCAAACGGACCGTATGTTGTCAATTGATTAGATGGTGTGTCAATTTCGTGTATTGTGCTGTGCCATAATGTGCGATCTTTTAGATCCCAATTGTGATTTTCCACGTACAAACGACTGGCTCCACCATTTCTAACCATTGCTGGTTGGCTAAACTCACGCTCTTTAAAATCTTTATTTTTATAATCGCGTATTGTACTTATAACAAAATTTCTAGCCAGACTACAAATTATTCCAATTTTATTCTGTTGATCTTGATCACTGTCTGCATAGGTAAAATATTCATCCATGGCAACAACACATTGGAACTGTTTACGATATTGTGTGATGTCTTTGTCCGCAATGTATTCAACACTGACTCTGCGAGTTCTAATAAAATTCAATGCTGTGTCACTGATTTCGGTGACAGCAATTCTACCAGCACGACAACTCAATATGGCAGGAGTAAATCCCACAAACAACACACTTGTTGGGTCCAAATTTTCCGTAGAATAAACACCATCAAGTATTTCTTGTTTACGTGTTATTGCTTCGTTTATTTTAGGATTAAATTCTAATGCAGACAGCACTGCATCCGTATAATTAGCAAAGTTCATACAGTTATTTAGCTACTCGAACTAAATCTAATGTAACGCAATGAAATCCGCCGCCTAGTGTGCGACTATGTCTTAGTTCCAAAGGTATCACAGTGAAATTCAAACCTTCAAGTAAGGATATCAGTGCGGTCTGCTGTTGATCAACAATCACAGTATGCGGGTCAATGACCAACATGTTCATGGCTATCCATTTACTGGCATAGGGATATTGATAAAAATCTTGAGCCACAACATCATCTATATAGATTTTATCCCATCCATTAAATGCATTGGGACAATTTTCTGAATTGACTCTGCTGGCATTTAATAAAACCAATCCTTCTCTTAGTGGCACAATGGTACTGTCTATGTGTACTCCGGCGTAGAAGTTACACAATTCAATACTGGTAGTGGGTGGCAAGTTGGCCAATAACCAATAGTAGGCCAACTTGTTACCACTGGCACTTTCCAAAAATAATAGTTTGTTTTCACCTAGTCGCAATACATTTGCAGCATCCAATATCAAACCCTGATCACGTGGCATACTGATGATGCGACCAGCATCTTCCAATACATCTATATAGCATTGGTACTCCATGTCTCTACAAGGATACATCATTGCTGTGTCAACTATGGTGTCACCCAACACCATTAATCTATCACGTGGACAATAGTTGTATAGTCCATCGTGTGTTTGAAAGTTCATGTTGGTGGGACGTACAACTTCAACTCCCAAGTTGGTCAAGACATCACATAACTGATATAGATCTTCGTTGGTTTCGTCAATGATCCATTGTGGCACAGGACCTGAAGGCAAGGGAGTGTCTTTCCATAGAGTTGTTTTTGCTTCGGCACGGAATATGCGATCATGCACAGGCCAATTGGCATACGTGGCATCCCCTACCACTACACGTTTCAAACTGTCCCATTCATTCCAACTTGAAATCATACGTGTCCTGTGATCTGTAGTGTATAACGTGGATCAGTGCCAATATTTGCGGCGGCGTGCGGTAATGCATACTCCCATTCAATAACTGTACCTGCGGTCCAATTGACTAATCCTGTGCCAGCAACTTCGCTGTAGTGTCCGGGCCGCCAATCCTCGAGAAACACAATGGCTCTACGTATGGTGTGTTCTAATCCCTTGAGATTGAACATTTTGACATATTTGACATAGTGATCGCTGTGTGTGGGTAATACAGTGCCAGTTGTCATACAATAATAGCTGGTACCAATATCTCGCCATCCCATCTCTTGATAAATTTTGATAAACTGATGATTCCAACTTGGTTGTGTGCCACGCATGTCGCACATCTCACCAGTAAAACGATCACCGTATCCCAACTTGATCCAGGCTGCAACACTTTCGGGATCGTTGAATTCTTCGTTGATGTAGTCTAATCTTTTGAACTCATCATCCCAGAATACAGGAATTTTATATCTGGCGTGTATTGCCATAATGAATAACCTTAATGTCTTGACGAGGTGTTGTATATTGCCGCCATGGGTCGATTATAACACTGTCTGCTGCTATTGTGCAATAGAGTTCTTGTTCGTTTGCTTCGCCTGCATAGCCATACGTGACACGACGATTATGTGCCAGCAACACAACTCCTCTGACTGATGTTGGGTTTATTTTCTCTGCCAGTGGATCAATGTACATGGGCATTATACCAAATGCATTTTCTAAATAGTGTCCGATCAACAAACTGTAACTGCCTTCTAAATATGCAACTCCGGGCTTATAGGCCTTGCCATGTATCCATACCGGCAGTTTGCCGTTGACTTGGCTTTCCATAGCTATAAATTTTGCCAGATTCTTGGCTTGTATTTCTCTGGCATGCATGATGGCATCAAACAAGTCGTATCCCAAGTCTAGCTTTTCTGCCATGTAACGCAGAGCAATATTGTCACGTGGGTGGCAAGGTCCGGCGTCGCCCATTCCTGCTGTCATATACTTGGGTCCCATGATACGCATGGTGCTTCGAGCAAGTGCGTTGGTAACAACATCTACATCAATATTGCCTTGCCGAATAGCAACGTCTTGTATCATATTGGCCAATCCAATTTTGGCACTAATGAACGTGTTGTAAAACACCTTTATGCATTCTGCTTCATCCCATGTGCCAACTTCATAACGTGGACTATTCTGCATCAGTCCTTGATAAAACTCAATCAACTGCTTGGCATCGCCAGTGATGCTGCCATCTTCTGTGCCAATGATGACCATTTCAGGATTGACCATATCCCATTCGACTGATCCCATGGCAATAAGATAGGGATTGTAAATGAAACGTGCATTGGTAATATGATTTGCCAGTCTATTGCGTACAGTTCCGGGCAAAACTGTACTTATTAAAACGATCAATTGATTGGCATGTGCATGTTCATTGACTTGTGTCAATACTTTTTCAACAATGGTATAATCAAAGTCTGTGTTGGGCAAATGTGCAGACGGAGTAGTACCTCCGTACTTTCTGTCATGCGGGGTTTGCACAGCAATAAACACTATGTCTTGATCTACAACTGCATCTTTGATATTGACAGCAATTTTAATCTTGTCACTGTGTTTTGGGTAAATATCATATCCAGTTACTGTGTGTTTAGAAGCCATCACTTCGGCACAAGCCATTCCTAGTTTTCCTATTCCTACAAAACCTACATTCATATGTTCTCCTTAGACAAGTTCTATAACATTATTCATAATAATTTGATTGCCCCGTTGCACTATACCGGACGATCACTGTATTTTTATCCTTTTGGCACATATCAACACAAAATGATTCTGCACCAACAATTTGAATCCACCAGCAACGTGCCCAGTTATTTAGAAATACATGCCGACAGAGGATTTGTTCATTGCTATTTTTTCGATCAAGAACCTTTGTACGAACACACCTTGCCCATCATTGATGATGCATTACTCATCACTCCGGAGACCAGTAGGTATTCCCCAAGAAACATTGCCTTCCTTGCCAACAGTGAACGTTCCGCCATCAAAGATCGTTATCTTAAAGAAAACAACCTACGAGATTGGTATTACTTTTTCCACGGATTTGCGGCGTTGCATTGGTATAGAGATTTTCAGTATGTGAACTCAAGTTCATTTGATCGATTCAACAAAGTATTTATATGTTACAACCACTTGATATCAAAATATAGATCTTATAGATTGCATTTGGGCAGCAATCTAATCAGTAGAGA
>Ga0114962_10002796_pt1 | contig 14329 bp, 13 predicted proteins | sample C_130820_MF_Meta_FD_87017 | JGI IMG/M metagenome (GOLD analysis project Ga0114962, IMG submission 87017) | Freshwater microbial communities from Lake Croche, Canada to study carbon cycling - C_130820_MF_MetaG | ecosystem: Environmental > Aquatic > Freshwater > Lake | place: Lake Croche, Canada...
AAACACTCCCGAGAGTGCTCGCACGCTGACCACAGAGTCTCCGAAGATATTGATCCACCCATGCAGGGTGAGGTAGTAGAGCGGAGGCGCACCATCGCGCTTCAAGGCGCCGTGCAACTGAGCTACTGGCAGTGCAGCGATATTCACCGTCAATGCCTCATCAAGCCAGAGCGCGCTACTCACCCCAAAGCGAAGCCAAGACCCGGCCGCAAGGCTAAGGAGCACTCCGAGGACAGGCAGAAGGCCAAGCAGCCGGTTTCTGGAACTCCATGAAGGGGATGGCTCTATGGCTTCGGGGAGCTGGGTCACGAATGCTTAGGATAGGGCAAAGTCCCCATGAGGTGGTGAAGGCCTAGACCTCCAGATCAAAATATTCCCGCTGTTCCCTTCTCTCGCCTAGAGTTCTCCTCGAGAGCCTGAAAGGGGGTGTTAGGTGCTCTGGAAGTTCATCGCAAGACGTTTTGCAGCGCTCGTGGGAATCCTCTTTGTGATTTCGCTAGGCGCATTTTTTCTGATCCATCTACTCCCCGGTGATCCCATCATCACCATCCTTGGACCTAGCGCCACAAACGAGAACCGCCGCATCCTCATGGCGCAGCTTGGGCTGGACCAGCCCATCTACCAGCAATACCTCACCTGGCTTGGGAACGTTCTCCATGGAAATCTTGGTTTCTCCTTTATCCAGCATCAGAACGTCACCACAACCATCGCCAATTCCTTCCCCATCGACGTCGAACTCGTTGTACTGTCGCAAATCATCGCTTTCAGCACGGCTGTTCCGCTCGCAATGGCGGCAGCCAAGAGGCCGAATTCGCTGCTGGATCGCCTAGCCACCACCGCTACCTTTGCCGCACTTGCGCTGCCCTCCTTCGTCCTCATCGTGCTTGGCGTGCTGGTCTTTGCGGTTCATTTCCACATATTTCCGGGCCCGGGAGCTTATGTCCCCATCTCCCAGGGCTTTTGGACGAACATCCATGCGATGATCCTGCCCTCGCTGGTCCTCGCCATTGGTTCTGTGGTTGTCTACTTCAGACTGCTCCGCAGTGATCTTGTCGCCACCTTGCAAGAGGACTACATCCTCATGGCCCGCTCAAAGGGTGCGAGCGACCGAAGGATCATGTGGAGGCATGCCTTTAGACCTTCTTCGGTAGCCCTGCTTGCAACTGCGGCAATAAATATCGGCTCCCTTATCGCTGGAGCCTTCGTTGTTGAGTACCTCCTCCAACTTCCCGGTCTCGGCTACAGCCTGGTTAATGCCATTGGCCAGGATGATTACTTGACAATTCAAGCGATTGTCTTGGTGGTAGCGGTTTCGGTAGTCGTCATTAATTTCTTTGCTGACTTCATGTTCTCCATCATCGACCCAAGGATCAGCCGTGACTGAGGCCTCCCCCATTGTCGCCAGCAGCGAGCAGGAGAGCTCAAAGACTATGGGCATCCTGTTTTGGCTGGCTGTCGGCTGGATAGGACTGACGGTCTCGCTGGCGGTTTTTGCCAACCTACTGCCCTTCCAAGACCCCAACTACCAAAACTTTGAAGCCATCAATGCCGGACCTGGCATGGCTCACTGGTTGGGCTGTGACGACCTAGGGCGAGACATCCTTTCCCGGATTGTGTTTGGTTCTCGCGTCTCCCTGATCGCTGGCTTTGGCGCCATTGCCATCGGTGTTGTGGTTGGGGGCAGTCTGGGCATGATTGCGGCCTATCGCCGAGGCTTAGTAGATACCCTCGTCAGTGCCGCTCTCTACGTGATGCTGGCATTCCCTGGCCTGGTCTTTGTGATCGCCATCGTGGCTTTCTGGGGCCACGAACTCTGGAAGATCACGCTGGTGTTGGGCATCGCTTCTATCCCCATCCTCTTTCGTGTGGTGAGAGCCTCAACCCTTTCCTTCGCCACGAGAGATTTTGTCGTCGCAGCGCAAACCATTGGGGCCTCTGATCGGCGCATCATCTTCAAAGAATTACTTCCCAATGTCTTCCCCGTTATGGTCTCATTCTCACTAATCGGCGTCGCAACAGTCATCATTACGGAGGGTGCGCTCTCCTTCCTAGGGCTTTCGGTTGAAGCGCCTATGCCATCTTGGGGAAATATGCTCAATGAAAGCCGTACCTACCTCGACCAAAATCCCTGGCTCGTGCTCTTCCCCGCTCTCGCCATGTTTCTTTTCTTGCTAGCGATAAACCTGGTTGCCGATCGGCTTCGCCAGCGCCTAGATGTGACTGAAGGGAAGCTCTAATGGCAGAGCGCGAGTTGCAATTCCCCTCACCTGCACGCGGTGAACTGCTGAGAGTCGAAGATCTCAACACCGCCTTTGAGACACCTAGGGGACTCGTCCACGCGGTCAACAATGTTTCTTTCTCCCTTGAGCGATCCAAGACCTTGGGTATCGTGGGAGAGTCGGGCTCAGGTAAGACGGTCCTTTCAAGGTCCATCATGGGTCTGCTCCCCTCTGCTGGCGTAAGCAATAGCGGCAAGGTGCTCTTCGAAGGCAAGGATCTCCTCAGCGCCAGTCCTAGCGAGATGCGTGACATCTGGGGGGCCCGCATGTCGCTGATTTTCCAAGATCCCATGACAGCGCTGAATCCCTGCACGCGTATTGGCAAACAAATTGCCGAGTCGCTGCGGCTCCATCTCAAGCTCTCCGCCAAAGAAGCCAATCTTCACAGTATTGAACTCCTGCGCCAGGTGGGTATTCCTTCACCGGGAGAGCGCGCTGAGGCTTACCCCACGCAGCTCTCTGGTGGTATGCGCCAGCGTGTGGTCATCGCGATTGCCATAGCCTGTGCCCCGCGCCTCCTCCTTGCCGATGAGCCCACGACGGGCCTCGATGTGACGGTACAGGCCCAAATCCTCGACCTGCTCGACGAACTACGAAGCGAGCGCGAGATGGCCATGATCCTCATCAGCCATGACCTCGGAGTGGTTGCTACGCGCACGGATGAGATTGCGGTCATGTATGCCGGTCGGATTGTTGAAAAGGCGCCAACCAAGCGCCTCTTTGCCAATATGCGTATGCCCTATACCGAAGCCCTCTTGCAATCGACGCCCAAGATTGAGAATCCCAGCCACACCAGGCTGCAGACCATTCCCGGTAATCCCCCCGACCTCTCCAAGATTTCCGAAGGCTGCAGCTTTGCACCCCGTTGCGCTTATGTCACCGAACAGTGCAGAACTCAAACTCCCCCACTGCGCCAAAATGGCACGGATAGCACGCACCACTTCGCCTGTTGGAATCCCCTTGGGACCGAGGCCTAGGGATGGGACCTAAAATGGAAAATCTGCTTGAGGTCAAGGCCATTGAGGTCAACTTCACCAAGGGTCGCGAAACGCTTCAGGCGGTTGCTGGGGTTAGCTTTCATGTTGTTGAGGGAGAAACTCTCGGCCTTGTCGGCGAGTCGGGTTGTGGCAAATCAACCACTGGTCGCGCCATTGTCCAAGTGAACCCAGCTTCCAGCGGATCGGTACTGTTCCAGGGCCAAGACCTAGCGAAACTCTCTCGTTCAGAGTTGCGCAAGGCTCGCCTTGGCATGCAGATGATCTTCCAAGATCCCATTTCCTCGCTCAACCCACGCAGGCGCGTCCGTGACATTGTTCGCGAGCCACTGGACATCTGGGAAATCGGCACAGAACACGAGCGGCAGACGAAGGTCGACCAGATGCTCAGAGATGTGGGCATTGACCCAGAGACTTCTGGGGACCGCTATCCCCGTGAGTTCTCGGGAGGCCAATGTCAGCGCATCAGCATTGCGCGCGCGCTCATCATGGAGCCCAAGTTGCTGATCTGCGATGAAATGGTTTCAGCGCTGGACGTTTCTGTTCAGGCGCAGATCCTCAATCTGCTTGAAGACCTCAAGGAGCGCTATGGGCTCACCTTGGTGTTCATTGCACACGACTTGGCGGTAGTGAAGAATGTCAGCGATCGCGTAGCGGTGATGTATCTCGGCCGTATCTGCGAAACCGCTCCATCAGAGGATCTCTACCGCAGTCCACGGCATCCCTACACGGCTGCCCTGCTGAACTCGATCGTGGAGCCAGATCCTGAGTCACCCATTGCTGCAGTAACGGTCATCGGGGAGCCACCGAGTCCCATTAACCCGCCTTCAGGATGCCGCTTTCGCACCCGCTGCCCGATCGCCCAGGACCGCTGTGCGCAAGAGAGCCCGGAACTCAGGGAAACCTCGCCTGGCCACGCAGTGGCCTGTCACTTTCCCTTAAACAACTAGAGCAGCTCCCCTAGGTTCTGAGACCTAGAGGAGCTGCCAAGTTTTCGTTCTACAAGCTTTCGCTGTCTTCAGTTGCTGCGACTGCTTCTTCAGCTGCTGCAACTACCTCGACAGGAGCTTCTGGGGCTTCCTCGCTAGCAGCAGGCTCTTCGGCGCTTACAGCGCCTCCTTCAGCATCCGCGGCGGGAGCTGTTTCTGCGTACTCCGCCCAGGCTGCCTGGCTCTCGTTGTCAGGCGTGAACTCCGCCTCAAAGCCAGTACCGATGTAGTTGCCCTCGGCGTCGTAGGCGTGCTCTCCGAAGGCCTCACGGTACTCCTCGGAAACCTCTCCACCATCAGCAGCTTGCTTGATGGATAGTGAGATGCGGCGACGCTGAATGTCGATCTCAATGATCTTGACCCACAGCTCTTCACCGGGAGACACCACCTGGTCAGGACTGTCGACGTGGTGCGATGCCATCTCGGAGATGTGCACGAGGCCTTCGATGCCGTCGCCAACCTGAACGAAGGATCCGAAGGGAACCAACTTGGTGATTCGACCGTAAACCAGCTCACCCTCAGAGTGACTCGTGGCAAACTCATGCCAGGGGTCGGACTGGGTCGCCTTCAGCGAAAGGCTGATGCGCTCCTTGTCCAGATCCACATCGAGAACCTCAACCTCTACCTCGTCACCAACAGTGACTACCGCAGATGGGTGATCGACGTGCTTCCAGCTGAGCTCGGATACGTGGATCAGACCGTCCATGCCACCCAGGTCCACAAAGGCACCAAAGTTCACGACGGAGGAGATCACGCCGCTGCGGCGCTGTCCGGGCTTGAGATTGTTGAGGAAGTCGCCTCGCTGCTCCTTCTGTGTCTCTTCAAGCCAGGCACGACGCGAAAGCACAACATTGTTGCGGTTGCGGTCGAGCTCGATGATCTTGGCTTCGATCTCTTGGCCAATGTAGGGCTGGAGTTCGCGGACACGACGAAGTTCGACCAGTGAAGCGGGCAGGAAGCCGCGGAGGCCGATGTCAACGATGAGACCACCCTTGACGACTTCAATAACCGGTCCCTTGACCATTTCGCCGCGCTCTTTGATCTCTTCGATGGTGACCCAAGCACGCTCGTACTGGGCGCGCTTCTTCGAAAGAACAAGGCGTCCCTCCTTGTCTTCTTTCTGGAGGACGAGGGCTTCGATCTCTTCACCGAGCGAAACAATCTCGCGTGGGTGAAGGTCGTTGCGGATAGAGAGTTCGCGGACTGGAATAACACCTTCGGACTTGAAACCGATGTCCAACAGGACTTCATCAGCCTCAATCTTGACTACGGTCCCCTTGACGAGGTCTCCGTCATCAAAGGCGATGAGCGTAGTAGTGAGCTTCTCTTCAAGCTCGTTTTCACTCAGATCATCAAGGGTGATCTGCCGTGGGTGGTAAGTACCGTCTGGGTCAAAAGTACCCATTGCCTCGTTAGAGAGGAGCGGTGAGGTGGTTTCCGTGGACATGCCACAGCCTCCGTGTTGGTCGCGTCGGAACCGGCTAGACGACAGGTTCATGCCCACCGACGCTGGGCAAGGTTCACGAATCTAGCAGAAGTAGGCCCTAGCCGGCCTTGGCGGCGCCCCAAGATGATCCCCAAGCCCAGGAAATCTCCAAATCGACCCTCAGCTGTGCTGCTCCCTGCATGGCCTTGATCGTGGCTGCCTCGACGGCTGCACGCTCCTCGGCAGGTGCCTCCACCAGGATCTCGTCGTGGACTTGGAGCACAATACGCGCGTTGAGGCCCTGAGATTCGAGTTCATAATCCAGTCTCACCAAAGCTGCTTTGAAGATATCGGCGGCGAGGCCCTGGATTCCAGAATTCATCGCCTGGCGCTCAGCTGCCGTGCGCACGCGGAAATTTGCATTCTGGAGCTCGGGAAGGGGGCGGATACGGCCGAATTCCGTACGGGTAAAACCGGCAATCTTTGCCTCATCCACGACGGCATCCATATAGGCCTTCACCCCTGGATAAGCGGCAAAGTAGCCATTCACAATGTCCTTTGCCTCCTCTGGGCTGGTCTGCATCCGCTGGGAGAGCCCAAAGGCCTCCATGCCATAAGCCAGACCATAGGAAACCACCTTGGCCTTCTCTCGCTGAGCCTTGGAAACCTTTGCGGCTGGGACGCCGAAGACCTGGGAGGCCACCTGGCGGTGCACGTCCTCGGCTGAGTTGAAGGCGGAGATCAGGCCCGGGTCACCGGAGAGATGAGCGATAACCCGCAACTCAATCTGGTCGTAGTCAGCTGCGAGCAGCTCCCAGCCCTCCTCAGGAATGAAGAGTTCGCGGAATTGAGCACCGAGGCGTGAACGCACGGGAATGTTGTGGAGATTGGGCGCCTCTGAGGACAGTCGCCCCGTGCGCGCAACGGTCTGGCGGAAGGTTGCATGAATGCGTTCATCATCGCCAACCTGCTCGAGCAGGCTACTTCCGTAGGTGGAGCGCAGTTTTTCGTATTCACGGTATTCGAGCATCGCGGGAATAATCGGGTGCTCCTCGCGGAGACTCTCGAGGGTTTTGGCATCCGTAGAAAAACCTGTCTTGGTCTTGCGCACTGGGGTGAGGCCGAGGTCCACAAAGAGCAATTCGCGCAGTTGGGCCGGGGAATTGAGATTGAACTCCTTTCCGGCAAACTCATAAACCATCTGTTCGAGTTCAGCAACTTGGCTCGTTAGTGATTCGGCCAGTGCAGCCAGAGCTTCACGGTTCACCCGGATACCGCGACTCTCCATTCTGGCGAGGACGAGCACCAAGGGCATTTCGATTTCATCGAACAAGCTGGCCATGCCCAGGGCTTCAAGTTGGGCCCTCAAAGGAGCAGCTGCAGCGGCAACGAGATCAAGTTCGCCCGCTAGAGCTCCCGGCACGGTCCCAACTTCGACCTCCCCCACCTGCAAAGTGATGCCTGCGATTTCAGCGACCGTTTCGCAGTCATAGTTACCGCGATCGGGATCAATCAAATAGGCGGCAAGCGCAGCGTCAAAGCTCGCGTGTGGGTGTTCGAATCCCGCATCCACTAACATCTTTAAGAGTGGTTTCAGATTCAAACCCGAAAGTTTGACCTTCTTCGCACTACTGAGTAACTCCAACCCTTTCTGCAGCTCCGTCACAAAGCCTTCGCTTTGCCCGGCAGCCAAGAGCCCAAGTTGAGGGTCATCAGCTCGTGACACCGCGACTAGGGCCTCGTTAAGACTTCCCAAGGCTGCTTTCAACTTCGCAGGATCGTCCTTGAGGACACTGCGCTTTACTACTGGAGCAGCCTTGACCTTGACCTTGGCCTGTGGCGCTGAGGCCTGCGCTTCTTGTGCCACTCCAGGCACTGGCAGCTTGGAGACATCAAGACTCTCTCCGCTGGGGGAGCCCAAGAGACCCTTGGCCATGAGGCCTGAAATCCGCTTCCAGAGCGAGTTGAGTTCAAAGCGGGCAAAGGTTGTCTCTGCCACTGCGGGGTCCCAGCCTCCGAGATGGAATTCAGCAGGGTCAGCCTCGAGTTCGACATCTCGCACGAGTGGCATGACCTGGAGATTCACCCTCACGCGATCAACTCCAGCGAGAATATTCTCCTTCAGCTTTGGGGTGAAAGCATCGGCATTGGCGAGTAAATTATCGAAATCCCTAAATTCGTTGACAAGTTTCGCCGCAATCTTCTCCCCTACGCCATGAACGCCGGGCAGGTTGTCGGAAGGATCTCCACGTAGGGCTGCATAGAAGGGGTAATCCCTAGGGTGAACGCCGGTCCGCTCCAGAATCCCCGCCTCGTCATAGAGCGCATAATCACTGACGCCACGCTTGTTGTAGAGCACGCGGATATAGGGATCTTCAACGAGTTGATAGGTGTCGCGGTCACCGGTCACGACGATGACGGGCATCTTTTCGTCTCGTGAGCGGCTAGCCAAGGTCGCAATGACGTCATCAGCCTCGAAGCCTTCGCGAGAAATAACCGGAATAGCCAAAGAAGCTAGGACCTCTCTGATCATGTCGAATTGCGGGGGCAGATCTTCGGGAGTTTCTCCCCTGCCGCCTTTGTAGTCATCGGCGATGGCGTCTCGAAAGGTCCCGCCGGGAAGGTCGAAAGCAACGACAAGCGCCCTGGGTTTTTGGTCGCGGATGAGACTCGAAAGCATGGAGACAAAGCCATGCAAAGCGTTGGTTACGGTGCCATCCTCCGTGGAGAGGTCAGGGGGAAGGGCGTAGTAGGCCCGAAAGGCCAAGGACATGCCGTCGAGTAAAAGCAGCGGAGCCGTTTCGTTCGCCATTGGCCCTAAGGCCTAAGTTCGCCGGAAATAACCTGACGAGCAAGGTCGCGCATCCTCAACCTCGAAGACATCGCGCTTTGCTGGATGAAGGAGAAGGCCGCGTCTTCCGAGAGCTCGCCCTCAGCCATGAGCAGAGCCTTGGCCTCATCAATCAATCTGCGGGTTTCAATCTTTTCATCGGGATCAGCGGGCGTCTCGAGATCATCAAGTGCGGCAATCGCCTGATCCTCTGCAAAGGAAGTAAGAACGCGCTCAACGGCCGGCAGCAATTCTGCACGACGGAAGGGCTTCACGAGGTAGGCAGCGACTCCGGCAGCCCGAGCTTCTTCAATCAGGTCTCGCTGGCTAAAGGCCGTGAGCAGCAGAACGGGAATCTCGTAATGTGCCTGCAACTCTCGCGCGACAGAGATACCGTCCATTTTTGGCATCTTGACGTCGAGGATCGCAAGGTCGGGTCGATGCTCGTTGATAAGCGCTAAGGCTTCCTCACCATTTGCCGCCTCTCCGACTACGTCATAGCCGGCTTCAACGAGCAGTTCCTTGAGATCTAGACGGATGATGGCTTCGTCATCGGCAACGACAATCCTCGCTTTTGGCTTGGACACTTACACCACCTCGAGATCTCTGAGCATCTGGTTAATCTGCACTTCAAGCTCTAGGGCCTGAATCTCGAGACGGTCAATGGCCCGGTGAGCAGCATCGGCGTGGCGCTTAGCTTCGGAGTATTCCTTCTGAGAAAGCGGGGTCTCAGCCACAAGCTGACGCAGGCGCAGGTCATCGGCGATCTCTTGAAAGGCGGCAGCTTGTTCCTTGATGACAGAACTTTCCTGCCTCAGGCTCCTGAGCCGGGCCTGAGCATCTGAAATACGCTGTGCTTTGCTGTGACTTCTCACCCGGCCATTCTAGGCCTCAGGTGGGCTCATGGCTCCAAGATTGAGCGCAAAGGTCTCAATCGTCACCGCAGTACTGAAATACTCACTAGGAATCGCCGCCCAGCCCCTGTGAGCGTTTGGGTCGCCTTGAAGATCTGCCTCCCCTGCTTCGCCTAAAGGGTCCCCGAGGAGATATTCGCTAGCGGGCCCAATGTCACTAGCCAAACTCACTGCTGGGTGATGAGCCAAAGCCTGAAGCACACAACGGCCCAGCGTGCCTTCAAACATGCCACCAAGGCCTGCGCCCAAGCCCAGGGTGCTGCATTCGTCCAGCGCCTGTGCTGTGGTGAGGGCCCCGCCCATCCGCGCTGGCTTCAAGAGCACCCCGTCAGCCGAGCCATAGCGGGCGACACTACGCAAGACCCCGATAGAACTGAGGGTCTCGTCGAGGTAAATAGGCAGTCCATACTTTGCCCTGAGTTCTGCGTGCCCAACGAGATCTTGGCGAGCAAGGGGTTGCTCGAGAGAAATATTTCCCAGATCTTCGAGAGGTCCCATGATTCCCTCGAGCTCTTTTTCACTAAGGCCAGTGAGGCTCGCATTGGCATCGAGCGTGATCTCTGCGTCAGAGAAACTGCTGCGTAGCGCCTGAGCCCGCTCTAGGGCATTGAGCGGGCTTACCTTGACGCGGATGCGGTCTTGTGCAGAGGGTTGTGGCTTCACTGGCACATCACTGAGCCAAGTTCGACCTTGAGGACTTTGAGGCTCAGCTCGCGAGAGCCGGGTAGTCAGCGAGACTGCGCTCTCTTTGCTCCAGAGATCAAGGAGCAGCGCTTCTATGGCATGGCAGGCGAAGGAGGTTGCAGGATCGGCATTGAAACTCGCATGGATACTCTCAGCGCTCAGCGCAATCCTCGGCGCAATGGAGCGCTCGGCAATGGTGGGCAGGACTTTGCTCCGCAGGGTCTCAACGACTGCAGAGAGTTGAGGGTCTCCCGAAGGAGGCTGATCGAGCCCAATGACCTCTGCCCTTGCGATCACATCGCCTTCAAGTTCTAGGAAATACAGGGGACGGCCCTGATGTCTCCCATGGGCCGTCTCGATGTCTTGGCGCATCCCAACATCCACCACCCGCAGGCTGAGTTGCCTCAATGCAGTCATGGTCGTCCAGCATTGCTAGGGTTTGCCCGCTGCCCGGATGGCGGAATCGGTAGACGCGGAGGTCTCAAACACCTCTGCCTGAAAGGGTGTGCGGGTTCAAATCCCGCTCCGGGCACTCTGAGTCTCACGGGGTATCAAGCCGTCTGAGTGTCGCGAGTGGCAGTGAGTTTCTGATGGCATCGACAAACTTATCTTCGATCTCTGCGGTGGCGAGCCCACCAAAGGAGTAATCCTCAAAGCTCGAAAGCAGCGCTCCATCGGGACCCCAAATGCCGCTACGTCCCGTGAACGCCGCACCCTTTGCGCAGGCGAGCGCAAGGACTAAGCCGGCATCCAATGCGCGGGCCCTCGCGAGTACTTCAAGTTGTTCCGCCTTGTTTGGGCCATCAAACCACGCCGCTCCGAGGGCGACAATCTGGGCGCCGCGACTGGCTAGATCGATGAAGAGTTCGGGAAAGCGGATATCGAAACAGGTTGCATTAGCAATACGCAAACTGCCGAGAAAATGCGTCTCAAGGTTTTCTGCATCACCTTTACCTGCATGAACGACCTGAGACTCTCTCGAGCCAAAAGCGTCGAAGAGGTGAATTTTGTCGTAGTGCCAACGAGCGCCCCCTGGAGCAAGCGTGCTTGCTCTATTGACGATCTTGCCCTGCACATTGCGCGCATAGTGACCGAGGACCACCGTCAATGCGAGTTCATTGACTAAATCGGACAACTGCTCCCAGCTGTCATCGGCAAGATGATCAGCTAGTGCCTCAGCCTCTGTGGCACTTTGGGCCACGCCATGGAGGCAAAGCTCGGGGAAAACGAGGTAATCAACCTTGCGTTCCGCAGCGGCGAAACAGATCTCGAAGGTCTGCTGGATCAGATCCTCTGCCGAAGCATCAATACTTGCTTCGGCACTGGCTATCTTCACCGGTCGAGGGCCTCGCGAATCTCCCCAAGAAATTCCACGATTTGTTGTGGACTCTCTCCGGCCAAGATCCTGCGCATGAGCGCCGAACCAACAATGACTCCATCGGCAACCTCGGCCGCCGCCGCCGCCTGCTTCGCACCTGCGATCCCAACACCAACGAGGATGGGGAGGTCAGTACAGGAACGAATGCCTTCGACAACACTCCCATAGCTATCTTCGAGATCAGGCCGCTCGCCAGTAACGCCCAGGCGCGCCACCGCATAGACAAAGCCCCTGGCCCTATCGGTGATCGCTTCCACCCGATCCTGAGGGGTGGTGGGAGCCACCAACATCACGGTGGCTATGGCGTGTGCATCTGCGACCTCTGCCCAAGGGGCCATCTCTTCGAGAGAAAGATCGGGAAGAATCGCTGCACTCACTCCTGCGCTCACGAGATCTTGAGCGAAATTTGCTAGGCCCGGTCGAAGTGCCAGATTCGCATAGGTCATCACGGCAAGAGGAATCGTGGCGCAATAGCCTTCCAGATCCTTCAATACTGAGTTCGGGCTTACTCCCCTGTCGAGGGCCAATTGACTGGCCTCTTGAATCACTGGCCCATCCATCATGGGGTCTGAAAAGGGAATGCCAACTTCGAGCGCATCTGCTCCGCCCTCAACGCAGGTATCGATCCACCGTGTCCAGTCGACGCTGAGGCCTCCGGTCACGTAAGGGACAAGACTCTTGCGACCAGCAGTTTTGCGCTCAGCGAGAACCGCGGCGAGATCGCTCATGCTCCGGCCAAGAGGTCGCGTACCTGAGCCACGTCCTTGTCGCCACGTCCCGAAAGATTCATCAAGACCGTCGATCCGCGAGGAACCCGGACGCCCACCTCGCGAGCCAACCAAGCCACCGCGTGAGCTGGCTCGAGTGCTGGGATTAAGCCTTCGAGCTTGGCCATGAGCTGGAAGGCTTCCAAGACTTCGTCATCGTTAGCACTGCCATATTCAGCCTCGCCTAGCTCGGCGAGGTGAGCATGTTCTGGCCCAATACCTGGGTAGTCAAGACCGGCTGAAATCGAGTGGGCCTCGAGGAGTTGGCCGGCATCATCTTGGATGATCATGGATCGCATGCCGTGCACAACACCGGAAGATCCGATGCTTACCGCGGCGCCACCGGCCGCTTCAACGCCAATCAGGCTCGCGTCGCTGCCAGCAAAGCCGGAGAAGATACCCGCTGCATTGGAGCCGCCACCCACGCAGGCGACAACGAAGTCAGGCGTTTCGAGACCAGTAGCTTGGGTGAACTGCGCTCTCGCTTCACGTCCAATCACGCTTTGGAATTCGCGCACCATCCAAGGGAAGGGATGGGGACCCATCACTGAACCAAGGCAGTAGTGCGTGTCGGTAACATTCTCCACCCATGAGCGCATGGCTTCGGTCACGGCATCTTTCAGGGTGCGAGCACCAGAAGTCACCGGAATGACTTCTGCGCCGAGCAACTCCATGCGAAAAACGTTGAGCTGCTGCCTCTGAGTATCAAGTTCACCCATGTACACCCGGCACTCAAGACCGAGGAGCGCAGCGGCTGTTGCCGATGCCACGCCATGCTGACCGGCACCAGTTTCGGCGATCAGCTTGTGCTTACCCATGCGTTGGGCAAGCAACGCTTGGCCGAGCACGTTATTGATTTTGTGTGATCCGGTGTGCGCAAGGTCTTCACGTTTCAGGTACAAGTCAACGCCGAGATGCTCAGAAAGTCTCCGGCAGCGATACAGCGGCGTAGGACGACCTCCGTAATTCCTGAGCAAATCATCGAGTTCCGCTCGAAAGCCAGGATCGGCCCAAGCGTCACGAAAGGCCAGGTCAAGTTCGCTCAGAGCGGGAACGAGAGTCTCGGGAACGAAACGACCACCAAAGGAACCGAATTCTCCCCTCGGACCCGGGTCTCCCATCACTGTTTCAGTAAGCACGCTTGCCTCGCTCTTCTCCATGGTTAATGCCTGTCCTGGTCAAAAGGCTGTTCGCCGTCTTCTTCGTAGTGACTTGCCATCGGCACAGATCGTGCAGCGTAAATGAAATCCGATACCAATCGGGGGTCCTTCACGCCAGGTGAGCGCTCAACGCCCGTGGCGACGTCAACGCCAAATGGGTGCAGTCGCTCGATCATCTCGGCGACATTGGCAGGCTGAAGTCCTCCGCCAATAATGAGGCGCCTGGGGTCTGCAACGCCAAGCGCCAAAGCCCAATCAAAGGTGGCCCCAGAACCCGGGCTAGGAGAATCAAGGAGGAGGTAATCAGCGCCAAACTCCTCGAAGCGTGCGACGTCCTCTGAACCGGCCGGCAATGCCTTGATCACTAGAGGAACCCTCTCTCTTACGTAGCGAACGGTCGCGGGAGACTCGTGCCCATGCAGTTGCGCTGCACCCAAGCCCGCTTGGTGTACTTGCTCCACCACGCTAGCGGGGGCCTCGTCGCGAAAAACGCCGACCGTGATGACTTCGGGTGGAAGGCGGTGGACAATATCGCGAACTTCACTCAGACTGACTTGTCGAGGAGAAGGTGCCAGGATGAAGCCCACGGCACTTGCACCAAAGCCCACCGCGAGGAGGGCATCGGCCTCTGTAGTGACCCCACAGATTTTTACAAAGCGCTCTTCGGGATCAATCATCGAGCTATTCCGGCAATCTCCGCTACGGCGAGGCGAGGGTCAGGAGACTTCACAAAGAGTTCACCAATGAGCACCGCATCAAAGCCAACAATGGCGAGATCTTGAGCATCCTTCGTCGATCGCATACCTGATTCGGCCACCCGCAAGGCGCTAGCTGGTAGCGATGCAAAGAGCTGCGCTGCACGATCTTGATCGATGGTAAAGCTGATGAGATCGCGGCGGTTCACCCC
>Ga0114962_10002797_pt1 | contig 14328 bp, 13 predicted proteins | sample C_130820_MF_Meta_FD_87017 | JGI IMG/M metagenome (GOLD analysis project Ga0114962, IMG submission 87017) | Freshwater microbial communities from Lake Croche, Canada to study carbon cycling - C_130820_MF_MetaG | ecosystem: Environmental > Aquatic > Freshwater > Lake | place: Lake Croche, Canada...
AAAGGTTTTTCCGCTGAGTTGGGTATCGTGCACGGCAGCACGCTTGAGCAACCAGTGTTGCTGACTTTATTGGCGACAGTTTTATGGTTCATGCGTGCGCATTGGCCCAAGGGTCGCTGGCGTTGGGTGCCGGCGTTGATTTTGTTGTTGACCGTGCTGAATGTTTTTTTCGTCATGACGGGACGCACGGGATTTTTGGTCATGCTGTTGTTTGTCACCATGGCCGTTGGGTGGAAGTTACCCCCCAAATGGCGTTGGATTTGCATGGGTTTACCTTTTGCATTGGCAGCAGTGATGATGCTTGTTTCTCCCCGATTTCAAACCCGTACATCCCAAATCTTGGGTGATGTACTCAGTTACCGACAAGGAAGTGTTGAGACGTCTCAGGGTCAACGCTTGGATTTTTGGTATCGCTCGTTGCTGGCCGTCCAAGAAAAACCACTGCTGGGACACGGCGTGGGAAGTTGGCGCATGAATTACGACCGCCTCGGCGGCATGCAAACGGATGCCCAATCAAATCCACATCAGCAGTATTTGTTGTGGGCCGTGGAGTCTGGTGCCGTTGGTGTAGCGTTGTTTTTAGGCATGTTGTTTTCTCAAGCCAAGGGGGCCCATGGCCTGCCTGACAATGCCCGACAAACGTTGCTCACAGTCACCGCCATTGCAGCTGTCATGGGTTTGATGAACTGCCCTTATTTCGGTGCAGGGATGGGCGAGTGTCTGGTGTATTTGGCCGCCAGTTTGCTTGCTTTACGTCAATATCAGGCGGATTGACATGGGCATGATGAAAACGCCTTTTATTTTTCAACAAAACCCATGGCAACGAAGACGAAAAAATCTTCAATACAGCCTGCTCAAAAAATTAACCCGCCATGCCATGCCTGTGTTTGTCAGAGGTGGCGATTTGATCAGCCTTCAACCTTTGGCTTGGGGCGAATATGAGCCTGAAGTTGTTGCCTTGATAGCGCACTGGGCAGGTTCAGCGCATTCGGATTTCTTGTTGGACATTGGCGCAAATATTGGCTTGATAGCCTGCCAAGTAGGGCATTTGTTTAAGCAGGTTCATTTATTTGAACCCAATCCAGATTGTTTAAGTTTGCTCCAACTCAATTTGAAATCCATGTTGCGGCAACAAGCGTTTCAAATACACCCCTATGCGCTTGGTGCTCACAAAGAGCGCCTGACGTTGATGGTGCCTTATGACAATTGGGGTGGCGCGTTCATTGCATCTGCAGATAACGAATATTCTTCCGATGTGCTCGCGCACAAAGATGGTTTTATCCGTTTTGATCCCAACCAATACCAATCCCATGAGGTTGCAGTCGAGTCCGCCGTGGACGTACTGTCTGCTGTTTTTTCCTCTTTGCATTCCATGGGTTTACGCAAGGGCGTCATCAAAATCGATGTTGAAGGCTTTGAGTCGTTGGTGCTTAAAGCTATTGCATCGACCATCCCTGAAGATTTTGAGGTAATGGTGGTGTTTGAAAACTGGAATGTTCAAGCTCCCTTTCCACAGCTGACTTTGGGTTCAACGCTAAAGGCTGATTTTTTTCACCTCACCAGCGATGTGCATCGGTGGCCTTTTTTGCCACGAACCATCAATTCACTTTATAACTTCTTGCGTGGAGGGCATTCGGTATTTCTGGCGCCTCTGACGCAAATGCTGGCTGCCGGGACCTGTGTGTTGGTGATTGGACCCAGCAGCAAACAGCTTATTGATCAGTGAGCAAATGCTCTGCATGCGCCTGCAAAGAACGCAAGGCCACTGGCCACAAGGCTTGCGGCACATCGTCATAGGCCAAAGGTAACCAGTCTTGCAAAGAACCTTGAGGCAAGGTTTGCATGGCTTGGCGCACCTTGTCTTCGCGCTTCAAGCGGTGTGCTTTTAAGCGCTCAAGGCAATCGATTGCGCTGTAAGGCGCTCCCCATACATTGCCCAATACGTAACCGTGCGCTGGCAATATGAATTGAACCCGCCATTGCTCGCACACGGCCCTTAACTTATCTAACGACGCAAGATAGTCCCCCATGTGTCCATCGGGCGGATCAATCACCGTGGTGCTGCCATTGAGCACATGGTCACCGCTCAAGAGCAATCCATCTTCTCGCAAGACCACACACAGGTGGTTGGCAGCGTGACCGGGTGTGTGTATCACCTCAAGGGTATGACCATGGGTACCGTTTTCTAAGACCAGCGTTTGGCCGTCATGAAGTACCTTGTCGGGCACAAACGCGCTGTGCGCGCGGGCCGTGCTGGCTGAGGCCATGCCCATGACCGGAACATGCAAGCCATGGTGGTCGCAAATGTCTTTGAGCAACCACGCCCCAGGCGCATGGTCAGGGTGAGAATGGGTGCAAATGATGGCGCGAATATCGCCATTGCAGGCTTGCCAAAGACGCTGTACGTGGGCCATGTCGGGTGGCCCTGGGTCTATCACTGCATAACCTGTGGTCGTGTCACCAATCACATAACTGTTGGTGCCAGGTCCCGTCATCATGCTGGGGTTGGGGGCGGTTAAGCGTTGTACGTGGTGAAGCAATGCAACAGGTTTTTCTGACTGCCAATCAAGGGGGTGAACGATGTGCCCATCGGGGCAAGTCATCGTCAGTTCGCCAAAGGGTGGTTCATGTTCCATGTAGCGTGCGTCTTTGCCTTGGAGCAAACCGGCCCGAGGGCAACTGTGAAACCAAGGCTGTTCATTGGCGCAAGCAGCTAACACGCTGTCAACAGACTCGAAAGCTTGCAATTTTTCCAGGGTTCGGATGGTGGGGAAAATGATGAAAAAATTCCCTTCAGCGTGGCGCGACAGCGCAAGGCCAGGGCGTACCCATACAGGCTCGAATTGCTCTTTCTCATCGGCCACGGGTTCTTGCCCTTGGGGCATGCGTGCCACTAAAAAGGGCACATCGAAGCGTTTGGGTAAATCTCGGTCTGTCACCCAATGCGCCAACACAAAAACCTCGTCAGCGCACAAGCGCAGACCATGGGCTTGGCATTGCTCGGCGAATTGATCATGGCGAGACAGCTTGGCTTGCGTTAATGCGTCCAAGGGACGACCGTCTGCGTGCTTGGCCAATAAAACGCCCAGTTCTTCAAAACTTTCACGAATGGCCGCAATCGCTTGTGTCAAGCGCAGGTCATTCTGTGTGGGGCGGCGGTGTGCAATGGCATGGCAGGTCGCGTCTGCAGGGTCAATGCCGCCCCCTGGAAATACATAAGCGCCTGGTGCAAAGCTGGCTTGCATAGAGCGGCGGGTCATCAAAACCTCTAAGCCCTCGGGGCCATCACGCAGTAGCAAAACGGTGGCGGCTGGCAAAGGGGCAGAGGGCTGTCGGGGGGGATGAAGTTGCAAATGGGCACGTACCATGGACGCATTATGACAAGGCGATAATCACCCCATGCATATACGATTCACCAAAATGCAAGGCGCAGGCAACGACTTTGTGGTGCTGGATGAGACCCAAGGCTTGCTGGGCTTAACGCCAGCGCAATACCGTTTCCTTGCCGACCGCCATTGGGGTGTGGGCGCCGACCAAATTCTCTCGGTTCGCAGTGCAACATTGCCCGATGTGGATTTTGCTTATGTGATTCATAACAGCGATGGCGGTGAGGTAGAGCATTGTGGCAACGGCGCCCGATGTTTTGTGCGATTTGTGCGTGCCCAAGGCATGACCGACAAAACCACCATCAAAGTACAAGTAAAGGGCGGCATCATCAGTTTGAGCGAACTCGCCGATGGCTCGGTTCAGGTTGACATGGGGCCACCCGTGTTTGAGTTGTCTCGCGTGCCCTTTGATGCTTCACAGGCCACCGCATTGGATGGGCGCGCAGCTTTGCTGTGGCACCTGAGTTTAAATGCCCAAGACCATGTCAATGTGGCTGTGCTCTCTATGGGTAACCCCCATGCTGTCATGCGAGTGCAAGATGTGGCCACTGCGCCAGTCGCAACGTGGGGGCCTTTGATTGAACACCATGCGGCTTTCCCCAAACGCGTGAACGCGGGATTTTTGCAAGTCGTGTCACGCTCAGAGGTGAAGTTGCGTGTTTATGAGCGTGGCGCTGGGGAAACCTTGGCCTGCGGCACAGGCGCTTGTGCCGCCGTGGTGGCAGGCATTCGACAAAACTGGTTAGACCCGAAAGTACAAGTGCACACCCAAGGTGGTGTGCTGACGATCGAATGGCAAGGTGAGGGCTCATCGGTGCTGATGAGTGGGCCAGCCACAACCGTATTTACTGGCGAGATGGAGATCCCCACATGAGCAACTCAATTACCCCAATCACCGAAGACGACATCGCCAATTTTTTGGTGAACACCCCCGATTTCTTTGAGCGACACGCACAACTGCTTTCCAATGTGCGCTTTGTCAGCCCCCATGGTCAGCGTGCGGTCAGCTTGCAAGAGCGACAAGCAGACATGTTGCGAGAGAAAATTCGAGCCTTGGAACTTCGCATGATGGAGATGATTCGCAATGGCAGCGACAACGCTGTGCTGTCCGATCGCCTTCACCGCTGGTCACAAAGCTTGCTCATGACCCAGCATCCGGCGGACATACCTGGCATCATCGTGGATGAAATTCAACACCATTTCATGGTGCCCCAAGTGGCGATCCGTGTGTGGCAGGTGGGCGACGCCTTTCAAATTGAACCTTTTGCACAAGGTGTGAGCGATGACGTCAAAGCCTTCGCCCAAGGGCTACGTACCCCGTATTGCGGTGCCAATGCTGACTTTGAAGCAGTGAACTGGCTGACCCATCCGCACGAGGCGCAATCGGTGGCGTTGCTGGCTTTGAAAAGCACGTTGTCGCCTTGGGATATCAAAGACGACGCCCAGCTGCAAGCCAATAACAGCGACACCACTTTGGGTTTGTTGGTGTTGGCGTCGCCGGATCCTCAGCGCTTTCATTCTTCCATGGGTACCGATTTACTCAGTCGAATCGCCGAATTGGCCAGTGCTGCACTCAGTCGCTTGCGCTGAAAAATTGGCCGGTTTGCATGACCCTCAGCCATGATTTGATCCAGCGTTATTTGTCGCATGTGCGTTTTGAAAAACGGTTGGCGGACAGAACTTTGGTCTTGTATGCCGAGGACTTGAACAAGTTAAGCCACTGGGCGCAGGAGGCTGGCTTGGCTGATGTGACTTTGGTGAACCCCAGCCATCTTCGGCGTTGGATGGCTCAGATGCACGCAAATGGAAGAAGCCCTCGTGGCATAGCGCTCATTTTGTCGGGTTGGCGTGGTTTTTTCATTTGGTTGGGCAAAGAAGGATTGATTCAAGCCAATCCTTTGTCGGGACTGCGTGCCCCCAAAGCCGCCAAACCTTTACCCAAAGCTTTGAATGTAGATGATGCGGTTCAACTCGCGCAGCACCGACCCGACAATACCGATCCTTGGCTACAGGCCAGAGACACTGCCATGGTTGAACTGCTCTACAGCAGCGGGTTGCGTGTGGGTGAATTGATTGGCTTAGACGTACAAGCAAGCTCGCATGCCAAGGGTTGGATAGATTTTCAGACCGCGCAGGCGCACGTCTTGGGTAAAGGGGCCAAGCGCAGAAGTGTGCCTGTAGGTCAACAGGCTTTAATGGCTTTGCAAGCTTGGCTGGCGTTGCGCTTAGCAGGGTTGCCAACCAACGCAGTCGAGCAAACCGCTTTGTTTGTCGGTCAACGAGGCACGCGTTTAACTGCGCAATCAGTCTGGCAACGCTTGCGTTTGCGCGGCTTGCAAGCAGGTATTGCGACGCCCGTTCATCCGCATATGCTGCGTCATTCTTTTGCCAGCCATGTGTTGCAATCCAGTGGCGATTTGCGTGGGGTGCAAGAGTTGCTAGGGCATGCCAATATCAGCACCACGCAGGTTTATACCCGCTTGGATTACCAACATTTGGCCAAAACCTATGACGCTGCACATCCGCGTGCACGGAAAAAATAGTTCATGAAAACCATCAAACTCAAAGCAGGCAAAGAGCGTTCCGCTTTGCGAGGTCACCCATGGGTGTTTGACACGGCTATCGCTAAAGGTGGCGCGGATGCGGGTGAGACGGTCAGGGTGGAGTCCGATACAGGGCAGTTTTTGGGTTGGGCTGCCTTCAGTCCCACCTCCAAAATTCGCGCTCGAATTTGGTCTTTTCAAGAAGACCAACGCATTGATGCCGCATTTTTTGAACAGCAAGTTGCCACCGCAGTAGCCATGCGTTCGCGTTTGCAGGTTCCTTCCAATGGCGTTCGGCTGATTCACGGCGAGGCAGATGGATTGCCCGGCTTGATTGTCGACAGCTATGACGGCACCTTGGTGGCCCAGTTTTTGTCCGCGGGTACCGAACGTTTTAAAAGCGAAATCGTCAAAGCTTTGGTACTGCACACAGGCGCACAGCGTGTGTTTGAACGATCGGACTCGGGTGTGCGTGGACTCGAAGGCTTGCAACCCATCACAGGATGGTTGTTTTTATCAGCCGGCGCGAGTGACAGCACAGCGATGGTGATTCAGGAACACCACTGGAGCTTGGCGTTAGATATTTTGGAAGGTCACAAAACAGGTTTTTACCTTGATCAACGTGACAGCCGTTTGAAGTTTGCAGAGTATGCGCAGCGCTTGGGTTGTCAGCAGGTGCTTAACTGCTATGGCTACACAGGCGGCTTCAGTGTGGCGGCATTGAGCGGCATGCGCGCAGCAGGTTTGCTGGGCAGTGGTGCCATGGTCACCACCGTGGATTCTTCAGGCCCTGCGATTGCCAAAGCACAGTCCAACGTCAAGCGCAACGGGTTTGATGAACGTAACGCTGTTTTTTTAGATGCGGATGTGAACGCTACTTTGAGACGACTGCACAAAGAGGGGCGTCAGTTCGATGGCATTGTGCTGGATCCACCCAAGTTTGCCCCCAGTGCGGCCCACGCCGAACGTGCAGCTCGCGCTTACAAAGATATCAATCGCTGGGCTTTCAAGTTGTTGTCCAAGGGGGGGGTTTTGTTCACCTACAGCTGTTCTGGCGGCATTGCCCCCGAGTTGTTTCACAAAATTGTGGCCTCAGCGGGCACCGATGCGGGGGCAGATGCTTATTTCTTAGACCGTGTCCATGCAGCACCTGACCATCCCATGACCGTGTGTTTTCCCGAGGGCGAATATCTCAAAGGCTTGGTTTTGATGAAGAAATAAAGCCAATGCATGGAATGCTGGCTAAACTTGACCTTTGCTGTTGTTAAAGTTTTTTTAAGGGTGATTGGATATGTTGATACCTGCCACGGTGCTTACGGGTTTTTTGGGCTCGGGTAAGACCACGTTACTCAAACGTGTCTTATCGGAGTCCCATGGATTGAAAATTGCCATCATTGAAAACGAGTTCGGTGAAGAGAACATCGACAACGAAATTTTGGTGGCTGATACCAAGGAACACATTGTTCAAATGAGCAATGGTTGTGTGTGTTGCACCATACGTGAAGACCTTCGCACCACGCTGCAAGACTTGGCCGAAAAAAAGCGCAAAGGCGAACTCGATTTTGAGCGGGTGGTGATTGAAACCACAGGTTTGGCCGATCCTGGGCCAGTGGCACAAACCTTTTTCATGGATGATGAAATTGCCGAAAGTTTTTTACTCGATTCGGTACTCACGTTGGTGGACGCCAAGCATGCGCCACAAACCTTGAATGATCGCCAGGAAGCACGGCGACAGGTGGGGTTCGCTGATCAAATCTTCATCAGTAAAAGTGAACTGGTGTCCCCCGCCGAACTCGATGCCTTGCAGCACCGCTTAAAGCACATGAACCCTCGCGCCCCTCAACACACTGTTCACTTTGGCGAAGTGTCAATAGATAAGGTGTTTGACTTAAGAGGGTTTAACCTCAATACCACCTTGGAAATCGACCCCGATTTTCTCAGTGATGGGCATCACGACCATGCTCATGGCGAACATTGTGATCATCCTTCACACCACCACGACCACGACCACGACCATGGTCACCACCATCACCACGATGACGATGTGAAAAGCTTTGTGTTTAAGGCTGATCGTGCCTTAGACCCTGCCAAATTAGAAGATTTTTTAGGCGCCATCGTCAATATTTATGGTCCTCGCATGCTGCGCTACAAAGGGGTCTTACACATGAAAGGCACTGAGCGCAAGGTTATTTTCCAGGGGGTACATCAACTCATGGGCAGTGATTTAGGGCAAGCTTGGGCCCCTGGAGAGAAGCGAACGAGCAAAATGGTATTCATTGGTATCGATTTACCCAAAGATATCTTCCAACAGGGCTTGGAACAATGCATAAGCTGAGTACAATCCGCGCGCCATTGGCCTGCGATCTTGTTTTGCTACAAGTCCTTGGTTGCTGGTCACACCTGAAGTTTTAGACAACAACCAAAAGCAGTATGGGGCTTGGTGCCAGTGCACTCGACGCCACCTGTAAGGAGATGTGCATTGAAATCCGCAAAGCATTCAAGAGACAGCAAAGGCAAGCTTAAAACCAAGGCCAAGGTTGTGAAAGTACCGGCCCCCAAAGCTGTTGCAAAGAAAAAACCTTTAGCAAAAAAAGTGACACCTGCGAAAAAAGTAACGGCTGCTAAAAAAGTGACCCCCGCCAAAAAAGTGACCTCCGCCAAAAAAGTGACGCCTGCTAAAAAGACCGCGCCAACCCAAAAACCTGCAGTCACGCCCAAGGCCAAGCCTGCCAAAAAGGTAACGCCTGCCAAAAAGGTAACGCCTGCCAAAAAGGTAACGCCTGCCAAGAAAGCTGTACCAGCCCCAAAGAAAGCAGCGGCTAAAAAGCCGCTTCCTGTTAAAAAACCCACCTCTGCGAAACCTGCCTCTAAAACTGTGACAACTGCTTCCAAATCTACTTCTGCCAAGACCAAAGCGCCTTCGGCTTCTGCGAAAACTGCCGCTCCAACGCCAACCACCCGGGTTGTCAATACACCTGACACAGCCAAAAAATCTCCCCGTGCTGCCAAAGCCATGTCCATGATGCCACCCCCCCCGGGATTGAGTGTGGCCTCCACCATGGCCAAAGCCAGTTACGGCCCGATATCCGTCCCAACCCTGCCCGCGGTGGTTCCCATGATCCCTGTCAAAAATCCCAAGCTGATAAACAACTGGAAAAACAAAACAGCTGCAACCGTCACTGATGAAGAAGTGCTTGCCATGCCTGATGAGGAGTACATGAATGCATTGCAAATGGCTTTCTTTCGTCTGAAATTGGTGCAATTGAAGACAGACATCTTGGCAAACGCAGGCGAAACCACAGAGCATTTGCGTGAAGACACGGTGATTGTTCCCGACCCTGCAGACCGTGCCACCATCGAGGAGGAGCATGCGCTGGAGTTGCGCACCCGAGATCGTGAACGCAAATTGCTGAAAAAAATCGAGCAGTCCATCGCACGCATTGACAGCGGTGACTATGGCTATTGCGATGAAACCGGTGAGCCCATTGGCGTGGGTCGCCTATTGGCCAGACCCACAGCTACTTTGTCGCTTGAGGCCCAGCAACGTCGCGAATTAAAGCAAAAAATGTTTGGTGATTGACGCTTTCACCCCTTACCCGTGAGAAGCAGGCGACACCCAGCCTGCTTTTTTTTCGTCCTTAAAAAGCTAACAAGTCACATTTGAAAGAATCCGTAAGTGCTTCATTCTTAATGAATATTTTAAATGAAGAATGATGCGAAACATGCGCTAAGTTATTGATTTTGCTGCCAAAACTGAAGTTTAAGGGTTGCAAGACAAGAAAATCCTGTTAAAGTGCAGAGAAGTGGTATTAAGTGGAAAAATGTGAGATTGTTCGCATGCCCACCTACCCATCTGTAACCAGGGGTTTATAGCCGTGTTCCAAGGTGCGTCATCGCTGAGTTTGGATGCCAAGGGTCGCTTGTCGGTGCCCACGCGGCATCGCGAGGTATTGAGCGCGACCACTGCAGGTCTGCTGACCATCACGCGTCACCCGCATGGGTGCTTGATGCTGTTTCCACGCCCTGAGTGGGAAAAATTCCGCGAGCGAGTTGCTGCATTACCCATGACCGCCCAATGGTGGAAGCGCATTTTGTTGGGTAACGCGATGGATGTCGAAATGGATGGCACGGGGCGTGTGCTCATCTCGCCTGAACTGCGCAGCGCGGCCCATATCAACAAAGATGTGATGTTGCTGGGCATGGGTACCCATTTCGAACTTTGGGATAAGTCGACCTACGACACCCAAGAGGCCGAAGCCATGCAGGGTGAAATGCCCGATGTGTTTCGCGACTTTTCCTTTTAACGTGGAATGGCAACGACCGAATGGGCACACACCACCGTCATGTTGAAGGAGGCGGTCGAGGCGCTGGACGTCCAGGCCGAAGCCACTTATGTCGACACAACCTTTGGCCGCGGCGGGCATGCAAAGCACATCTTGGCAAAACTCTCTCCGCTGGGCAAGTTGATCGTCTTCGACAAAGACCCGCAAGCGATTGCAGTGGCACAGGACATGAACGACCCTCGGATGGAGATACGGCATCAGGGCTTCGCAGCATTGAGTCAACTTCAGCACAACAGCGTCGCAGGCGTGCTGATGGATCTGGGAGTGAGCTCCCCACAAATCGACAACCCCGAGCGAGGATTTTCATTCCGACAGGACGGCCCGTTGGACATGCGAATGGACACAAGCCAGGGCCAAAGCGTGCTCGAATGGCTGGGCGAGGCAAGCACAGACCAGATAGCTCAGGTGATACGTGACTATGGAGAGGAGCGATTTGCCAACGGCATTGCCAAAACCATCGTCGCACAACGCGATGCAGGAAAGCTGCCTGCAACCACATTGGCCATGGCCGAGTTGGTGGCCTCAGTTGTTAAAACACGCGAGCAAGGACACAACCCCGCAACCAGAACTTTTCAAGCCTTTCGGATTTTCATTAACCGCGAACTTGAGGAGCTTGAACAAGCGCTGCAAGCCAGTTTGCAGGTTCTACAACCCGGAGGTCGTTTGGTGGTGATCAGTTTTCATTCGCTCGAAGACCGCATGGTCAAACAATTTATCGCTAAGCATTCGCGCGAGGTGTACGACCGCAGAACACCCTTTGCATCGCCAGTTAAGTTGGCGCTGCGTGCTTTAGGTCGTCATCGCCCCAGTGAGCAAGAGGTGAATACCAATCCGCGCAGTCGAAGTGCCATCTTGCGTGTCGCACAGCGGTTACCTCAAATGGAGGCCGCATGACCAGGGTCAGTGCATTGCTGCTCATCTTTGTGGTGTTAAGTGCCTTGTATTTGGTGCGAACGCAATATGAATCGCGTCGCTTGTATACCGAGTTAGACCGCGCCAAAGCCATTGCGCAAAGATTAGATACCGAACACGATCGACTGGATGTGGAGCGCGGTGCACAAGCTACACCATTGCGGGTAGAAAAACTGGCACGCGAGCAACTTCATATGCATACTATTTCGCCGGCTATCACGCAGTATGTATCAACACAAAATGTGAGTGGCGATAACGTTTCATCCAACAGCACACCTAAGGCGCAACCATGAGCAGCCGCAGTGTGCAGTACTCCACCAATCCCCTGCTGGCCAGCAAAACACCAATATGGCGTAGCCAATTCATCGTCGCAGGCATTGCGTTAGGTTTCATGGGTTTGGTGGTGCGCGCAACTTATGTTCAGGTCGTAGACAACAATTTCTTTAAAAAACAAGGAAAAGTCAGGTTTGAGAGAACGCTTGAGATACCTGCTAACCGAGGCCGCGTGTTGGACCGTAACGGTCTCATATTGGCCTCAAGCGTACCCATGCCCAGCATCTGGGCAAGTCCAGAAGAAATGGACAGCGCAAACCCAAAGCTCAAAGAGTTAGCGCAATTATTGGAAATTCCTTTATCCGAAATCAAAGAAAAAATCAAAGACGATAAGCGCAAGCACGTGTGGCTCAAACGACAAGCGGACATGGCAACGGGTAAAAAAATCGCAGAACTGGGCATACATGGCATCTACACCACCATGGAGTACAAACGCATGTACCCAGAGGGTGAAGCCGCTGCCCATGTGGTGGGTTTCACCAATATTGAAAACACAGGGCAAGAAGGTGTGGAGCTTGCTTTTAACAAACACTTGGCAGGCAAGAGCGGTTCGCGTCGCGTGATCAATAACGGCCACAAGCAGGTGGTCGAAGGCATAGGTGACGAAATTCCACCTGAAGATGGTAGAGATTTACAACTAAGCATAGACAGCAAGGTTCAGTACTTCGCCTACCAGCGACTCAGAGAAGCGGTGATTGATAACAAAGCTGCAGCAGGAAGTGTGGTGGTGCTGGATGCACAGTCAGGAGATGTGTTGGCATTAGCCAATTACCCCAGCTACTCACCAGATAAGCGCAGTAACTTCAATGGTGTGCAAATGCGCAACCGTGCATTGACAGACACTTTTGAGCCGGGTTCGACCATGAAGCCATTCGTCATTGCTTTAGCGATGGAAAAGGGGTTGGTCAAGCCTGAAACACAAATTGATACGTCGCCTGGCAAGCTCAATATGTATGGCATGACCATCACAGATGCCCATCCCCATGGCGTGTTAAGTGTGTCGGAAGTTATTCAAAAGTCCAGCAATATTGGCACTGTGAAAATTGCCATGAGGATGCCGCCCAAAGACATGTGGGAAATGTATACCCAAGTGGGATTTGGGCAAAAACCACAAGTGCCATTTCCAGGTGCCGTTGCTGGTCGCTTGCGACCCTATAAAACATGGCGACCTATGGAGCAAGCCACCATGAGTTATGGCTATGGCTTATCAACCAGTTTGTTTCAATTGGCGCAGGCCTATACCGTTTTTGCGCGTGATGGTGAAGTGGTTCCAGTCAGCTTGCTCAAACGCGAGGAAAAAGTGGTGGGCGTGCGAGCGATCAGTGCAGAAAACGCGATCGCGGTTCGTACCATGCTCAATTTGGTGACGGGACCCGGTGGAACCGCGCCCAGAGCCCAAACCATGGGCTACTCGGTCGGAGGAAAGACCGGCACTGCGCACAAGCAAGAAGGCAAAGGCTATGCGGAAAAAAAATACCGAGGATTTTTTGTCGGTATGGCGCCTATCGAAAAACCAAGAATCGTCGTTGCCGTGATGATTGATGAACCCAGCAACGGTCGGTATTTTGGTGGCGATGTGGCCGCGCCTGTTTTCAGCGAAACCGTACAGCAAACTTTACGTATGCTGGGGGTACAACCCGATCGTGCAGTAAAGCCGCAAGTGATTGCAAAAGCGGAAGCGGAGTCGTTTTGATGCCTGCACTGCATACACCGATACAAGCTGCCCAATGGCTGCGCGACTGTGTCAAGGGTCAACTTCATATAGACAGTCGAAAAGTTCAACAAGGCGATGGGTTTTTTGCTTGGCCAGGATTGGTTCATGATGCACGCGACTACGTAGCACAAGCCTTAACACAAGGCGCCAGCGCTTGTTTGGTCGAAGCCGTGGGGGCAGATGCTTTTTCTTGGGGCGAAGGTGAAAACAAAGTAGGCGTGTTCACCGGATTGAAACAAGCTTGTGGCCCTATTGCTGACGCATACTTTGAGTCACCAAGCCAACAATTACAGATGCTGGCTGTCACTGGAACCAATGGCAAAACCTCTACAGCTTGGTGGTTAACCCATGCATTAAATCGTGCAGGCCAGCCTTGTAAGTTGATTGGCACCTTGGGAATGGGTGACGCGCAAGGGTTGGAGACAACGGGACTGACCACACCCGACCCATTGCGTTTGCATGCGCAATTGCGCGAATGGGTAGAGGAAGGCGTCAAGGCGTGCGCCATTGAAGCGTCGTCCATAGGTTTGCAAGAGCACAGACTTGACGGCACACGTCTGCGGGTGGCCATCTTCACCAATTTCACGCAAGACCATCTTGATTACCACGGCACCATGGATGAATACTGGCAGGCTAAGCAGGCCTTGTTTTCATGGCCGGGTTTACAAAGCGCAGTGATCAATATTGATGATCCCCAAGGAAATGCTCTGGCACAACAACTTCAGTCAAATCGAAGCGATGGTGCGTTAGATATTTGGACAGTCTCCATTGGGCAAACCGCACGGCTGCAAGCTCGGGCCATACACATGGGCGAATCAGGTTTGAATTTTGAAGTGACAGAAGGTCATGAGGCCATTTCCATGCACACACAGGGAATGGGCGAATTCAATGTGCTCAACCTTTTGGGCGTGGTTGCCACCATGAGGTCCCTTGGATGGCGTCTTGCAGACGCCGTCAAGGCTTGCCAAGATTTACCGTCTGTGCCAGGGCGCATGCAAAGCTTGGGCGATGAACACACACCACTGGTTGTGATTGACTATGCCCACACCCCTGATGCATTGTCTCAAGTGCTGAACACTTTGCGGCCCATGGCTCGT
>Ga0114962_10002798_pt1 | contig 14324 bp, 15 predicted proteins | sample C_130820_MF_Meta_FD_87017 | JGI IMG/M metagenome (GOLD analysis project Ga0114962, IMG submission 87017) | Freshwater microbial communities from Lake Croche, Canada to study carbon cycling - C_130820_MF_MetaG | ecosystem: Environmental > Aquatic > Freshwater > Lake | place: Lake Croche, Canada...
ATGGAGCAGGTACGCTACAACAACGCGATGGAACAAGAGTTGGCCAAAACCATCTCCCAAATTGCCGGTATTCGCAGCGCCCGAGTGCATTTGGCCTCGCCCAAACAAAGCGTGTTTGTGCGTGAGCGTGTGCCTACCAAGGCCTCGGTCATCATCACCCGAGCGCCTGGCAAACAAGTCTCTTCAGCCAACGTGCAAGCCATCATTTCATTGGTGGCTTCTAGCGTTCCTTACCTTGCGCCTGAAAATGTGTCCGTGGTGGACAACTACGGCACTTTGATGAACGAGATGTTGGGTGAAGCCCCCTTGGGTCTGACCGGCGCTCAGTTGCAACAAAAGCAACAGATGGAAGATCTCTACCGCACACGCTTGATTCAGCTGCTGGCCCCCATCGTGGGCGAGGCCAATGTCAGCGCTCAAGTCAGCTTGCAGTTGGATTTCACCCAAGAAGAAATCACCACGGAGGACTTTGACCAACGCGACAAAGGCCCCAAGACCCGATCTGAGTTGTATGTAGAAGACCGCAATTCATTTAAAGATGCGATCGGTGTGCCTGGCTCGCTCTCCAACACCCCGCCCAATCCACCGCAAAACCCTGCTTCTGCTGATACCGCTATTTCAGACCCCAACAAAGGCGTGAGCGAAAAAGGTGTGCAAGTGGTGGCACGTTCGACCAAAAACTATGAGCTCGACCGTGCCGTTCGTCACACCAAGAGCGCCATGGGCAATATACAAAAACTGGGTGTGGGTGTGCTGATCAATGAGCGCCCCATTCCTGCTGGCACCAAGGTTGAAAAGCCCGCTGATGGCTCTGCTGCACCCACCACCATCCCTTACACCCAAGAAGAGCTGGACCGTTTGAACCAATTGGTGCGCGGCGCCGTGGGTTTCAATGACAAGCGCGGCGACGTGGTGACTGTGGTGGCGACACGCTTTGAGCCACCCGTTGATCCTGATGCTGTGCCTTGGTACAAAGATGAATCATTGGCGTCGTTGGCCAACAGCGGTGTGGTGGCTTTGTTGTTCATCACCTTCTTGTTGTTCGTGGTTCGTCCTATGATCAAGAAATTGAATAAGCCCGAAGTTGACCCTGCTGCCTTGGCTGCTGCCGCACTCGCTGCTGCCTCTGCCGAAGCTGCCAGCGCAGAAAAAATGCGTACCGAACGCATCGCCATGGCCGAAGCCGAAGCTTCTCTTCGAGCCTCTGCTGAGCGTCAAGCCAAAGAAGATGAACTGTTGCAGTATCGAATGGCCGAAGAAGCCTCGGCCGCTGAATCGGTGCGCATGGCCGAGGAAGAAGCCGCCCGAGAGGCTGAACGGCTGGCCGCCGCCAGCGAGGAGCCCGAAGAGCAGCCTACCGATGTCGAAATGGCCGATGGCGAAACCTTGGAAGACCTCAAAGCGCGCATGGGTAACCTCAAACCCAAGAAGCAAGCCATCCCTGCAGATTTGCTTAACAATGCCAACTCGTACGACGATAAAGTCGCCTTGATCCGAATGATCGTGGCCGACAACTCCGGCCGTGTCGCAGGCGTCATGCGCGGCATGATCGAGGCTTGACGTGAACCTTGATGAAAATTAAGGAACCAAGGAAATAACATGGCTGAAAAAGAATCGATTCAATGGACCCCCGAGTTGCGTGCCGAAATGGCCGCCATGACGTCCACCCAACGCGCCGCAGTGCTGATGCTCTTGCTGGGCGAAGAACAGGCTGCAGAGATTGTCAAATACCTCAGCCCTAAAGAAGTACAAGCCTTGGGTGCCGCCATGGTGCAAGCTTCCAGCTTGTCACAAAACGCTGTGAATGTGGTGCTTGACCAGTTTGTAGACATGCTGAAGAAACAAAACAGCGTGGGACTGGGTGGTAACGACTATGTGGACAAGGTCATGCGCTTGGCCTTGGGTGACGACAAAGCCAATTCGGTGCTCAACCGCATCATGCCAGGCCAAGGCACCAAGGGCTTGGATATTTTGAGTTGGATGGACCCCCGCTCTATTGCTGAGATGATCCGCACCGAACATCCCCAAGTGATTGCGATCATTTTGTCCTTGCTGGAAACCAGTGTGGCTGCTGACGTGTTGGTGTACTTGCCTCCCGAAGTACGTCCCGAAGTCATTCAACGCGTCGCCAGCATGGATACCGTACAACCTTCTGCCATGATTGAGCTCGAACAAATCATGAAGCAACAATTCGCCAAGAATTCTTCGTCGAAATCGTCCAGTTTTGGTGGCATCAAGGCCGCAGCCGACATCATGAACAAAACCAAAACCGATTTGGAGCGTTCTGTCATGGATGGACTGGAAGAGATTGATGTTGACTTGATGTTGAAGATTCAAGACATGATGTTCACATTCGATAACTTGGCGACCGTGGACAACAAAGGTATTCAAGTGCTGATGCGCAATGTAGAACCCGAACAACTCATGGTGGCACTCAAAGGCGCACCCGAAGAAGTCTTGGCCCGTTTCATGGACAACATGTCCGAGCGTGCGCGAGGCATGTTCAAGGACGACATGGACGCGCGAGGCCCGGTTCGTGTGGCCGATGTGGAAGACGCACAAAAGAAAATCATGCGTTTGGCTCGCAAGCTGTCCGATTCTGGCGAATTGATCTTGGGCGGAGCTGACTTTGTTTAAACCTGACACCCTCCAGCCTGAACCGCGCCATTGGCTCAACGACACTTGGCTGCACTCGGCCGACAAACTCACCGCCCAATTTGGTGAGCTGGATTGGTCACAGGTGCCCAAGCTGGATTTCGCTTCTCTGTTGTACAAGCAGTTGGCAACGCCTGAGTCTGCCAAGGTGTTTGATAACAGCGATGGTTTTGTGTTGGACTCTTTTTCTCAACCGCTGCCCACGCCGCGATCTGAAAAGAAAAGCGAACGACTTGCCCAAGCTTTAGACACCGAACAAGCAACGGTTGCCACCGCGCGCGTTGTTGAAGTCAAACCACCCGCAGACCCCTCGGTACTCTTTGGAGAAGACAGTTTCTGGACATCTGCCAACCCCGAGGTGTGGGACATGTTCACCGACGACGGCGTTGCCGATCACATATTTGATTCAGCTGACTGGGCTGCTGCACGTGAAGTGGCTTACCAAGAAGGTTTTGCTGCTGGACGAGATGAGGGTCACCAAGCTGGTCACGCTGAAGGACTGGACACAGGCAAGCTTGAGGGTTTGGCTGAAGGGCAGATGGTGGGTTACGAGGCTGCACAGACGCTGGCTGATGCTTCACAGACACAAGCGCTGGAAGCGCAGAAATTGGAAATTTACGCCAGCTTAGACGAACAAAAAATGCTGCTCAAAGAAGTGACCGACAAGTTGCAAGCTTTGAGTGACAACCCCAAGGCCTTGTTTGAGCCCCTCAAGCGTTTGGCATTGCACATCAGTGAGCACATGGTGTTGGCAGAACTCAACCTGTCCGGACAAGCCATAGAGCGCTTGGTTCAGCGTTGTTTGGATGAAATCGATTTACACGGTCAACCGCAGGTGGTCATTGAACTCCATCCGCAAGACAAAGCTCGCTTGCAAGAGATGGCAGGCGAGGTGATGAACCAAATGCAAATTCAAGCAGTTCCTACTTTGCAGCCCGGCAGTGTGCGGGTGCTGATGAACGATACCCAAATTGAAGATCTGGTGCAAAACCGCATGCAATCGCTGGCCAACAGTTTGTTGACACAACCAGAAGCATGGCGTGAGCAATCAGTCTTCTTCCGACAACCTCTGGCGCAACGCGAAGGACAGGCGCAAGACGTGCCTCAGCGCGTAGCCTACGAGGAACCTGAAGACGATATGGATATTTTGGACGGTGATCCCCATGCTTGATTTCACCAATATTGCTTTGCGTACCCTCATGTGCCTGGCCTTTCTGGTTTGGGTGGTTCGACCCATGCTCATGTCCATGGTCAGGCGCGAGCCTAACTACATGGAGTTGGAAGAAATGGCGCAATTGGCAGTCAACAGTGCCTACCGAGAACAATTTGCCAGCTTTTATTTGCCCAGGCCCGCTCAGACATCCAAATCCGATGTGAACCATGACATTTTTGAAGAATCCACTGTGCCTCCCTCGGTCTTGACACTGCCCGAGCAACAGGCGATGACGCGCCGCTACCAAGGCCATGAAGAAGAACTGTCACGGCGCGTACGAGTTGCCCAAGAAGAGGCCGAACGCTTGGCGATGCAAGCACAAGCTTTGGCAGACCTCGAAGCAGGCCTTCAAGATGATGATTCCAACGATGAACTCAAGAAGATGCGCGAAAACATGAAGAAGGAAAAGAAAAAACCTTCTATACCTGCAGAACTGTTGGCCGGTAACAGCTACGAAGACAAACTCATGGTGGTGCGTTTTGTGGCCGAGCAAGAACAAAACCGTGTGGCCAACACCATTCGTTCCATGATTCAAATCTAATGGACTGGCATGATGGATTTCGCTGATGAAGTAGACCAAAGCCTCTCGGGCTTGCGTACACCGCAACCCCAGCGCAGTGGCACCTTGGTGCGCTTGGTCGGCATGACATTGGAAGCTCGTGGCGTGATGGCGCCTTTGGGTGCTTGCTGCGAAGTGGTAGGCAGACATGGCCACCGCGTCGAAGCCGAGGTGGTGGGCTTTAATGACAAGGTGTTGTTTCTGATGCCCTTCACCGAACCCACTGGTGTGGGCCCTGGCGACATGGTGCGCGTGGTCAGCAATTCATCTTTGGTCAGCTTAGGCCCCGAACTGTTGGGCCGTGTGATCGATGGCCGTTGCCAACCGCTGGATGGCAAACCAGCGCCTGTGTGCAAAGACTTGCTCAGCCTATTGGGGCGCCCCATCAATCCCATGGAACGCGGCCCTATCAACAAAATTTTGGATGTGGGCGTCAAAGCCATCAACGGTATTCTCACCTTAGGCCGTGGACAGCGCTTGGGCCTGATTGCCGGTTCAGGTGTGGGCAAAAGTGTGTTGCTGGGCATGCTCACGCGATTCACCAAGGCGGACATCGTCATCATTGGTTTGATCGGTGAGCGTGGCCGCGAGGTACAGGCCTTTATCCAAGAGTCCTTAGGCGAAGAAGGTTTGGCCAAGTCAGTGGTGATTGCAGCGCCTGCTAACGTCTCGCCGGTGCTGCGCTTGAAAGCAACACATTTAACCCACGTGATCGCCGAATATTTTCGCGACCAAGGCAAGGATGTGTTGATGTTGTGTGACAGTTTGACGCGTGTAGCGCATGCCCAGCGCGAAATTGGTTTGGCCATCGGCGAGCCACCCACAGCCAAAGGCTACCCGCCCTCGGTGTTTGGTTTGTTGCCTAATTTGATTGAACGCGGCGGTGTGGGCAGGCATGGCCACGGCTCCATCACGGCCATTTACACCGTCCTCGCCGAGGGGGATGACGCGGCAGACCCCATTGTGGACATTGCCCGCGCCTCCTTGGATGGTCAAGTGATGTTGTCGCGCAAACTGGCTGACTCGGCGCATTACCCTGCCATTGATTTAACAGGCTCCATTTCACGCTTGATGCAAACCTTGCTCAGCAGCGAAGACTTGAAGTCGGCCAATAAGTTACGCCGTTTGTGGTCTTTGTACCAACAAAACGTCGACCTGATTCAAGTGGGTGCTTATGAAAACGGCTCTAACCCCGATTTGGATGAAGCCATTCGTTTGCATGACCGCATTGTGAACTTTTTGCGTCAAGACATGCATATCAGCGAGGACTATGATGTCACTCGTGCACAGTTGCGTGATCTGCTTAACCAGTAAAAACAGGAAACACCATGCAAGTTCGCAGTTGTTGGTCGGTGCTGACCAAAAAATCCAAAGATGAAGAAGAGACAGCCCAAATAGCCATGGCTCAGGCCGCGAAAAAATTGCAAGACCTGCAAGACAGTTTGACGCGAATGAATCTTCTGCTGCAAGAATACAAAGACAAGGCACTGACTGCGCAAGCAAGTTTGCACAGCATGGCGCAAACCGCCAACAACCGGCAATTTATTTTGCAATTGCAAGACCTGATCGCCAGGGTTGAAAAAGACAAAGATCAAGCGTTAATGGCTTACGAGCAATGCAAAGTGGGCTTGATGCAAGCCACACACCAGCGCATGAAAATGGAAACCATGCAGGAAAAAGATGCGCAAACAGTAAAAACCTGGGAGCGCAAGCGCGATCAAAAAGAGATGGACGCGCTGGGCTTGACGCTCTACAACCTCAAGGCCTGACCCATCCCGCTTCCAGCCAGTGCCAATAGTGCGGCTTGAAAGCCCACGGTATCAAGGTGGTCGATGTGTGGGGTGCAAACACCCGAGCTGTGGCATGGTCAAGCCACACGCCTTGGGCGTTTAATTGAAACAGCAAGTTTTGCGACGCTTCGCTTAAGGGTTGTTGTTTGCCATCGATGTGCACTTGCGCGCTATCTTCGTCAGCATCATCTAAACGGCAAAAACCAAATGTCTTGACTTCTGGCTGTGCCATGGCAGTGTCGGTGGGGCCAGAGTACACATCATGCAAACTGCCCCAACTGCGGCCTTGTAGCAGCAGCTTGAGGTGGCGCAATTGGCGCTCGGCAATGTCTTCATCGCCCAATCGCACACGCACCTGTCCCAGTACATTGTCAAACCACACGCAGGCATGCGGGTGCTCGCGCAACAGATGGGGCAAACCGGCAATCGCGTCTTGGCGATGAAAGCGCAGCTGTGTGCCGTGTGCTCGCAATGTCTTGCCGTGGCGCAGGCCAAACAACAGGGGAACCAAGGGGTCAATGTCAACCACGTCCACTTGCTTGAAACGCGTCAACCATGGTGTGGGCAGCATCCATCCGGCGCTGGGGCCAATCAACAACAAATGCGTTTGGGTGGGTTCAATGCCAGCCAAAAATTGGGCGATGAGCTCGCGGGTGGGTAACCAACGGTCCAAAGAACGCAGTGCATGCACATGCCAGTTCAACCCGCCAGTGCCACCAGCGTTGGCCAGATCGCGAATCCAAGTGGCCAAACCCAGCGTCGATTGCCACTCAGTGCTCACACACCACCTTGAACATGGTGGCGATCGGGGAATTCGGGGGAACTGCTTGCCATTGATCGAAGATACCTTCACTGGTGAGGGCGTCACCTCCCAGGTTGTGGCCAGTGTACAAAGCCATGGAACGGGTACGTACTTGTTTTTTGGCGCATTCCATCTCCATCAGCGCACGACTGGAGAGATAAGTTTTACCTTGCGCTGTTTTTTGCGCGTCACGGTAGTCCAGCATGGTCCATACACGACGCACAGGGCCTTGCTTCTCTATCGAGGCGCGGTCTATGCCATAGGTGCCGATATCGGCCAGCCCCAACGCCACCCAATCGGCTGCATTGGCACACAGGGACAGGGCGCCAAGGCTCAGGCAAACAAGGAATTTGGAGGATTGACCAAGATTTTTCATGAATTGACGCTTCTGCAGTGGATAATATGAACCATGCCAAACCAAGACTGGGTTCAGTATTCTCTCAGTATGACATTCGTCTTGTTGCTGTTGGCGGCGGCCCTGTGGTGGCTGTCGCGTCGCAACAAGGGCTTTCTTCTCCCTTCTGGCAAACGCCGTATCCAAATTCTAGAGGCCTATTCTCTGGGCCTGCGGCACAAGTTGGTGCTGGTTCAGGTGGATTCGCAAAGAATGCTGTTGGCGGTCAATTCCAACGATATCCAAAAACTGCACGCTTGGCCTGCAGATTCTTCCCCCCCCGTTGAGCAAGGTGTAACTGATGCGCACTAAACATGGATGGTGGTGGCTGGCAGTCTTGCTGCTGGTTGTGTTCTTACCCGATCTTGCGGCGGCCCAAGGCCTGCCTTTGGTGACGGTCAACAGCGGTAAAGCCGGTCAACAGTACAGCATGACGTTGCAGTTGCTGGGTTTGATGACGGTGCTGACGGTGTTGCCATCCTTGCTGTTGATGATGACCTCGTTTGTGCGCATCATCATTGTCTTGTCCATTCTGCGTCAAGCCTTGGGCACAGGACAAACACCGCCCAACACGGTCTTGGTGGGCTTGGCTTTGTTCTTAACGTTGTTCATCATGTCACCGGTATTTGACGAGGTGTACTCCAAGGCAATAGCGCCTTACATGAATGGCACCATGCAATTTGACAAAGCCTTGGCGGTGGCCGAGGTGCCGGTGCGTAACTTCATGATGCTGCAAACCCGTGAAGACGACATTGCCATGTTCATGCAAATTGGGCAGAAAAAAGAAATCGCCAGCGCCGCTGATGTGCCTTTCACCACCTTGGTGCCTGCCTTCATGACCTCGGAGCTCAAAAGCGCTTTCATGATCGGCTTCATGATTTACATACCCTTTGTGGTCATTGACTTGATCGTGGCCAGCGTGTTGATGTCCATGGGCATGATGATGCTTTCGCCCATGATCATCTCCATGCCCTTTAAGTTGATGCTGTTTGTGTTGGTTGACGGGTGGACCTTGGTGATGGGGTCCTTGGCATCGAGTTTTATTTACAAGTGAGGTAGCAATGGATACAGCCATGGTGGTGGATTTGGGGCGACAAGCGTTGTGGATGACGATGCTGATTTCTGCGCCCATGCTGGTGGCCGGTTTGGTCGTGGGTTTGGTGGTGGGTATTTTTCAAGCTGCCACGTCGATCAATGAGCAAACTTTGAGCTTCATCCCTAAGCTTTTGACGCTGGGCCTGACCGCCGCCATTTTTGGTGGGTGGATGATCAACAGCTTGGTTGACTACACCAAAATTTTGTACGGTCGCATCCCCGGTTTGTTTGGCTAGGCTGCCATGAATCTTGAGATGCTCAATTTGCTAGACAAGTTTTACAGCTTGGTCTGGCCCATGCTGCGCATTTCTGCCTTCTTGACTTTCTCGTCAATTTTCTCTATCCGCGCGGTCAGTCTGCGCATACGGGTTTCCATCTCCATTGTGCTGACGGTGTTTTTGTCTTTGCACATGGACATACCGCGCATTGACCCTGTCACGGCCGATGGCCTCAAAGAAATTGTTAACCAGTTGTTTGTCGGCTTGGTGATGGCCATGATCATGCAACTGGCCAGTGCCAGCATCGTGGTCGCTGGTCAAGCAGTGTCTGGTTCCATGGGCTTGTCCATGGCCAATATGGTGGACCCCACCATGGGCAATGTGCCAGTGATTTCGCAATTTTTCACCATTCTCGGCACCTTGGTGTTCTTGTCCATTGGCGGACATCTGATCGTGTTTGGTTTGCTGCTGGAGTCCTTCACCCTGTTTCCAATTGGCAAAAGTTTGATGACCCAAGAATTGCTGGGCAAGATAATTTCTTGGGGGGCATTGATGTTTGTTTCTGCCTTGTTGATTTCTTTGCCAGTCGTCATCACCTTGTTATTTGTCAACATAGGTTCTGGCTTTATCACCCGCGCTGCGCCGAGTTTGAATATTTTCTCTGTCGGTTTACCTGCTTTGCTGTTGTCAGGTTTTGTGGTGCTGTGGTTGTCCATACCCAGTGTGATTCAGCGCATCAGTTGGTTGTGGGTGCAAACCTTTAATCAAATGCGCAGCATTTTGACGGGCGGCTAGGGCCATGGCAGACGATTCCGCTGAACGTACCGAAGAACCTACCGCGAACCGGATGCGAAAAGCCCGTGAAGAGGGGCAGATTGCGCGGTCTGTGGAACTTTCGACAGCGGCGGTTTTGGTGACTGCTACGCTGTTTTTTAGCGTCACAGGCGGTTATTTTTTTCATCGCCTAGAAGCTTTGTTTACTTCGCAGCTGCAGTTTGACCGCAAGGTGATGGACAAAGGGGAGTTGTTGCCTGGTATTTTTTTCCAGTCCGTGGTGGATGGCTACAGCTTGATATTGCCGGTGATGATTCTGCTTGCCGTGGTGGCCGTTATTTCAACCGTGCTCAGCGGTGGATTGAATTTTTCTTTAAAACTGCTGGCACCTAACTTCAGCAAACTTAACCCCATTTCGGGCATGTCCAAAATATTTGGCATTCGTGGCCTGATTGAATTGGGCAAATCGATATTGAAGTTCGCTCTGATCAGCTTGATTTTGTGGAATTCGGTGTCCAACAACATCGACGACTTGGTGACACTCAATCGCTTAGAAATTGGGACGGCTGTGCAACACGCTGGCACCATGATTTTGGATGCGTGTTTTTGGATGAGCATGGGTTTGGTGCTGATCGCTTTGTTGGATGTTCCCTTGCAGCAGTACCAAGTGAATAAAAAACTCAAGATGACCCGTCAAGAGGTCAAAGACGAGATGAAAAATTCCGAGGGCCGCCCCGAGGTCAAAGCCACGATCCGTCGTCGCCAACGCGAAATGGCCAACAGTCGCATGATGTCCAAGGTCAAGGACGCCGATGTGGTGATCACCAATCCCCAGCACTTTGCCGTGGCTTTGAGCTATGACCCCAATTCAGACGGTGCCCCTACCTTGATTGCCAAAGGCACCGACGAATTGGCGCACCGCATCCGCGATTTGGCCAAAGAGGAGGGCGTCTATATCTTCGAGGCCCCAGAGTTGGCCAGAGCGCTTTACTTCACCACCAAATTGGATGAATCTATCCACGAGGCGCTCTACCACGCGGTGGCCCAGGTGATTGCCTATGTGTTCAGTCTTAACCAGTCGTATGCATCTGGAGAGGGCATCATCAAGCCCACTTTGCGTATCCCTGACAATATGCGCTATGACGAAAACGGTTTTCTCTTTCAATGATGGGTCAAGGAAGACGAATCGACCATGAGTGACTTTTACCAAAGCCCTGCAGACAAACTGCGGTTTGAGATTTTGCTCAAGTCCTTGCGCGAAGGGCGACTGAATTTGGCTATTTTGGGTGACGATGAGGTGGCGCTGACGTATTACGGCAGGCGTATCTTTCAGCACTTGAAAGAGCAGGGCGAGCAGCATGTGGAGTTGTGGACCTCGGCCGACTCTGAAAAACTGGTGGATCGATTCAACGACATCCTGTCAGAGCTGACCGTGGACCAAGCGGTGGACAAAGGTAACAAAGCAGCCCCCAAGCGCTTCATGATCTTCCCCGACACCCAAGCCATACAAGAGTTTGAGTTGCAGTTGTTGGCGCGTTTGGTCAATGGCTTTCCCGCCAGCAATATCAACCTGATCTTGCTGGTCAACAACCAGTTGTCTTACGAGAAAAAACTCGCCACCTTTGGAAAAAACCTGTTGCAGTGGGTGTTGGAGTCGGAAGACCCGACCCCCGCCAAACCCCAACGCATTGAAACCCGCGACGAAGGTCGTGCCATACCTGCGCCTGCGCCAACCCATCCCACGGGCTTGGACAAAAAATTCAGCTTGCCCCCTGCACCCTTGCCGCCTTTGGACCTCACCAAAAAACCTGCGCTTGAGCCTGACACAGCCAAGCCAGACACCAGCGAAGACGTGGACGGTTTCGAGAACCTCATCGAACCGGTAATGGGTGAAGAAGTCCCCATGGCCACGGCAGTCAGTGGCGAGGAGTTAGCCAAGGAGTGGGCCGATAACGCTGCTTCGTCCAGGCGCAGCACCAAAATTGCCGCCATCTTGTTGGTGGCGGTGCTGGGCAGTTTGGCCACCTTTGGTTTTTTGTACCAAGACTTGATCCGCGACGAAGCCGCTTCATTACAAGATTATTTGGGCGGTAAAAAACCGCAGGCAGAGGTCAAGGTCCCGCCTGCTGCGCCATCCCCTGCGACAGTGTCCATGTCGTCCAGCAACAGCCCTGCGCCCAAGTCACCTGATATTGTGGTCAGCGAAAAAGAAGAAGTGGTCAGCCCTGCACCACCATCAGCACCTCCCACAGCAACGCCTGCTGCAACGCCTGCTACGACACCCGCATCCAAGCCCCTTGCGCCGACGCCAGCGCCTGTCGTCAAACCACCCGAAAAACCGGCAGAATTGGCGGCAGAAAAGACCGCAGCTGCCGATGATTCTGCTTGGGTGACCAAATTGGATACCGATACCTGGGTCATGCAGCATGGCGCGTTTGACAGCTTGGCCGAGGCCAGGGCGTTTCAAGCCAACTCCAGTTTGTTCAAGTCAGCGCAGGTCTTATTGAGTCAGCGTAAAGGTGGAAAGTCCTTTTACATTGTTTTGACCGGACCTTATGCTGACAAAGCCACAGCGGAAACCCAAATGCGGCAAAACCCTGCCATGGCCAAGGCCTGGTTGCGTACCTCAAAATCTTTGAAAGCTCAGTTTCAGGACTGAGGCTCGCAAAGAGCTTTCAAGTTGTCCGTTTTGCGGTCGACTTTTACTGCGGAGAATGGCGTATGAGCAGTGAAGACAATTTTGACGATAAACCTTTGGTGCAGGTGGATGAAAAAGCCCTTGCCCAGGCCTTAGACAACGAACATGTGTTCGAGCGCAGCAGTGCGCCGCCCGCGGCGTTTGTTGCTTCGCCCTCGAGCACCGATGAATTTCCCGATGAGCCCGAGCCCGAAACCGAGCCCATGCCTGAGCCTGAGCCGTTGGACGCTGAATTTGTTGATCCGGTCAGCGATGCAGCTGAACCCCCCTTGGCGTCCGCTTCGGGTCCGCACAGCAGCTATGGCCATTTAGACCCTGCCAGTTTGGCTGCTGCGGGTTCGGGTCAATTGCACGACCCCGATTTGGCTGCCCAAGCCGGCCACGCACTGGCGTCCGCCTCTGCTTTGTCTTTGGTCTCTTCTAAGGGCCCAAGCGAGCACGCCAGCGCAACCGAATCCGCAGCAGCAGGCACACAGGCGCCAAAAGGCTTGGTTGCGCAGCCCCATTTAGCCCATTTGACTCAAGTTGGGCTGGTTGACGCCGATACTTGGGATGAGCAGATCAAGCCGCGCATTGCGCATCTGCAAGAACAAATCACCGAAGTCAATGATCGACTCGATCATTTGACGACCCGCAAATACCGATAAGGACACGAGACATGGCGCAAGATCAGGAAAAAGCCAAAGTCGCTGATGACGGCGAGTTTTTGGCTGAGCCATCTGCTGCCGCGCAGGACGCTACGCTCGCCGAGGGGATAGAGACGCTGCAGTCGCAGGCCTTGGATGGCGGCGAAGTTTCGCGTCAACTCGAAGACCTGACCGGTGTGGTGCTCAGCTCTGCCGAGGTGTCCACCCGTTCGGCTGAGGTGGCGGCCAACATCAGCGAAGAAATGCGCAATGTGATGGTCAAGGTCGACGACATGAACAAGCGCAACGTGCTGCATTCGCGTGTCATGCTGGTGGGCCTGCTCAGCTTTTTGATGATTGCGGTGGGTACCTTCTTCGCTATCTCTACCCGTTTGCAACAAAATATTCGCCAGTTAGACGCGCTCTCGCTGGCGGTGGGCAAGCGCGTGGTCGAACTCGACGCCACCTTGGCGGCTTTTGGTGATGCCACCCATGGCTTGGGCGATACCACTGAAAAACTCGATGGCATGGAAGAGCGTCAGGTCAAGCTCGACAACAAGTTTGAAACCAAGATGGAAGACCTGACCAAGCTCTTTAACAAAATGCCCGACCAAATTGCCGGACAGGTCAATGGCCAAAGTGAAAAAAGCTTGGACACCAAATTGCAGAACCTGCAAAAAAGCATTCAGGGTTTAGAAACCAAAGTGCAAGCTGTGGCCAGTGCCAAAGCGGCTCCAGCTGCTGCACCTGTGCAGAATAACCAAGCGGTGATTGCGGAAATCCAGAAACTGAAAAAAGATCTGGAAGCTGCCATTTCAGCCAACCATGCGGCTGAAAAAGCCGCAGAAAAAGCCGCAGAAAAAGCTGCCGTGGCTGCTTCGCGCAACCCGCCGTTGAGCTTGCCTGGCGAGGGCAAATCAGCAGAAACCAAAGCGGCCGAGGCCAAAGCTGCAGCCCTCAAAGCTGCCGAAGCCAAAGTCGCAGAGGCCAAGGCCGCCGAAGCCAAAGCACAGGCCAGAGCCGCTGCTGAAGCCAAGGCTGCTGAGGACGCCAAAGTCGCTGAAGCCAAAGCCAAGGCGGATGCCAAAGCCGCGGAAGCCCGTGCCAAAGCGATTGAAGCCAAGGCTGCTGCTGAAAGAGCCGCACAACCACCCGCCATACCACCTCGCGCTCAACCTAAGGAAGACCGCGTCGTCTTTCCCCGCGCCAATACGGACAATTAAGCCTAACTAAGGCGCAAGTTCCAAAGCCAATTGGTCATCAAGCTGAAAATGCTTGGCGCTGGCCAGTGGCCAAAACTGCGTGAAAACAGCGGGCATGTCTTTGCTCAATTTTTTCAACAAACACCCCGACACCAAGGTGGGGTACAAATCTTCCAATGAGCAGGTTTGGTGAGCGCTCACACGGCGCATGATGTGTTTTGCCTGCAGTTGGCCGGGCGCTTGAAAACCGCCAGCTTGCAACATTTCTTGCAATGCCACCAAGGTATGGTCATGAAAG
>Ga0114962_10002803_pt1 | contig 14317 bp, 10 predicted proteins | sample C_130820_MF_Meta_FD_87017 | JGI IMG/M metagenome (GOLD analysis project Ga0114962, IMG submission 87017) | Freshwater microbial communities from Lake Croche, Canada to study carbon cycling - C_130820_MF_MetaG | ecosystem: Environmental > Aquatic > Freshwater > Lake | place: Lake Croche, Canada...
CGAATAGACCGAATACTGCAGCATCAAGACTTGGTCGGCCACACTGATGGCCAAGGCTCCGCCCGAGCCGCCCTCACCAATGATGGTGGTGATGATGGGCACTTCCAATTGCGCCATCTCAAATATATTGCGCCCGATGGCCTCGCTTTGGCCACGTTCTTCAGCATCGATGCCCGGATAGGCACCGGGGGTGTCGACAAAGGTGAAGACGGGGATTTTGAATTTCTCAGCGGTCTTCATCAAGCGCAAGGCTTTGCGGTAGCCCTCAGGGCGGGTCATGCCAAAATTCCTGGCGGTGCGCTCTTTGGTGTCTCGGCCCTTTTGATGGCCCAGCACCATGCAAGAGTGGCCATTGAAACGAGCCAAGCCACCCACAATGCTCAGGTCATCTGCGAAATGCCGGTCCCCATGCATTTCAATAAAGTCCGTGAACAACTCTTGGACATAATCCAAAGTGTAGGGGCGCTCGGGGTGGCGCGCAATTTTGGTGATTTGCCAAGCCGACAGATTGCTGTAAATGTCCTTGGTGAGTTGCAAGCTTTTTTTCGACAACTGCTCAATTTCTTGAGAGATATCGACCGCAGACTCACTTTGCACATAGCGCAGCTCGTCAATCTTGGACTCGAGCTCTGCGATGGGTTGCTCAAAGTCGAGGAACATTTTCTTGGCCATTCACAAACTCCTCTTCATTCAATACTCGACGGGCAAGGGGTCCAAAGAGCGCCACATGTACCACGTGGCCACACTTCGATACGGGGCCCATCCTTGTGCCACTTCTCGGGCGTCACTGCGAGAGACCGATTCTCCGGAAAAATAATTGCGACTGATGCCATTGATCAGCCCCACGTCGTCCAATGGCAAGACATCGGGCCTCATCAAGTGAAATATCAGAAACATCTCCGCGGTCCAGCGCCCTATTCCGCGAATGGCCACCAACTCATCGATGATGGCCTCGTCGTCCATCGCCTCCCATTTGCTCGGGTGCACCTCACCCGAGACAAAATGCAGTGACAAATCGACCAAATACTCGACTTTGCGCGCAGACAAACCCGCTGCACGCATGTCGTCGACTTTGAGTTTCAAGACCTTTTGTGCAGTCATGCTTTTGCTGAGCAACGCAAAGCGCTCCCAGACCGTTTGGGCTGCTTTCACAGAAATTTGCTGCCCCACAATGCTGCGAGCCAAGGTGATGAACGCATCGCCTCGAGAGCCCAAACGCGCTTGTCCGAACTGGGGAATCAAGCGCTTCATCACCCGATCTTTTTTGCACAAATGGCGGCAAGCTTCGTCCCAATAATCAGGTGCTTCAAGGACTCGGGAGAGGGACGTGCTCAAGACTGCATTTCCCAGGTGGTGCCGCTGGCCGAGTCTTTGAGCACAATGCCTTGCGCGAGCAATGACTGGCGGATTTGATCGGCCAAGGCAAAATTCTTGGCCGCTTTGGCACTGGCACGCTCTTGAATCCGAGCCTCAATGTCCTTGGCCTCAAGACTGGCACCCGACTGCAAGAATTGGGTTGCACTCAGCTGCAAAATACCCAACACCCCGCCCAAGGCCTTCAAGAGTCCCGCCAAGGAAGTGGAGTGGGTTTTGTTGACTTCGCTGGCCAAATCAAACAACACGGCAACAGCCTCAGGGGTGGCAAAATCTTCATCCATGGCCGCCTTAAAGCGTGCGGCATAGGATGAAGTCCAGTCCACCTCTGACAATGTCAAGTCGTCTGGCGAGACCAACTCGAGGGTGGTGTAGAGGCGCTTCAAGGCCCCGTGCGCATCATTCAAATGCACATCGGAATAGTTCAGCGCACTGCGGTAATGACTTCTCACAATGAAAAAGCGCAGCGTCTCTGCATGGCAGTGCTCGAGCACTTCCCTGATGGTGAAAAAATTCCCCAAACTCTTGGACATCTTCTCGTTGTCAATGTTGACAAATCCGTTGTGCATCCAATAGTTGGCCAATGGAACTGCGTGCGCACCTTGGCTTTGTGCGATTTCGTTTTCATGGTGAGGAAACTGCAAATCGGCGCCCCCTCCGTGAATGTCAAAGGTTTGCCCCAGCAACTCGCAGGCCATGGCCGAGCACTCGATATGCCAACCAGGTCGCCCGACTCCAAACGGGGCTTGCCACTTGGCCTCCTCGGGCTCATCGACTTTACCGCCTTTCCAGAGCACAAAATCCAAGGGGTCTTCCTTTCCCGCCAGCACCGCCACGCGCTCGCCGGCATGCAACTCGTCCAAGGACTTGCCCGAGAGTTGGCCATAGGGTGCAAAACGTCGAACCGCAAAATTCACATCGTCCCCAGCTTGGTAGGCCAAGCCTTTGTCCATCAAAACACGGATGAAGTCCATCATGTGTGGCACATAATCGGTCGCTCGGGGTTGAGACTGGGGTGCTTGGATGTGAAGTTTCTCGCAGTCCTCTTGCAAAGCGCTGATCATGCGATCGGTCAAGGCTCGAATCGACTCGCCATTTTCAAGAGCACGTCGAATGATCTTGTCATCGATGTCGGTGATGTTGCGCACGTAATTCACTTGGTAACCACTGGCATCAAGCCACCGCTTGATCACATCAAAAGCCACCATGGAGCGCGCATGCCCAATATGGCAATGGTCATAAACTGTCATGCCACACACATACATGCCCACCCGGGGGGCAGCGATGGGTTTGAAAACCTCGACTTGTCGGCTTAGGGTGTTGTAGATGCGAAGTGTCATTGGAAAAAAAGAAAATCTCTGGGTTTGAGCTTGAAGGGTGATTCAACGGGACTCACTCAGGCACCAAGGCAAAAAGGTCAACGGGAGAAGACAAAACTGTAAAACCCATCCGCGTTTGAATTGTCTAGATCTGAGGAACCCCAACGATCATGGTCAAGAGAAGACATCCAAGACCCGCAATGAGCCCATGGGTCCCAACGTCCGACCCCAGGCGGCCAAAGTCCCCAGTCCATTACAATGGTTCACAGAGTATAAGGCCCCAAGGTCCTCCCGATGTCAATCCCTAAGCAAGGCATCTCCAAGCGACCTGGGCAGCGCAAGATTGCATTGACCCAATCATTTGCAGACAGCCGAAGATTTTAATGCCAACTTTGTTTGATTGACACACAGCCATACCATGCTTGCCGCGATGAAGCCCCTTGCGCGCCGCTTGAGAGTCAACCTCTCAGGCTCAACACCCATGCCTCTTTTGAACAGGGCGCGCTTGGCCTTGAGCGCAGGACGCTTGATCGTGACGGCTTTCATGCCAATTCTGTTGGTCATGACGACACCGTTCTCGCCCACATTGGCCCAGGCCGAGCCACACGAGGCGACGCTCAAGCTTTTAAAACAAGAGAAGTTCACCGACGCATTGCAGTTCGTTCAAGCCTATTTGATCGATCACCCCAACGATCCACAAATGAAATTTTGGCTGGCGCTTTTGTTGAACAAAAAAGGATCCACCCAAGAGTCGCTGGCACTCTACCGTGAGATCACACAACAATACCCAGAACTTGCCGAGCCGCACAACAATTTGGGCATGCTCTTGGCACAGCAAGGTGAGTTGGAAGAGGCCAAATTGGAGTTTGAAATGGCGCTCAGAGAACAGCCCGATATGGCGTTCGCCATGGAAAACTTGTCCCAGGTTTATCTCTTGTTGACTGAACAAACCCTCAAGAAAGCCTTGGCCCTCAACCCCCAGTCTCGCACCTTGGCTGCCAAACTGCAGATTGTCGAGGCCTTCATCAAGGGGCAAATTCCCTTGAACACCCCCACTTTGGAGGTTCAAAAAGCCCACTGAGCTCCAAAAATTGCCGCTTGTCCATCAGCACTTTTTGAGTTCAGTTTTTTTGCAGTTGTTTGAATGCCGTCCAATAGAACTTAAAATCCAGATGCTCGGCTTGTCGCCAGCGCCAAGCCCCCCTACAGTCCATCATTGCTCACCCATGTTCACTGCCAACCCCCTTCTTCACGCCTCAACCACCCTGCCCACCTCTATTGAGCGCCTTTTGCGCTGGGGCTGGGTAGGGATTGTTTGTGCGGTCGCTTGTTTTTTGCAGCCCATCCAGGCCCAGACTCCATCAGCCAATGGCACAGTGACGACCCCCAGTGCTGAGCCACAAGCAGCCAACCCCAATCCCCAAGTCAAGTTCGTGACCTCCATGGGCGACTTCGTGCTGGAACTCTACCCGGACAAAGCCCCCAAAACCGTGGCCAACTTTTTGCAGTACGTCAAAGACCATCACTATGACGGCACGGTGTTTCACCGCGTGATCAATAGCTTCATGGTCCAAGGTGGGGGCTACACCAAAACCTTGACAGAGAAAAAAACCCGCCCACCTGTTGTGCATGAAGGCCAAGCCGCCTTGGCCAAAGGGGGAAGCAAAAACGTGGTGGGCACGGTGGCCATGGCCAGAACCTCGGAGCCCAACTCTGCGACATCGCAGTTTTTCATCAACGTGGCTGACAATGCCTTTTTGGATCCCACCCCAATTCCCCCTGGCGACCCGGTGCCAAGCTTCACCTATCAAGGGAAAACCTACAATAACATTCCACGCTCTAATTTGGAGGGCAACCCCCAACTCGTGGGCTACACGGTATTTGGTAAAGTCATACAAGGCATGGACGTGGTCAACCGCATCAAAGCCTTGCCCACGGGGGCCATGGGTCCTTTACCAAGCGATGTCCCCAAACCCCTGGTCACCATTCAATCGGCCAATATCATAAAGTCAACACCATGAGCGAACATCTCGTCGAACTGCACATTGCCAACCATGGCACCATCACCTTGGAGCTCAACGCTGAGAAGGCTCCCAAAACCGTTGCCAATTTTTTGGAGTATGTCAAGGAAGGACATTATGACGGCACCATTTTTCATCGAGTCATCGATGGCTTCATGATCCAGGGGGGCGGATTTGATGCCAAGATGAAGGAGAAAAAAGCCTTGGCCCGCGTTGACAACGAAGCCAACAATGGCCTCAAAAACGACCACTACACTGTGGCCATGGCCCGCACGTCGGACCCACATTCTGCGGGTGCCCAGTTCTTCATCAACGTCAACGACAACGACTTCTTGAACCACACCGCTCCCACCCCATCGGGTTGGGGCTATGCGGTCTTTGGCCGAGTGGTCAAGGGCCAAGAAATTGTGGACCAGTTGGCAGGCGTCAAAACCACCACCAGCGGTTTTTATGACGATGTCCCCAAAGAGGCCATCACCATTGAAAAAGCAGTCAAGCTCTGATCAGCTTGGGTCATGGGCACGATCAAACCGTCCATGACTCCACCCCCACTTGCTGCGGGTTGGATCTCGCCCGCGCTCAGCGAGATCGATGGCCAAGACTGGAAGGTGGTGGACTTCATCTCGGACTTGCACTTGCAGTCCTCACAGCCCATGATTTTTCAGGGTTTGGGGGAATTTTTGCAACACACCCCTGCCCAAGCCTTGTTCATCTTGGGCGACCTCTTTGAGTTGTGGGTGGGAGATGATGTCTTGGATCATGCACAAGGGGATTTTGCCCGCGAGTGTGTGCACCTCTTGAAAGCAGCAAGCCGGCGCATGGCCATCTACCTCTTGCCAGGCAATCGAGATTTTTTGCTGGGTGAGCATTTTTTCAAGCGCACTGGGATTCAATCCATTGCAGACCCCTGCGTGCTCCAAAGTCAGACCCAGCGCTATTTGCTCTCTCACGGCGACGCCTTGTGCACGAGCGATCTGCCCTACCAAGCATTTCGTCAAACCGTTCGAAGTTCATCTTGGCAAGCTCAGTTTCTTGCCCAGCCCTTGCTCCAGCGACTGGAGATGGCACAACAAATGAGGGCTCAAAGCAAGGAGAACCAACTCTCCCAACGACAACGCTCGACCCAGGAGTTTTTTGATTTGGATCATGAGTCGTGCCGAGAAAGTTTGCAAGCACACCACTGCACCACCTTGATCCATGGGCACACGCACCGCCCCATGGAGCACGATTTGGGCGACGGACTCGTGCGCGTGGTCTTGTCTGACTGGGATACGCTTGCAAGCCCCCAAAGGCTAGAGGTCGTGCGACTCCAACACAAGCGTCTTGAGCGCTTATCCCTTTAGGGGAGAGGGCTCAAGCGGTTCGTCCCAAGGCCACAAGCCCACGCCGCAAAACAGCGATTTCAGCACTAAAAAGCTTAATTTTTCAGTAGCACTTTGAGCGTATTTTGCAAACGTGCGCTTTTGTCGGCATCGAACTCACTCTTCAAGAGCTTGCCAAGGTCTTGCACCCAAGTTTGCTCGGGCGGGGGGTCATTTCTGCGCGTGAGCAGTTGGAGCTGAAAAGCACGACGCTCACTCAAGTGACTCGCCGGGGTGGCCACCCCTGAGGCGATTTCCAATCGCAACAAAGATTCACTGGCCAATGTTTGCGCTTTGGGACTGGCGTCGCTGGTTTGCAAGGCTTGAACCATCTCTTGGCGTTGCGCTGGGGTGAGCCTGGGGCTCAACTCTTTGAGCGCTGGCACTTTTTGTGGTTCACGCAACTGCCAAGCGGACATGAGCTGGGACAAGGCCTCACCGTGGGCCATGAAGGAGAGTTTTTTCATGGTGCTTTGGGCGATCTCCAAGGCTTGGCGCTGAGCGCGATAAGCCTGATCGCCCAGTCGTGGACCACGGGGAGCGAAGGCACCATCGGATGCACCATAACCACGCGGGCCGCGAGAGTCTGGGCGAGAGTCCCTGGTATCCCTGGAATCTCTCGTGTCTCTTGAATCACCTCTGGCACCACCCCGAGCATCCGCTGTGGTGGGTTTTCCTTTGCCAAACGCCGATTGACCACCCTTGCCAAACCCTGGCTTGGTGTTTTGAGGTTCGGTTTTTTTCTGTCCAGGGCGATCATCACCCCGCACCGCAATCACGGGCTTGGGTGCAGCTTTGGGTGCCACGGGTGTGGCCGGGACGTCAGGTGTGGAGTCGGCAGCGGTGGAGTTTTCACTCTCAGCCGCAAGGGGCTCGCCTGTGCTCTCAGGGGCAGCATGAGGTGCATCAGGTGCATCAGGGGCAGGGGTAGCCGAACTATGATCTTGCTCCTGATGGGACTCGGTTGTGGGAGCTGGTGTCTGCGCTTGGGCGGGTGTGGGCATGGCCACTGCAGGCTCTTTCGCTTCTTCGACTTGGCCATTGAGCACACTTTGCAAAACCGTCATGGCTTGGCGAATTGCCTGAGCATCCTCGGACTGGGTGGCCGCTTCCAAGGCTTTGGACGCTTTGATGACTGCTGCGTCAAAGGCGCTCATGGCCGAATGGGCTTGCTCACGCTGTTGAGTCTTGCGAGCAAACGCTTGGTCAATGGGCTCTCTGAATGCGTCCCACAGCTTTTGTTCTTGTTTGCGATCGAGGACCACGCTTTGTGACTCAACTTGCCAGCGTTGCTGCAAGCTTTTGACCGCGTCAATGCGCAGGAAATCTTCGGCACCAAGCGCCTGCGCTTGGGCAATGAGTGCTTGGCGACGCTCTACACTTTGCGCTTGCACCGCTTCGAGTGGCGCATGGGCCGCTTGCATCGCCGCCTTCCATTGGGATTGCAACTCCACAAAAGCCTTTTCGCTCACATGCCCGCTGTCTCTCCAGCGCTCAGAGAATTGGTGCAATTGGCGGACAATATTTTTCCACTCCGGCCCTTGCGCGTGCTCCTGCGTCCAAGCCTGCAACTCTTGGATCAAGGCTTTGCGTTGCGCTTGATGCGCAGCACTTTCTTGCCTGACTTTGTCTTGCCAAGCTTCAACCACCTTGAAGGCGCGGTTGCACGCTTGATCAAATCGTTTCCAAAGCGCATGATTGGGTAAGCCGCCTTGATCGGTGATTTTCCACTGCTCTCTCAAGTCGCGCAGGGCTTCTTGCATTTTTCTGCCCCCAACCACGGGCACCCAGTTGTATTCTTGTGTTTTGGGCGCAATGATCTCTTGCACGCCGGGGACATGGGGCGCTTGCGCGCTTGTTGCATCCTCGACCGCGTTGGGTTGCTCAGTGCTCACCTCATCGGTGGTGGAGGTGACTGCAGGGGTCAAGGTGGTTTGTTGTGCACTTTGTTCCGCGCTTTGTTGTGCGGTTTGTTCTGCAGTTGTATCGGTGGGCGCAATACCGACAGGGCTCTCGCTGTCGGTGCTCGACACGGCGGGCGCTTGGACGCTCTCTTGAGTGGGTGCAAGCTCGGTGGAGGAGACGACAGGTGCGAGACTTTTCTTGGCTTCTGTGCGGGTGACTTTGACCACTTGCTCACGCGCCTCACCCTTGACGGGCACGCGCTTGAAGAGTGCTTCGGCCTTGGCCAACAGTTCTGCTCTCAACTGATCCGCCCTCCAGCGCTGCCAGCCCTCGAGCTCGCTGGCTGCAGCGAGCACGGCCTGCGCTTTGTGATCGAGTTTTTCGTCGATCATGCGCGAGCCTTCTTTGAGCGCATTTCTGAGCTCCATGGCCGCCTCGGCGCTGGCTTTGCCGTGCCCTTGGGCCAACTCGGTCTCTAACACTTTGATGGCTTGCTCTGTGCGCTGGGTGTGAAGTGCTTTTTGCTCCGGGTCAATCTTGGGTTTGGTCGCTTGCGCAGGCGCTGGGTTGGCCGCGTTTCTGTGGTTTTTGATCTCTTCAGCCCAAGCAGGCACTGCGGGCAAAGCCTCTTGGACCGAGTCAAAGGCTTTTTGTGCTTGCGCCAAAGCGGCGCTGAATGCATCCCATACCGCTTGGAGCTGTTGTCCACTGCTGAGCATGGCTGAGGGGTACTTCACGTCCACACTGCCCCACTGCGCATCCGAGGTGATGCGAGACTGCTCAGACATCCACGCTTGCACATCTTGACCCAGGCTCTCGCGCAACTCTAGGCCCTCTTTCCAAGACTTGGTGGACAAAATCTCGATGCGCTGAGACATCATCACCGCGGCTTCGCGCTGCACTTGCGCGCGGTGCTCCAGGTCCTCCACGCGTTTGATGCTCTCGCTCAATTGAACTTTCAGCTCTGACAAAGGTTCTCTGGACAAGGGCGCACCCGCTTTGGCTGCATCTCTTTGCCAAGCCAATGCATCGGCCACGTGAAAGCGTGGGGCTTGCAGCAAGGCTTGGGCCTTGATCACCCACTCTTGGGCCAATGACTCTTGAGTTTTGAGGCGTTTGAGCTCATCGAGCTTTTCACGCAAGGGCTTGGCCGCGCCCTTGTCTTTGGCACTCATTTCTTTGTAAACCTCCAAAATCAGCTCGGGCTGGGGTTGGCTGGCCAACCACTCTCTGAGCTTGGCGGAGCGTTCGCCCGAAGTCGGCGCACTGAAGGCGCCCTGGGTCAACGCGTCCAGCGCAGAAACGGTTTTGGAGTTGATGGCTTGATCGGTCACGTGTAAAGAGCTCATTGAAATAGGAATAACTGGCCTAACTGAAGGGCCAGGCACAGGTCTAAGCCGCTATTGTCTCCGCTTTCTGGTCCATTTTCAAAGGACCGCCTCTTAAATAGACTGTATTCGTCGCCAAAACATATGCGGTGGTGTGGCCCAGACTTTGAACCTTGGGAGACATCAACGCTTCGTCGCGCTCGTTGGATGTGAGCGTGTTTCGCCACAAAAACCATCTCCCCCACCCTATTGAGCAAACCCTTGGCATGCTCACCATCGATGGAAATGAACTGTACAAATCCCAAGCGGCAACAGGTCTGAGGGCATCCAACATCGCAAAAACACATTTTTCAACAACAAAAGAGAACTATAGGCCTCGTATTACAGCTATGAACCACTCAAATTGGGGGCATACCCTTTAAAATAACTTTTTGAACCCCAATTGAATAGGGTGTTTATTTTTAACAGCTTGAGGCATCGGCATCAAGCGCCACCACGGGCGCAACGGTTGGCTTGAAGCCCGTTGGCCTTGAAGTTTGAGCCTTGCATGTGCTGACACTCTGAAGCCGTGCATCCCCTGTGAGTCACCTCACCCCCCTTGGCCTAATTTTTATTTTGATGACCCCCACTCGAACCCTTTTTGCACGCTCAAGCCTCATTCTGGAGCAAAGCATGGCCAGCGCCAGGATCTTTGCACACGACGTGGCCGAAGGGTTTTTCTTCATCACCCACAGCAGTTTGGCCTTGGTGGGTCTCTTGGTATTCTTTGCCGCCATGGTGGTCACTCTCAGACCGGAAATTCGAGAAAACGCAGAAATCGCCCTCATCAACTGGCTGCAAGAACGCCGTGCCGACGACACGGGTCTTGCCACTGATGTGGAGGCCGTGGACCGCGCCACCGCCACCGACCCCTCTGCCCTGCCCAAGCAGCAGGCCAATGTGGCCTACTGGTTGAGCAAGAAATACCACGTGGCCCCCGAGCCCATCAGCGCATTGGTGGAGGAGGCCTATGACTTGGGGCCCAAAAATGACATCGAGCCCACCTTGATTTTGGCGGTGATGGCCATCGAGTCGGGTTTCAACCCGTTTGCCCAAAGCAATGTCGGCGCGCAAGGCTTGATGCAAGTGATGACCCGAATGCACTCGGAAAAATACGAAGGCTTTGGTGGCAACTTGGCCGCCTTTGATCCCGTCTCCAATTTAAGGGTGGGCGTCAAAATACTCAAAGACGATATCCTCAAAAGTGGCAGCGTTCAAGGGGGATTGAAGCTTTATGTGGGCGACAGCAGCAGCCCTGACGGGGGTTCTTACTCGGTCAAAGTATTGGCCGAACAAGCCCGACTCAAACAAGTTGCCCAAGGCGTCAAAGTGCCCCTCGCTCCGCTCACCCCGTTGACCACGCTCACCACCGCTTCAAGCGGTTTGGTGGAGAATTTATGGGAAAAGGCCCAGAAGTTGACCTCGTTTACTGAGGAAAACCCTGAAACAAAGTAAAATATCTGGTCATGCACACCGGTGACTTCACGTTGACTTTGAGCCAATGCATCCGAGGGGTTTGCTTGGCAATCTAAAAATAGGCCCGAGGTGTTTGCAGTGAATGACTGGCTCAACTGCCGGTCCCAACCTTGTTTTCTTGCGGTTTCCGCGCCTGCGTGCCCTCAGTGTGAGCTGACAACAACAGCATTTGAGGGTTTGGTTTGTGCGTTCTTGGCCAAAATTGAACGGCTCGCACAATGCCAAGTCCAGTGTATTTTCCTCATGCGATGTTTCCTCCGAGTGGCGGCGTCGCTCGCCTTTGGCAAACCTTTTTTTCTTTCTAGCACCATCATGTTTCAAAAAAATCACCTCATTGAACACACCGACCCTGAACTGTGGAACGCCATTTTGGCTGAAAACCAGCGCCAAGAGGACCACATTGAGTTGATTGCCAGCGAGAACTACGCCTCACCCGCAGTGTTGATGGCGCAAGGCTCTCAATTGACCAATAAGTATGCCGAAGGCTATCCTGGCAAGCGCTACTACGGCGGGTGTGAGTTTGTGGATGTGGCCGAACAACTGGCCATTGACCGCGCCAAGGCCATCTTCGGCGCGCAAGCGGCCAACGTTCAACCGCATTGCGGTGCCTCGGCGAACATGGCGGTCTTCATGGCCTTTTTAAAACCCGGCGACACCTTCATGGGCATGAGCCTGGCCGAAGGCGGCCATTTGAGCCACGGCATGGCACTCAACATGAGCGGCAAGTGGTTCAACGCAGTGAGTTATGGCTTGAACGACAAGGAAGAGATTGACTATGCGGCCATGCAGAAAAAAGCCCATGAAACCCGCCCCAAGCTCATCATCGCAGGTGCCTCGGCTTACAGCTTGCACATCGACTTTGCATTTTTTGCCAAAGTGGCCCAAGAGGTGGGTGCGATTTTCTTGGTGGACATGGCCCATTACGCGGGCCTCATCGCCGCAGGTCTCTACCCCAACCCCGTTGCCCACGCGGATGTCGTCACCTCCACCACACACAAAAGCCTCAGAGGCCCACGTGGCGGGATCATTTTGATGAAGTCCGAACACGAAAAAATCATCAACAGCGCCATCTTCCCAGGCCTTCAAGGTGGCCCCTTGATGCACGTGATTGCCGCCAAGGCCGTGGCCTTCAAAGAAGCCTTGAGCCCCGAGTTCAAAACTTACCAAGCCCAAGTGCTCAAAAACGCCCACACCATGGCTGACACATTGAGCGCTCGGGGTTTGAGAATCGTGAGTGGGGGCACGCAAAGTCACGTGATGCTCGTGGACTTGAGGAGCAAAGGGATCACCGGCAAAGTCGCCGAGCAACTCTTGGGTTCAGCGCACTTGACCACCAATAAAAACGCCATCCCCAACGACCCGGAAAAGCCCATGGTCACGAGCGGTATTCGCATTGGAACCCCGGCCATGACAACGCGTGGTTTTGCTGAACAAGAAGCCGCCCTGACCGCAAACCTCATTGCGGACGTTTTGGATCACCCAACGAGCGAACAAGTCCTGAGCGAGGTTCGCGCGAAAGTCAAAAACCTCACCCAAGCGTTTCCCGTCTACCGGTAAGAATGTCAACACCCAAGAGTTGTGCCCTGCACGGGCCTCGCTCGGCATCCCTCCTCCACCCCATTTGAGAGCGCCATGAAGTGTCCCTTTTGCTCGCACCTTGACACCACCGTCATGGAGACTCGCATCTCTGAAGAGGGAGACTTTGTGCGTCGCCGCCGCTTGTGCCAAGCCTGCGACAAGCGCTTCACCACCTATGAGAGAGCAGACGTGAGCTTTCCCGCAATTGTCAAAAAAGACGGTCGCAGAATTGAATTTGAACGCTCCAAATTGCGCGCGTCCATGAACCTGGCCCTGCGCAAACGGCCTGTGAGCACCGAACAAGTGGACTCGGCCATTGAACGCATTGAAGAAAAACTCCTGGGCCTTGGAATCCGAGAGTTGGGCTCTCAACGCCTTGGAGAGTTCGTCATGCGCGAGCTCAGAAAACTCGATAAAGTCGCGTACGTGCGGTTTGCCAGTGTCTACCGAAATTTTGAAGACATCGATGAGTTCAAAAGCGTGGTGGACGAATTTCGCAAATAAGTGCTTCTCTGCTTTTTTTATGTCATCTCCAACGGCCCAAGTCACAGCAAACACCTTCAACACTGGCAACACTTGCCCTTTGCACCCTCCCACCACCTTCGCCCATGACCGCCCACGAGACTTTGCACACGCCTTTCAGTGAACAAGACTTGACTTGGATGCGCTTGGCCTTGGCCCAGGCCCAAGAGGCGCTTTACCTCACCTCACCGAACCCCAGAGTCGGTTGCGTGATCGTGAGCGCAGAGGGCGAACTTTTGGGCAAAGGCCATACGCAAAGGGTGGGGTTTTCTCACGCCGAGGTGATGGCCTTGAAAGACGTGGAGTCTCGGGGCCTGAGTGCCAAGGGTGCTCGCGTTTATGTCACTTTGGAGCCATGCTCACACACCGGGCGCACACCACCGTGCTGTGACGCCCTGATCCAAGCGCAAGTGGCCCAGGTGTTTGTGAGTCTCCTCGACCCCAACCCCTTGGTGGCAGGCCAAGGAATTGCACGCCTCAGAGCTCATGGCATTGATGTCCAGGTCGGGCTGTTGGGCTTAGAAGCCCAGGAGATGAACATTGGATTTCTCCAACGCATGAACTTCAAGCGACCCTGGTTTTGGAGCAAAATCGCGTCCTCTTTGGATGGTCAAACCGCCCTTGAAAACGGAGTGAGTCAATGGATCACCAGCGCAGATGCTCGCCAAGATGGTCACCACTGGCGGGCCCGCTCTTGTGCCATTTTGACGGGCATTGGCACCTTGCTCCAAGACCAACCCAGGCTGGATGTGCGTGGCATCACAACACCACGCCAACCCAAGCTCGTGGTGGTGGACAGTCAACTGCAGTTTCCCTTGAACGCACAGGTCTTGGACGTTGACAGAGAAGTGATCATCTACTGCGCCTTGGTGATTGACCCGAGCAGCCATCAAATCACCCACATCCCCCACGCTGGCCAAAGCCCCTCACCAAGTGAATCCCAAAACGCCTTGGGCACACTGCACAACCCACCGCAGTCGGATGCAGCGCAAAGAATGCAGGCCTTGCAAACCAAGCTTGACGCATTGCGTTTGCGTGGCGTCCAAGTGGTGGGCCAATCCTCTTCACTGGTGCCCCAATTGGGACCCCATTCACCCCCAACACGCGCTCTTGCGCGCAAAGTGGACCTGGGCTTCATGGCGCGTGACTTGGGCTTGCGTGAGATCAATGAAGTGCACATCGAGGCAGGCGCTCGGCTCAACGGGGCCATGCTTGAGGCGCAATTGATCGACGAACTTCTCATTTACTTGGCACCCAAATGGTTGGGCCCCGGGCGCCCCATGAGTGTCATGCCCGCGCTCAGTGATTTGCACCAGGCTTTGGAGCTCGAGTGGCAGTCCGTGGACCCGGTGGGCGTGGACTTGCGCATCCGAGCCCGTGTCAAGCGTGCGACC
>Ga0114962_10002804_pt1 | contig 14313 bp, 15 predicted proteins | sample C_130820_MF_Meta_FD_87017 | JGI IMG/M metagenome (GOLD analysis project Ga0114962, IMG submission 87017) | Freshwater microbial communities from Lake Croche, Canada to study carbon cycling - C_130820_MF_MetaG | ecosystem: Environmental > Aquatic > Freshwater > Lake | place: Lake Croche, Canada...
ACCTCTGTATATCGCTTGTAACCTATTGATTTGTAATAGGTTTTATTTTTTGAAGCTGCTCATAATCCTTTGGTCCCTGGTTCGAGTCCAGGTGGGCCCACCAAATTGAAAAGCCACTGATTTTTAGTCAGTGGCCTTTTTTGATGGTGAAGATTGCGCTATCAAGTGACGATCTTCAGAATCAATTCTGCAAGCGGTTGCTCATTTCCAAGAAAAGATGCTTGCATGGCTGGATAAATATCTTCTTGACCTAAAGCCGAATAATCTAATCTATATCCCGCTTGCTCGGCAAGTTGCGAAATAAAAAGTCGCTGAACACGCCCATTTCCTTCGCGAAAAGGGTGTATGGCATTGATCTCCGATAAGTAATGTGCCAACCGGCGAGCAAATGCTGTTGGTTCAAGGCTGTTTAAATAATTCTCAGCAGCAAGTGCATTAAAAACCGTATTTGAATACGATTGAATTTGCCGCACATTGCAAAAACGGCTGTCCCCTCTAATGATGTCGACGCTTCTGATTTCACCTGCCCATTCATAAACATCCTGAAAAAGGTACGCATGAATTTTGCACAGATGCGCCAAGTCAAAGCCGCCTTCAACTGGCGTGTGTGAAAGCTCAAGAGTACGAATGGCAGTGAAGTCTGCTTCGTATTGATCTAGGAGATCTTGTTGAGTGATCCCAGCTTTGTTCTTCAGAACAGCAGTGCCAGGGATGCAATAAACGTCATCCGCGTCGTAACGCGACATATTTCGCTTTGACTTCGTTGAGTAAGTCCGCTGTCGTTTTTTGCCCATCAACATAGGCTTGAAGTGCAGGCTTGAGACTTTCGCTTGGAGCTAGCTTTTCAATGCGCAGAGTGGCCAACATATTGGCTACATTTCTTTCTCGTTCTGATTGATTTTGAGATGACGTTGGCATTGAAATACCTGTTTAATTTGTATTCAATTTTAGCTTGGCAGTGTGCTTTTGTCACTCATTAATCGCATCGTTTAACAGTTCCACATTTGCTTCCACACCTCTGCAGAACCCTTGTAACCTGTTGATTTCATTGAGTTATAATTTCTCAAAGCTGCTCATAATCCTTTGGTCCCTGGTTCGAGTCCAGGTGGGCCCACCATTGAAAAACGAGAGCCACCCATCAAGCAAGTCTTTAACATACCCTTTTGGCAGCATGTGCCCAGCTTCAGGTTTTAATGGAGTGGGGTAGCTGCCAGTCCTGGCAAGCTTTAGCAGTTGCTCTGAAGTCAGTGCGTGAAGACAAGAAAAATTAGTTCGATACGTGGGTTTTTAGTCGGGTCCATGTCTTCTGAGTAAATCGTATAAATGCTCCGCCGCTGGCGTCATGGGCAAGTCTGCCCGGCGGATACACACCACGTCCGGTGCGGGCAAGGACTCCTGGATAGGGATGACTTGCAAATGGCCTCGTGTCAAAGGAAATTCATTCCATTGAACAGGCAAGATGGCCAATAAATCTGTGTAAGCCAAAGCCACCATCACGGACATGGTTGACTGCGCCTGCAGCATGATGTCCGGTGGTGTCATGCCAAAGCCATCGAACAAAGTATTCAAGTCATCAGAGGCATTGTGACTGAGCGACGTGGTGGCCCATTGGGCTGCGGCCAAGTCGCGAATGGATTTGGCCTTGCCAAGCGGGTGGTTTTTTCGGCAAACAATGGTGCGCGTGTTTTCAAAAAGTTTTTCACTCACCAAGCCTGGCGCCACCACACTTTGCGGCGTAGCCCCCATATAAAAGTCAACCGTGCCATTGCGCAGCCCAGCTTCAATGGCTGGGTAAAGGCCTTCGATGATATTCAGTTTGATCTTGGGGAATTTGCGTCTGAACACGGGCAAGGCCGCAGGCAGCATGCCTACATGCGGCATGATGGACAAACCAACAGACACAGTGCCTTGCATATCGCCTTGGCTTTGTCCCAGTTCTTCTGTAGCGCGCTTGAGCTGGTTCACGGCCATGGCCGCACGTTCATAAAAAAGCTTACCGGCAGCCGTCAGCACCATGCCGCGAACTTCTCTTTCAAACAGGGTTACGCCCAGTTCACGCTCCAAGGTGCGGATGCTTCGGGTGAGGGCTGGTTGTGCCAATTCCAAATGGCGTGCAGCTGAACGCAAGCTGCCGTGCTTGACGATGGCCACCAAATCTCTGAGTTGAGTGAGTTTCATGGGTGAATATCAAATTTGCATCACTCATTGAATTTTGCCATCTTTTTTTTATACCCCTGATGTTGAAAACTGCCCCCAAGAGCGGCGTCACTGCTTGGCTAATTAGCCATTGCGCGACAAGCAGGACCACAATTAAGGAAGAGACATGAGCGATAGAAAAAAAGCCTTGGTCACCGGTGGCGCAACCGGCATTGGAAGAAGTGCTGTCATGGCCTTGGCCAAAGCAGGCTATGACGTGGCCATCAACTATGCCTCCAGTGCCAAAGCTGCACAGACTACTTCCCAAGAGGCCAATGCCTTGGGTGCCAAAACATTGTTGTTGCAATGTGATGTCAGTGATGATGCTGCAGTGCGCGCCATGATGACTGAAATTGAAAAGCAATTCGGCCACTTGGATGCTTTGATCAGCAACGCTGGCACCACTGCCACATGGAAAGTCAAAGACCTTGAAAGCTTGGACATGGCCGAATGGGACCGCACCTTTGCCGTGAATGTGCGCGGCACTTTCCAAGTGGCGCGCGCAGCTGTGCCGTTGCTGAAAAAGGGCCACAACCCCTGCATTGTGAATACCGCCAGCATCGTGGGTTTGCGACCAGGCCCACAACCGCTGCCATACGCCGCCAGCAAAGCGGCCGTGGTGAACCTGACCAAAACCTTGGCTTGGAATTTGGGTCCTGACATTCGTGTCAATGCAGTGGCACCTGGTTGGATGGAGGGCGATTGGATGGAGCGCATGCTGGGCGATAAGTACGACGATTTGATGGGCAAACGCGCCAAAGCGACGCCACTCAAACGCTGCGTCACGGCAGACGATGTGGCCGAGACCATGTTGAATCTGATTCAGTCCAATCGATTTGTCACCGGTGAAATCATCGTCATTGACGGTGGCTTCACCAGTTCTACTTGAAGGAGTGCGCACCATGTTGCAAGGTTTTGTTCCTTTTCCCCCGGAGTTTGTCCAACGTTATCGTGCCAATGGTTATTGGCAAGACAAGTCATTGGCTCAAGAGTTTGACGCGGTTTACAAACGATTTGCCGATCGGGTATTGCTGATCGATGGCGATCATGTATTCACGTATGCAGACATAGATCGCATCACCAACAATCTTGCTTTGAACCTGCTGTCCATCGGCTTGAAGCCCTTAGACCGCGTGGTACCTGTGTTGCCCAATGTTCACGAGTTCGTGCTTTTGTACCTGGCGTTGCAAAAAATTGGTGGTATCCCTATTGCTGCGTTGGTGACACATCGGTTTGCTGAAATAAACCAATTTGTTAATTTGTCTGGTGCAACCACTTGTGTCTACCCTGAGACTTCGGGTGACTTCAGCTTCTCGCCCATCATTGACAGGGTGCAACAAGAAAACCCTGCGATGCGGATTCGCATTGTGTTGGGCAATCCGAAAGACGGCGAGCATTCGCTCAGGGCATTGATTGAAAAACCGGCAACACTGCCCTTGTCTGCATTGGCGCAAATTCAGATTGATCCCATGGATCCCTGCATCTTTCAATTGTCTGGTGGGACCACAGGCATTCCCAAATTGATACCGCGCACCAACAATGACTATGCCTACAACTCGAAAGTTGCTGCTGAGGTCTGTGATTTGGATGCCGAATCCATTTTGCTCTTGGTCCTGCCTATTGCACACAACTTGCCCCTGGCTTGTCCTGGCATTCAAGGCTATATGTTCAAAGGTGCCAAGGTGGTTTTGCACCACAACACCCGACCAGCGGAAATGTTCGCCTTGATTCAAAAGCACAAGGTGACACACCTCAAGGTGGTGCCCGCACTCTTGATTCGCTTGATCAATGATCCCAGTGTCACGGCGCACAACTTGTCGAGTTTGAAGATCATCCAAAGTGGTGGACAGCGCATGCAACCCGAAGTGCGCGCTAAAACGCGGCAGTTGATACCCGGTGTCTTTGTTCAAGAAAACTTTGGCATGTCAGAGGGAACCTTGATGTTTGTGCGCTCCAGTGACCCCGAAGTGGTCAAGTTGGAAACCTGTGGACGACCTGTGTGTGCAGACGATGAAGTGAAATTACTTGATGAAGATGACAACGAAGTAGCCATGGGTGAGGTGGGTGAGCTGACGGTTCGCGGCCCTTACACACTGCGCGGCTACTTTGGCGTGCCAGAGTACAACGCCAAGCAATTCACGTCCGATGGTTTCTACCGTTCCGGCGATTTGATGCGCATGCACCCCTCAGGCAACTACGTGGTGGAAGGGCGCAAGAAAGACTTGATTAACCGAGGCGGTGAAAAAATCAGTGCCGAGGAAGTTGAAAACCTGATCCTCATGCACCCTGCTGTGCAAAACGTCGCCTGTGTCCCGATGCCGGATGACAACATGGGCGAAAAAATGTGTGCTTATGTGATTTTGCGCGCAGGGCAGTCACTGGAATTCAAAGAGCTGATTGACTTTTTGCTCACCAAAGAGATTGCCAAGTTCAAGCTGCCTGAGCGTCTTGAAAAACTGAACGATTTCCCCGTCTCAACTTTTGGCAAAGTATCCAAAAAAGCCTTGGTTGAAACGATCACAAGCAAACTACAAGCAGAAAAAGCTTGATGGTTCAAAGATAAAAGAAGAAAAAGACAAGCCATGCGCATCATCGATTTGCACTGCTACCCTGGAACACAAACCTGGATTGATTCACAAGGCCCCTACCCAGAGGCTTTGGCCGCTTATTGGAAGCGAGACTGGGTGGCCAAGAGTGAAACAGATGTGATTGCTGAATTCACAACTGCTGGCGTTGATGCATGCTTGGTAGCGCTGGATTTAGAAACCACGGTGGCTACGCCACCCTGCACCAACGAGTATGTGCATGCCATGTGGCAGCGTCACCCCCAGCGCGTCATTCAATGCTGGGGTGCTGTCGAACCCGCCAAAGGTGAAATTGCCATTCGCCAAGCAAAAAAAGCAGTTGAAGAATTGGGCTTCATAGGCTTTCACTTTCACCCCATCATGCAGCACTTTGCGGTTAATGACAGACGTTATTACGACCTGTTTGAAGTCATCAATGAACTGGGTGCCGCTGTGATGATTGATGTGGGCACTACTGGCATGGGCGCAGGTATGCCTGGCGGCAACGGCGCACGCGTGCGCCATGCCCACCCCTCGCACATCGACGATCTGGCGGCCGATTTCCCGAATATGAGCATCATCATGGCCCATCCTGGCTGGCCATGGGTAGAGGAAACCACAGCAGTTGCTTTGCACAAAGGCAATGTATTTTGGGAAATGTCTGGGTGGGCCCCCAAGCACTTTCCAGGCAACCTGAAAGTCGATATACGTGGTCGACTGCAAGACAAAATCATGTTCGGCAGTGACTATCCTAGTCTGCCCTATGAGCGCATTTTCAAAGAATGGCATGAGCTTGGCTATAAAGACGACGTGATGGAAAAAATCATGCACGGCAATGCCGAGCGGGTGTTGGGACTGTGATGCTTCAGGCGTTCATTTGTGATGGCATTCGCACACCAGCGGTTCTTCAATTAGAGCGTACTGGCGGGCGAAGAGCTTTGTAATCACATGACTTCAGAACCCATTCTTTTTGAAATGCGCGGCCATGTTGCCGTCTTGACCTTGAATCGACCGCATACGCGCAACGCTTTGAGCGGCGAGGAAATGTTTGCCGCCTTTGAACGCTTGTTTGAACAAATCAACCTGGACATGCAAATTCGGGCTGTTGTTCTCACAGGGGCTGGCACCGCTTTTTGCTCTGGCGGCAACGTGGCTGAGATGCGAGACAAGTTGGGGATGTTTGCTGGTGATCCTGAACAAGTGGCTGCCAATTACCGTGCTGGCATTCAGCGCATTCCCCGGGCGTTTCAAAAACTTCAAGTGCCTGTCATTGCAGCTGTCAATGGCCCAGCCATTGGCGCAGGCAATGATTTGGCATGCATGTGTGACATTCGCATTGCCTCAAGCGCTGCTAAATTTGCTGAGAGTTTTGTGAAAGTCGGCATCATTCCAGGCGACGGTGGTTGTTGGCTGCTTCCTCGCGCAGTTGGTATGTCCAATGCGGCCATCATGGCCTTCACGGGAGACGCCATCAATGCGCAACAAGCCCTGGACATGGGCTTGGTGTCATCGGTGGTTGCCCCAGAAGAATTGATGCATGAGGCTTTTGCGTTGGCAAATCGGATTGCAGCCAATCCCCCCCAGGTGTTGAGATGGACCAAGCAATTGCTCCAACATGGCAGGCAAAGCAGTTTGGATCAAGCCTTAGACACTGCGGGACAGTTTCAAGGCATGGCCCACCAAACCGCCGACCATGCAGAGGCGCTTTCAGCTTTTTTTGAAAAACGCGCGCCGGACTTTAAAGGGTAAGCCCATGAACACCAACGCTATTTTGCTCAAAGAGCATCCTGCCGAGGGTGTGGTGTTATTGCGATTAAACCGTCCAGAGGTGCTCAATGCGCTGAATTTGGCGCTTCGTCAATCGATTGCTTTGGCCATGGACCAAGCCAGCGATGACCCACAAATCAAGGTGGTGATCTTGGCTGGCAGCGATCGTGCTTTTTGTGCAGGCGCAGATTTGAATGAGTATGTGGATGCCACGCCCTCTGAAATCGTGTCGCGTCACATGGATAAATTGTGGGGTGCCATCAGTGGATGTAAAAAACCTGTCATTGCTGCTGTGAAAGGTCATGCATTGGGCGGGGGCTGCGAGTTGGCGATGCACGCTGACATCATTGTGGCGGGAGAGGGAGCCAAGTTTGGGCAACCAGAAATCAAAATTGGCATCATGCCCGGTGGAGGTGCCACGCAAAGGCTCACCCGTGCGGTGGGCAAGTTTGCGGCGATGAAGATCTTGTTGACGGGTGAACCTTTCTCGGCTTTAGAGGCCAAGGACCTGGGTTTGATCAGCGAACTGGTCATTGATGCCGAGGTTGAAAAGCGTGCATTGTCATTGGCTGAACACATCAAAAACTTACCGCCACTGTCAGTCCGATTCATCAAGGAGGCTGTCATGGAAAGCATGAATACATCCTTGGATGCCGGCTTGCGGTTTGAAAGACGCGCGTTTCAAACTTTGTTCTCTACCCACGACAAAACAGAAGGTATTCGTGCTCGACTAGAAAAGCGCCAACCTGTTTTCAAGGGCGAATGAGCCTTGCCAAAATAACTTCAACAAAACATCACTAAATCTGGAGACAAACATGGGTATCAAGCGTATCGCAGTGGAAGAAGCCTTTGTGACCGAGGAGATTGCACAGGAATGGAAAAAAGTTCTGGCAAGCAAATTTGTGGAGCCAGGTTTTCAGATGATGGGCAACACCATTTTGGGTGACGATCCAGGTGCGCGCATGGTTCATTCCCGCTTGGTAGATACAGGCGCAGGACGTATCCAACAAATGGATGCCGATGGCATTGACATGGCTGTTTTATCGATCACCTCACCAGGCGTGCAAGCCTTCGACGCAGTCACTGCCACGCGGTTGGCCAAAGATGCCAATGATGCCTTGGCCAAGGCCGTTCAAGCCCACCCCACACGTTTGGCTGCATTAGCGGCAGTCGCCCCGCATTACCCGCAGGGTGCCGTTCAGGAACTTCAACGTGCGATGACTTCATTGGGTATGAAGGGGTTTTTGATCAACTCACACACCATGGGTGAATACCTGGACGACCAAAAATTCTGGTCTATTTTTGAAGCTGCAGAGGCGTTGGACGCGCCGCTTTATCTGCACCCCCGCGAACCGGGTCCCGATCTTGTCAAACCCTTTTTGGATTACGGCTTGTATTTCGCGGGATTCGGTTTTGCTGTTGAAACCAGTTTGCACGCCATGAGACTGATCATGTGCGGTTTGTTTGATGAATTCCCTAAGCTCAAAATTATTTTGGGTCACATGGGCGAGGGCTTACCCTTCTGGTTACAGCGCATAGACAACCGTTATTTGCTGCAAGTCAAAATTGGTGCCGTCAAAAAGATGAAGCGGTTGCCGAGTGAATATTTCCTCGACAATTTTGTCATCACCACCAGCGGCGTCATGTCTGCACCCGCATTGAAACTCAGCATGGAAGTGCTTGGTGCAGAGCGCATCATGTTTGCTGCCGATTACCCGTATGAAAGTGTCACTGAAGGCGTTCAATTCATGGACACGGTGGACATCACGGATGCGCAACGACAAATGATTTACGCAGGGAACGCCGAAAAACTTTTTAAGCTGTGAGTGGTTTGCGGGTTTACCCGCTCTATTGTTCTGCTTCCTCGAACAATATACTTTTCATTTAATGACTACCAATCTGTTTGGTGTCATCCTACATTCTGCATGCCACTGGTTGTTTGATGATCAAAGTTGATTGGCTCGAACCAGGTATTGTTTTGCTGAAAGGACGTTGGATTGAATGGCAGAGTTAGGGATACCTCAAATGCATCGCAGATGAAAATCTGCCATCTTTTTGTAATCTCCCTTGATCGTTAAATTTGATTGAAGAACCGGTTTGTCAAACAAAAAAAAGACCGTTCTTCAGGAGCTCACACATAAATCAGGAGACAAGCATGACACTCAATCGAAGAACATTTATTCAAACAACTGCTGCTGCAGTTGCCTCAACCAGCACCACCTTGTGGGCTGCAGACACGATCAAAATTGGATTTGTCACTCCCTTGACGGGTCCACTGGCATTGTTTGGTGAGGCCGATAAATGGACTGTGGAGCAGATGAAGCAATCATTCAAAGATGGCATCACTGTTGCAGGTAAAAAGTACATGGTTGAAATCTTGATCAAAGACAGCCAATCCAATCCCAATCGCGCTGCTGAAGTGGCCAGCGACTTGATTCTGAAAGACAAGATCACGCTCATGGTCGTGACCAGCACACCAGACACCACCAACCCCGTTTGTGATGTTTGCGAACTCAATGAAATGCCTTGTATTTCCACCAACTGCCCTTGGCAGCCGTGGTTCTTTGGGCGCAAGGGTGATCCAGCCAAAGGCTTTGCCTGGACGCACCATTTCTTCTGGGGTCTGGAAGATGTCATTGGTAACTTCACCAACGGTTGGAAGAGCCTCAAGACCAATAAAAAAGTGGGTGGCTTGTTCCCCAATGATGCCGATGGCAATGCATGGGGCGACAAAGCCTTGGGCTTCCCTAAACCCTTGACCGAGATGGGCTTCTCGCTCACGGATCCTGGTCGCTACCAAAACGGAACGCAAGATTTCAGTGCACAAATTGCAGCCTTCAAAAAAGAAGGCGTGGACATCATCACCGGCGTGATGATTCCCCCAGATGCCAAAACTTTCCTGACCCAAGCGAAACAACAAGGTCTCAACCCCAAAGCCATCACGCTGGGCAAAGCCTTGTTGTTCCCCGTTGGTATTGAAGCGTTGGGTGACTTGGGTGCTGGACTGTCTACTGAAGTGTGGTGGAGTCCGTCACATCCCTTTACCTCATCGCTGACCAAGCAAAGTGCGAAAGATTTGGCTGCTGCCTATGAAAAGGGCAGCAACAAACAGTGGACCCAGCCCGTCGGTTTTGCCCATGCTTTGTTTGAAGTGGCGGCCGACACCTTCAAGCGTGCCAAGTCCACCAAGCCTGCTGATCTGCGCGATGCGATTGCCGCAACCGACATGGACACCATCGTTGGCCACGTCAAATGGGGTGGTCCAGGCCCATTCAAAAATGTCAGCAAAACACCGCTGGTATTGGGTCAATGGGTTAAAGGCACCAAGTTCAAATATGACCTGGTCATCGTCAACAATGAACTGGCCAAAAATATCCCCACCGGAGGATCCCTTAAACCCATGTAAGGGACCAAACCAATGGGCTTGCTCAAACTGCAATCGGTCAGCAAGTCCTATGGGGCATTACAGGTGATTCACGGCGTCTCTTTCTCTGTCACAGAGGGAGAGACGCTGGGTATTTTGGGCCCCAACGGGGCTGGCAAAACGACCTTGTTCAATCTGATTTCTGGCGATGTGGCCTGCGACAGTGGGCAAGTCAATTACCGCTGGCGTGACATTACCCAAGAACCTGCCCATCAGCGCTGCCGCGCTGGCATAGGACGTTCATACCAAGTCCCCCAACCCTTTGGCAACATGACGGTTTTCGAAAACCTGGTGACTGCCGCTTGCTTTGGTGGTGGGCAGGTAGAACAGGAAGCCTGGGAAACGGCGCATCAAGTGCTTGGGTTGACGGGCTTGATGTCATTCGCCAACAAATCAGCTGGCTCACTGACCTTGCTCAACCGCAAACGACTGGAACTGGCGCGCGCTTTGGCGACGCGTCCTCAATTGCTTTTGCTCGACGAAATCGCCGGAGGTTTGACAGTCTATGAAGCCCAAGAGTTGTTGCAAGAGTTGCATCGCATCAAAGCCAGTGGTGTGACCATGATTTGGATTGAACATGTGGTCCATGCATTGCTCTCCATTGCCGACCGGCTTTTGGTGATCAATTTCGGCACCCTTTTGGCACAAGGAAAACCTGCTGAAGTGATGGCTGATCCTGAAGTTCAACGCGTCTACATGGGCTTGGAAGTCGCCGCAACATGACCGCTTTATTGCAGACACACGCCTTGACGGCTTTTTATGGTGACGCACAAGCCTTGTTTGGTGTTGATTTTGAAGTCCATCAAGGTGAAATGGTGGCCATCATTGGTGCCAATGGCGCTGGCAAAAGCACATTCATGAAAGCACTGACTGGCCTGGTCTCTACGCAGACGCAGCAAATCACGTGGAACGGGCAGGCCATTGGTGGTCTTGCGCCATCGGACATCGTCAAACGTGGAATTGCCCTTGTGCCTGAGGGCAGACGCTTGTTTCCCAGTTTGAATGTAGAAGAAAATTTATTGATGGGTGCGAGTGCAGGTCGCAAAGGCGAATGGAATCTGCAGCGCGTGTTTTCACTGTTTCCCATCCTGAAAGAAAAGCGCCTGCAACCATCAACCTCGTTGTCAGGTGGTCAGCAACAGATGGTGGCCATAGGTCGAGCACTCATGAGCAACCCGGCCGTGTTGTTGTGTGATGAATTGAGCCTAGGGTTGGCACCGATCGTCATCAAAGAAATATATGCAGCCATGCCTTTGATTTGCGCTCAAGGAATGACAGCTGTCATCGTGGAGCAAGATGTCAGCAAAGCCAAAGAGGTCTCCAACCGCTTGTATTGTTTCCAAGAAGGACAAGTGTCTTTGCATGGTGCATCTTCAAGCTTGACCCAGGCGCAAATTTCCAAGGCCTATTTCGGTATGCCAGATGTGCCTGCTGCCGTGGGGAGCATTGCTTGATGGACTTGCTGTTGCAGACCTTGTTGCAAGGTGCTTTGCTAGGCGGTCTTTATTGTCTTTTTGCACTGGGCTTGTCTTTGATGTATGGGGTCATGCGGCTAACAAACACGGCACAGGGAGACTTCATCTTGCTTGGCTCCTTCACAGCGATTGCGCTCATCGCTGGCTTGAAAATACTGGCGCCGGAAAACATATGGCTTCCTTTGTTGCTATCGCCATTGCTATTGATCGTGGCATTTGGGTTTGGCTTCGTGTTGCAACGACAGGTTCTCAACAAGGTGTTGGGTAAAGACCCACTGCCTTCGTTGGTCGTTACCTTTGGCTTGTCCATCGTGATTCAAAACCTCTTGCTCGAAGTGTTTTCAGCCGATCCGCGCTCGATCGAGTCAGCGGGTCTCAATACCGCCAGTCTGCAATTGCCGGGAGGGGTCACCTTAGGCGTTTTGCCAGTGCTGATATTGTTTTTGGCCATCACGACCACGTCTGGTTTGCAGTGGATGTTCAACCACACAGCCCTGGGAAGAGGATTTCGCGCTGTGTCCGATGACCTGGAAATCGCCCAATTGATGGGCCTCAATGCCAAGCGTTTATATGCTTACGCGACGGGCATTGCGTTCATGTTGATCACCATGGCGGGTGTGTTGCAAGGCATCAGAACGACTGTTTCACCATCGGACGGCCCCATGTTGCTGTTGTTTGCATTCGAGTCCGTCATCATCGGTGGCATGGGCTCTTTTTGGGGAACCTTGGCAGGGGCCTTGTTGTTAGGTATTACCCAGCAAATCGGCTTTCGATTTGACCCCGGTTGGGGCATTTGGTTCGGTCACATCGTGTTCTTGCTGTTATTACTGGTAAGGCCACAAGGTTTATTTCCCAAAACAGTAGGCTGATCGAATGGATACCCTCAAAGTCAGCAGAAGCAATGCAGCCAGCAGGCCCGCATTGATTGTCGCGATCCTGTTGGTGACAGTGGCTGCAAGCATTCCAATATGGGCACCCGAAGATGTTCGATCTGCATGGATGCGTGAGTTTGTCGAAATTGCTTGCTATTTGGTATTTGCTTTGATGTGGAATCTGTTAGCGGGCTATGGCGGCATGGTCAGCATTGGCCAACAAGCCTATTTTGGTTTTGGTGGCTATGTCATGCTGATGCTTAGCAATTTTTTAGGGGTCAATCCCTTTTTGTCTGTTTTGCTTTCAGCACTTTGCACTGCTGCCATGTCCATTCCTGTGTCGTTGGTGGCTTTCAGACTGCAAGGAGGCTACTTCGCTGTCGGTACCTGGGTCATCGCTGAGGTTTTCAGATTGAGTTTTGCCAACCTGGCTTTTGTCGGCGGCGGTTCTGGCACCAGTTTGACCGCCTTTGCAGGCATATCTAAAGCAATGCGTGAACAAACCACTTTTTGGTTGGCACTCGCTTGCATGGTTTTTTCCATTGCGCTTGTTTACATCTTCTTGCGAAGCAAACGTGGCCTGGCATTGATGGCCATCCGAGACAATGAAGTGGCTGCTGAGTCTCAGGGCATTGCCGTTCAAAAGACCAAGCTTGCTGTCTATGTTGTGGCAAGCCTTGGCGCTGGGTTGGCAGGTGGTTTGTACTACCTGAGTAACCTTCGCATCACACCGGACGCTGCATTCAGCGTGAATTGGACGGCTTTTGCTATTTTTATGGTGGTCATTGGTGGCATTGGCCGCATTGAGGGCCCCATTGTTGGCGCATTGATTTTTTGGATCCTGAATAAATTTTTCAGCGATTACGGCAGTTGGTACTTGATGGGCCTAGGTTCTTTGGCCATCGTCATCACGATCTATTTCAAGCAAGGTTTGTGGGGATACGCGCAACAAAAATGGGGGTGGTCGTTATTCCCAACTCAGCGGCGTTTGAAAGAATCAATCAAAGGTAAATCATGATCAATATTGATGAACACACCATCACCCAAGCCGTTATTGATCGACTAGACGGTTGCGAAAATCCAAGACTGAAGTTAATCATGACCTCTTTGGTCAAACACCTGCATGACTTTGCGCGTGATGTGCGACTTAGTGAATCTGAATGGATGACGGCCATTGCGTTTTTAACAACCACTGGCCAAAAATGCGATGACAAGCGTCAAGAATTCATCTTGTTGTCTGACACCTTGGGCCTGTCCATGTTGACGGTGGCCATGGCAAATGACAAGCCTGCCGGTGCAACCGAGGCCACGGTCTTTGGTCCTTTCCACATTGACCATCCCCCTGAATTCAGTGGTGGAGATGACATCTCAGGTGGCGCCAGCGGCGAGCCACTGTTTGTCAGTGCCAAAGTGATTGACACAAATGGAAAACCCATCAAAGGCGCACGTGTGAATATTTGGCAAGCCGATGCAGAAGGTTTGTATGACGTTCAGCGTTCTGAATTGACTGGGCATCAAGCGCGAGGCATCTTGTTTTCTGATGAGCTCGGTGCCGTTGATTTTCAAACGGTCTTGCCAGTGTCCTACCCGGTTCCCACAGACGGCCCTGTAGGACAAATGCTGCTCAGCACCGGCCGACATCCATGGCGTCCAGCACATGTGCATTTCAAAATTGATGCTGCGGGCTACCAAACCTTGATCACGCATGTCTTCAGAGAAGATGATGGTTATTTGCAGACAGATGTGGTCTTTGGCGTCAGATCTTCATTGCTTGGTCAATATGTTCGCCATGAAGAAGGCAAAGCACCCGATGGTCGCACGCTGGACCATGTTTTTTACACGCTGAATTTTGATTTTGTGTTGACTAGCCTTGTTGCTTCATGAGTGAAGTCTTGCACATGGTAATGTGGAAATTCAAATCCACTACCGCTGAAGAAAATGCCTCCCAAGCCAAAGGCTTGGTGGAGGACTTTCAGGCCATGAAGTCATTTGTGCCAGGCTTGTTGGAAGTGCAT
>Ga0114962_10002805_pt1 | contig 14312 bp, 10 predicted proteins | sample C_130820_MF_Meta_FD_87017 | JGI IMG/M metagenome (GOLD analysis project Ga0114962, IMG submission 87017) | Freshwater microbial communities from Lake Croche, Canada to study carbon cycling - C_130820_MF_MetaG | ecosystem: Environmental > Aquatic > Freshwater > Lake | place: Lake Croche, Canada...
CCAATATATCAATTAGATACGATTCCAACGATTTATCGTGGAACTTTGCGAAGACCAGGATTTTCCTATGCGTGGAATATTTTTGTGGAGTTAGGTATGACGGAGGATAGTTATAAATTAGAGAACTCTGAACACTTAACTCCGCGTAATTTTATCAATGCTTTTTTACCTTTTCAAATAGGTGAGTCGGTAGAAGATAAGTTTAAGCGTCTGTTCACAAAAGAAGATGACGAATTATTCCATAAATTTAAATGGCTTGGCATTTTTGAGAATGAAACACCGATTGGTTTGAAGAATGCTTCACCAGCGCAATTATTGGAGAAAATTTTGGTAGACAAATGGGTGTTGGAAGAAAATGATAAAGATATGTTGGTGATGTACCATGACTTTGAATACTCAATTAGTGGAACGCGATATAAAATCATTTCTTCGATGGTTAATATTGGAGAAAATCAAGTGTTTACAGCGATGAGTAATACTGTTGGATTACCTGTTGCAATTTGTGGTAAAATGATTTTAAATGGTACTTTACAATTAAAAGGGGTGCAAATTCCTGTGATGAAAGAAGTATACGATCCGATTTTAGAAGAATTAGAAAATTACGGAATCACTTTCTCAGAAAAACACTCCATCATTTAATTCCTTTCTTTTTAATTGTTATCCTATTGCGCGAATGCATCGTTTGTTTGTGATGCGTATCTACTTATATTTTGGAGTTAAAATTCCAATAATTTCTCACTATCCAATCATTCGCATTCCCAAAATTACCCCTCCGATTCCCAATACTACACTCCCAACGATATTCGCTAATAACATCCCATAATTTCCATTTTCCAGTAACTGTACATTCTCTGCAGCAAATGTTGAAAACGTTGTAAAACCGCCACAAAATCCCGTAATCAACAACAATTTTAATTGTGGATTTATTATAGTGCTTTTTCCAAAATAACCAATTAATAATCCGATAATTAAACAGCCTATAAAATTAGTTGTAAATGTTGCGATTGGAAATGTCCATTTTAAATAATGTGTACCTATTTTACCTAACAAATAGCGCATCACACTTCCAACAGCACCTCCAAATCCTACAAAGATTATTGCTTTCATCTATTTATTCTTTTATGCTGTTTTTGAAGTACGAATAGGGCATGCCCTATTCGAACTCTACTTTACTTTACCCGATTCATTATCTCATCCGCCTTTTGGTTTGCCTCTTGCTCTATTCGTTGTGCTTTATCTTCTGCCGTTTTTTTGATTCTTGTCGCAGCGACCTCAGCTAATTTTTTCTTAATTGGATTTCCTCCTGCTTCTGTAATTAATGCATCTGCTTGTTTGTTTCCTTCAGCACGAACTAAATCTGCAGCACGTTTTGCTTCTGCTTTCACATTGTCTGCTTGTTTTTGAGCATCTGCAATTAATTGTTGTTTCTTTTTGGTTAAGTCATCTTTTATTTCGTTAACTTTCTCTGTTACTTTTTGTTTTACAATCGTTTTAACAGAATCTTTTGCTTGTTTAACTGCATCTTTTAACGAATTCTTTAGGTTACCAGTTAATTTACCTATCGATTCTTTCAAATCAACGGAAACTATAGGTTTAGTTGTTTTACCTGTAATTGTCGCTTTTACAGGTATAATAGATGGTAATTCTTGAACTTTTAATTTAATTGGTAATCCGTTTAATTTTGTTAGACTATTTTCTATTATTTTTAGTGCACTAGCAGGAATTTCTTCTCGTGGAATATTTAAGACTAATTTGTAATCTAGTGCTTGTTCCACACTCATCGACCCCGAAACGTCTGTATTAATTTTTCCGAGTTTTACTGTAAATGGAGTCAGTGTAATTTTGCCATCTGCAAATTTGAATTTTGCTTTAAAATCTCGCATTGTTTGAGAGGCTAATTTTGGCATATTTAATTCACTGGACAATTTTGTCAGGGGTTCATATCCTGATATATTGATTTCGTTGGATGCAATATCCCCATTTCCAGTCAATGTGTTGTAAACTGGTTCCATGGATGGTTGTAATAATGTTTTCATCGTAAATGAAGTCGAAATTTTACCTTTTACATATTTCGCGATTGGTGCCAACTTTTCAATGGTTACAAAGTTTTTCGCTAAATCAGCAATTGCGATTTGTTGAATATCATACCCGAAATTAACGCTTGGTTTATGATGGTTTTGTGTATTATAGGTTCCATCTAATCCAACGGTACCTCCTAATAAATTCATAGTTAGTTTGTTAAGAGAAGCAATTTCCTCTTTCATCCCAATAGTACCTTTTGTGTTTTGAATGGTAATCCCATTGTATTTTATGGTTTTTACATCCATATTCAAGGTAATGTCTAAATTATCAGGAATTAAGAAAGGTTCCGATGAATTGGACGCTGTAACTTTTGGCGCTTGTTCAGTTGGTGCTGGCGCTGCGGGAGTAGTACTTGTTCCCATTAATGCGTCTAAATCTAGGGTATTACTCGAAAAATTGAAATTTCCTTTTAATAATTCATTTCTAAATACATAGGCTAAATAATTGTCAATCGTACCTTGCATTTCAAAATCACTCGTGCCCATTTTTGCTTGTAAATTTTCCAATCGTAAATTTTGCGGTGTAAAATGCAGTTTCATGTCTGTTACTTCTACTGCAGCAGGTAAATCTTTCGATTTATAAAGAACATCCATTAATTCAATTATACCATCCGCATCAAACGCTTCGTAACGCTCTGCTTCGATAGTACTCATGTTTCCATTTAATGCTATGTCTGCACGTAATTTGCCTTTGTAGGATTCTCCAGGTGTCATTGGCATTACTTGACCCAAGGTAGCAAGGTTGATATTCGCTTTGATTTTAGCTGCAATCGCAGGGTCACTCATCGGAGTTCTTAATTTCAAGGTCATATCTAGTATATTTCCTGCAAAATCTGCATGGAATTTATCTACATCCAATTGCATTTGATCTAAATTGCTTCCACCAGCATACTTGGAAGATGCTTTGATCGCAATGTTTTTAATCGATTGTGGTAAACCAGCATATTGAATCGAAGCATTTTTAACCAGAATTCCTGCATCCCATCCTGGCATGTTCTTATCGTCCATGATTCCTTTTACTTTGGCATGCATTGCTAAAGTTCCATTAGTCAACATGCCTTCATAACCGGATTGATAGAAGGATGGAATTAAAGATAAAAAGTCTTTGAATGTTGCTTCTTTGGCATCTAATGTCAAGTCCATGTTATCCTTATGTTCCAACATTTCATAGAAACCATTCAACGAAAATTTTAGTGCATTTAATTCAAATGTGTTTTCTTTTAAGGTAAATTTGGAAGTCTTTTCCGTAAATTCCATCAATAAATTCACCACAAAATTTGTTTTTACTTCCTTCAAATAGGACATGCCATCCATTTCATACGTAAATGCATCCATGGTGGTGGTGGTTTCAAAGTCAATCACATCGGCAGTTAAATCTCCTTTACCTGTATGGGTTAAATTGTGTATGTCAGCGAACAAATCCATACTCTGATCGTCGTAACGAATATTCGCTCCGTTGATCTCATATTTTTGCATGCTTAATTTGAAATTGGATGGCTCTGATTTCTCTTCAGGGGTTTTGATAGAGTCTGGTTTAACGATGTTGTAATTTGCAGTTCCATCTTTTAATACACGTACATCAAATATTGGTTTGTTAAGTACGATTCCTTCAATTTCCATTTTGTCACCACCAACGACACTCCAAAAATTTAGATTTGCCTCAAAACTTTCCATTTCTGCCAAAACAACTCCTTTGAAGTTTTTATCCGTTCCAGTAATTTTTAAACCTTCTAATCGTGCTGAAATATGTGGGAATGAACTTAAAAAAGTTAAGTCAAAGTCTTTAAGTTCGATATCGGCAAGTAATTGTTTTTTCATTTCTTTTTGAACCATTCCTTTAATTTCATCTTTAAAGATGTAAGGAACGATAATCGCTAATAACAATAGTATTCCTAACGAAATTCCAGTCCATTTTGCTATTTTCTTACCAATATTTTTTTTTCCAATAACTTCCATTTTTTTAGATTTTAAATGTGGTAACGAATTTAAGTACTTTTATATTCTATTTGATTTGTAAATTTTAAAATTTTAACACTTTCAATCGTTTATATCTTATTTGTTTAAACACGTTGCTTTCATTTTGTTGCAGAATTGCAAATCAAATCCTAAATTTGTTCTACTTCTTTGTTTATTTTATTAAATTCATAGAGAGAAGTTGTTTATTAATTATTTAAAAAGACAAAAGTTTTATGCCTTTTTACGCGAAACTTGGTAAGTTCCCTTCTAAACGACACACTACGTTTGAAAAGCCGGAAGGTGGATATTACTATGAACAGTTGTTTGGGACAGAAGGTTTTCATGGATTTTCATCCTTGTTATACCATGTGCACAGACCAACACAAGTAAGATCGGTTTCTAAACCGGTTGACTTAACGCCTATTGCAGCAATTGATAAAAACATCTCCTCCCAAATGTTGCGAGGTTTTGAAGTTGCTCCAAAAGAAGATTTTCTAGATAGCCGTACGATTGTATTGTTTAACAATGACTTAAACATTGCGTTAGCTGCGCCAAAAAAATCGCTTCGTACGTACTTCTATAAAAATGCGGATGCGGATGAAGTAATCTTTATTCACAAAGGTTCTGGAAAGCTGCGCACTTTTTTAGGAAATATTGATTTTGAATATGGGGATTATTTGGTAATTCCAAGAGGAATAATTTATCAAATTGATTTTGATTCGGAAGACAATCGTTTGTTTATCGTAGAATCTTTTAGTCCTGTAGTGACTCCTAAAAGATATAGAAATGATTTCGGTCAATTGTTAGAGCATTCTCCTTTTTGTGAGCGTGATTTAAAAATGCCAACTGAACTAGAAACATTTGATGAAAAAGGAGATTTCTTAATTAAAATAAAAAAAGAGAATGTACTACACGAATTAGTGTATGCAACGCATCCTTTTGATGTTGTAGGATGGGATGGTTTCAATTTCCCATATGCTTTTTCGATTCATAATTTTGAACCGATAACTGGTCGTGTCCACCAACCACCCCCAGTCCACCAAACGTTTGAAGCGCATAACTATGTGATTTGTTCGTTCGTTCCACGTTTGTATGATTATCATCCAAAATCTATTCCTGCGCCTTATAACCACAGTAATATCGATTCAGATGAAGTGTTATACTATGTAGATGGAGACTTTATGTCTAGAAATCATGTGGAAAAAGGGTATATCTCGTTGCACCCAGGTGGAATTCCTCACGGACCTCACCCAGGAGCAATGGAACGTAGTATTGGTCAAAAAGAAACTGCAGAATTAGCAGTGATGGTTGATACGTTTAAGCCATTAAAAATTACACAAGCTGCAGTAGATATTGCAGATAAAGATTACCTAACTAGTTGGTTAGAAGATTAATTTAATTATTTAACAATACAAACAATGAGTAAAGAAATCAAAAACGTAGAATACGGTTTAGAAAAAATCTTCGAAGGGGCACAAGATTTCCTTCCTTTATTAGGAACGGATTATGTGGAGTTTTATGTCGGGAATGCAAAACAAGCAGCACACTTCTATAAAACTGCTTTTGGTTTTCAATCCTATGCATATGCTGGTTTAGAAACTGGCCTTACGGACCGTGTATCTTATGTATTGAAACAAGATAAAATTCGTTTAGTTTTAACTACTGCGTTAACAAGTGATTCTCCAATTGGTGAGCACGTGAAAAAACATGGTGATGGTGTGAAAATTGTTGCTTTGTGGGTAGAAGATGCACGTAAAGCATACGAAGAAACAATCAAACGTGGAGCTAGATCGTACCAAGAACCTACAGTAGAAAAAGATGAAAACGGTGAAACAGTTCGTGCTGGTATCTATACGTATGGAGAAACAGTGCATATGTTCGTAGAGCGTAAAAATTATACTGGTTCTTTCTTACCTGGTTTCGTAGAATGGAAATCCGATTATAATCCAGCGCCAGTAGGTTTAAAATTCATCGACCACATGGTTGGAAACGTTGGATGGGGTGAAATGAATACGTGGGTGAAATGGTACGAAGATGTCATGGGATTTGTTAACTTCCTTTCCTTCGACGACAAACAAATTCACACGGAATACTCAGCATTGATGAGTAAAGTAATGTCGAACGGTAACGGTCGTATTAAATTCCCAATCAACGAACCTGCAAAAGGAAACAAACGTTCTCAAATTGAAGAATATTTAGATTTCTATGAAGGTCCAGGTGTACAACACATCGCTGTAGCAACAGATGATGTTATTGCAACTGTACGTGAATTAAAAGCACGTGGTATCGAATTTTTACCACCACCACCACAAGCATATTACGATGAGATTCCAGGACGTTTAGGCGTACATATGGATATTATGAAAGAAGATATCAAGGAACTTCAAAAATTATCCATCCTTGTAGATGCGGATGAAGAAGGATATTTGTTACAAATCTTTACAAAACCAGTAGAAGATAGACCAACCTTATTCTTTGAAATTATCCAACGTATGGGTGCTAAAGGATTCGGAGCAGGAAACTTTAAAGCGTTGTTTGAATCGATTGAAAGAGAACAAGCAAAAAGAGGAACTCTATAGGAATTATAAAGGATGGATGATAAATTTTATTTAATCATTCCTAATTTATAACCCATAATTCCTAATTTATAATCCCTAATTCATAACTCAAAAAGGTGATTCGTAAGAGTCGCCTTTTTTTGTGCATTAGTTTGTAGTATTTTTGATTTATAATAGATGAGTGTTGAAATGATTAAAAGATTAATGCATAATTACAAAAAGAGTTTAGAAAGCATTCTTGACTGGAAGGGGATAATTAGTACTTTTAACTTTCGACTTTTAACTATCATCCTTCTCACGTCACTCGTCACTCATCACTCCGTCGCTCAAAAATCCTATCACGAACAATATTTAAAACTCGATTCCATTTATAAAAACTTTGGGGTATCTGGTGCATGTGTCGTTTTCAATCAAAGTAAGAATATGTATTATTACAGCGATACGTTAAAAATTCAAACACTACAAACGCCAAATAATTCGTTTCATTTATATGCAGGATTAATCGGTTTAGAAAGTGGTATCATCAAAAATTATGAGAATCCAAATGGGGATGACACGCTAACACATGAACGTTTAATTAAAGCCCTGAAGTCTCCTGATCCAGTTTTTTTCTCGGTGAATGCTCGTAGAATAAAAAAAGAAAAATTACAAAATTGGTTAAACCTATTAAATTATGGAAATCGCGATATTTCTGGTGGTTTACAAAAATGTTGGGAAAATAATAGTCTAAAGATTTCTACGAAACAACAATTCGACCTACTGAAAAAATTGTATTACTATAATTTGCCATTTTCTTTTGAAAATATTCGATTGGTAAAGTCTACCTTCCATTTAACCAAATTGGTAAATAAAAATGTATATTCCTTCAAAGTAACTGGGGTGCAAAACGGCAAGCAACACGCTTGGTACATTGGCTATGTAGAATTTTTGAATAATACGTATATGTTTGTGCAGTCCCTCGAAAGCAATCAACTTTCTTCAACTACGTTTGAGGCACTCAATGGGGAAGTGATGTACCAAATCCTCCATTCCATTGGAGTTTTAGGAGATGAGGCGTGTGGAATGTTATAAGCGATTAATATCCCCTGCAATTTTCTCCACATCTTGCAGCTGCATACAGGAAAAATGCTTTTTAGGACACGCTTGAAATCCAATTTTAGAACAAGGTCTACACGACAAGCCTTCTACTTGATGAATGCTGTAATTTTTGCTGTTTTGTGGCATATACGGGTACATTCCTAATGCAGGAGTAGTATTCCCCCAAATGCTAATAATACGTTTGTTAAACGCAGAAGCAATATGCATTAAACCGGTATCGTGCGTCACTAATAGTTCAGCCTGTTGCACCACACTTGCTGATTGACCCAAGCGCAAAGTCCCACACTGTGATTGTATGTTACCAGTTGAATGTGAAATAATCGCTTTAGCAGTTTCAGCATCTTCTTGTCCGCCAAGTAATACAATAGGTTTTTCAATGGCATTACAGACTTCCACCAGTTTGTTTAAAGGCATACGTTTTGTAGCAAATTGTGCGCCAATGGCAAATGCAACGTACGCATTTGGTTCCAAACCTAGGGTAGTTACATCCACTTGATCATCGGAAGCAATGAAATAATCGCAAGGCTGCTGATCATTCTTTACGCCAAGACTTTTTACGGTTTCAAAATACCGTTCTACGATATGTATTTCGGGTAACTTATTCACTTTAAAACGCACATACAACCACTTTTGGAAGTTTAATTTTGGAAAACTAGCAGATGGAACTCTTAATTTCCAAAGCAAACTTTTGGTGCGTAAGTTGGTATGCAAATCCACCACAAAATCAAATTTCTCCGATTTTAACGTGGAAAGTACTTCGTTGATGGAACGATTAATGGTATGTAGTTTGTCAATGTGCGGATTCGAAGAAAGGATTCCTACAAATTTAGTTTTGGTTAAATAATGCACTTCAACGCCAGGAAGTTGTTGTTTTAGACAACGTACAACAGGTGTAGTTAACACAATGTCACCGATAGAACTAAAACGTACAACCAAAATTTTCATAGTGTAAATTTAATAGTAAGTTCCGCTAGAAATCTATTCCAGTGGTTTTTTTCTTGAATAAATAAACAGCCAAATGATATTATTCACTAACTTAAAGTAAAAATTAACAAAAATAAAATATGTCAAAAATTTGGAAATTAAAACAACAACCTACAAATAAAGAGATCGAATCCTTACAAACTGAACTAATCATCCCAATCACATTTGCCAAACTATTAGTCCAACGTAACATTCAAAATTTCGATCAAGCACGTGCTTTTTTCCGTCCGGATTGGTCGCTCATAAACGATCCGTTTTTGATGTTGAACATGGATCGTGCGGTAAAACGCATCAATCAAGCATTCCTAAGCAAAGAGCGCATTATGTTGTTCGGTGATTACGATGTGGATGGAACGACCGCTGTTTCCGTAATGTGGAATGTTATCCATTTCTATTATAAAAACATAGAATGCTATATTCCAGATCGCTACGCCGAAGGATATGGAGTAAGTACGCAAGGCATCGATACCGCAAAAGCAAATGGTGTCTCCTTAATTATTTCTTTGGACTGTGGCATTCGTGCGGTGGATAAAATCGCTTACGCAAACTCGTTAGGCATCGATTTTATTGTCTGTGACCACCACCATCCTGGAGAAGAATTACCAGCAGCTATTTTACTAGATCCAATGCTAAAAGAGTGTTCCTATCCCTACAAAGGTTTATCCGGGTGTGGGGTAGGGTTTAAATTGCTTCAAGCGCTTCAACTAACTAATAATTGGGATCCGAAATTACTGATGGATCAACTGGATTTGGTAGCAATCAGTATTGGTGCGGATATTGTACCAATTACGGATGAAAATCGAATCTTATGTTACCACGGTTTACAAAAATTGAATGAACAACCTCGTTTGGGTGTAAGCGCATTGTTACAAATTGCAAACAAACAACTCCCACTAAAATTGGAAGATGTGGTTTTTGTATTAGCGCCGCGTATCAATGCTGCAGGACGTATACAGTCAGGGCGAAAAGCGGTTGAATTAATGATTTCTACCAATAAATCAACCATACAAGAAATTGCAACGAGTATTGAGTTGGATAACCAAGAACGTCGCGAGTTAGATGCACAAATTACCTTCGAAGCATTGCAACAAATTGAGGAAGATGAAACGTTCCATACGCGTAAAACTACTGTAGTTTTTGATAAACAATGGCACAAAGGAGTGATTGGCATTGTTGCCTCGCGACTCATAGAAACACACTACAAACCTACGATTGTACTAACTGAATCGAATGGTAAACTGACAGGTTCTTCAAGAAGCATCAAGGGCTTAGACATTCACGAAGCGTTAACGCATTGTGAGGATGTACTAGAGCAGTTTGGAGGACACACCTTTGCCGCTGGCATGACCTTACATCCAGAAAATTATATTTTATTTCGAGATAAATTCGAGCAAGTAGTCGACCAACTCTTACAACAAGAAGAAAAAATCGAGGAGATCGTAATTGATTCCGACCTTTCATTTGATGAGCTTTTCGAAGCAACCGAACCAAATTTCCAACTTCCAAAATTCTCCCGTTTACTCAATCAAATGGAACCCTACGGACCAGGAAATATGAAACCAATCTTTCGTACCAAAAACGTGGAAGTAGGGGAAGCGACCCTCTTAAAAGGCGAACACATCAAAGCAGTATTTATGGAAGGTACCCAAAAACGAAAAATTCCCGCAATCGGTTTTCGCATGGCAGAACTCTTCGACATCGTACAATCTGGTAAAAAATGCGATATCCTCTACACCGTTGAGTCGAATACGTGGAAAGAAAAAACAACGATTCAGTTGAATTTGAAGGATATTCGATTGAGTGAAAAGGATTGAAAATTTTTAATTTTGTAGAACATAATTGTTCGAAGTGAGGCAGTGTCGCATTATTTTTTGAAGGAATGGAACGAATTGAAATGCTGGTACCGTGAAGTAGCTCAAAGCGGAGAGATCACTGATACGGTAGCAATTTCAAGAGTATAATGAACAGAAAAAAATTAAGCGACGAGTTTTCTTTTGCTTCTTTTCTTTTGCGGAAAAAGAAAAGAAGATATAGTTAATTAATATGAATATGAAAGAAACAAAATACGAAAAAGTACAACTTCAGATTGAAGCACTTCTTCAAAAAAGCATACAAAATGGAGGATTTAAGGCATTATCATCCGATGAGGTTGCTTTGCTTAACAAATTATCTTTAGCTGCCGAAAACTATGAAGATAACCTTCAAATGATGCCTATTAAAACACCAACAACATTAGTGGAAATGATTCGTTTCAAAATGTTTGAAATGAATATAAAACAAAAACAACTTGCTAACTTACTTGAAATTAGCGAGACAAGAATTTCTGAATTATTGTGTGGTAAACGAAAATTGAATTTAGAGCTTGCAAAAAAATTATACCAAAAATTAAATATAGACGCTGCTTTTTTGTTGAGTGGCAATTGAAATGCTTAGATTATACAAAAAGAATGTATTTCATTTCTTCAAGTTCTAATTGCACTACTTTGATTTGAATCAAATGTTTTGTACTTAAAACATATAATAGATTCATTTTCATAAAAATGTATCAATATAAGTTCTTTTTTTTGTATTGTACATCGGTAATTTATTCCTTCCTTTCGTAAGATTTTAAACAATGTGTTGGTTTTGTTGACCAATAATACACCTGAAGGACTTGATTCGATTAGTTTGTCAATTTTTTCTAGTGCATACTTACTGTCATCATTAGATTTTATAATTACTATGTTGTTTTCTTTAAGTCCGGTTGAAAATGGAAGATAATAGGTAGTTTCCCAATTCCAAAAGTCACAAATAAAACCAGATTTTGCAGTAATATTATCACCAATTAAGGAAGATACTTTTTGTGCATCTTTAGTTAACAATCTAGGGATAGGTCTCGCGCCTTTTGAACTATAAACAAAGGCCAATAAAAAACTAGTAAGCGAAAATAATACTGTTTTTTGAATTATTTTTTGACCATTTCTTTTAAAATAATACCCAATAAAAGGAAACGAAAGTAAAAATAAAGTAACTGTAAATCTATGTTGCAACAGTAAACTTCCTCGAAGTGAATTAACTAACCAGATACTAAAAAATGCAACGAATAGTAAAAATAATGAATAGCTTATTTTATTTGATTTGACGTTTTTTACTTCTTTTATAAAAAAGAAAAATGCAATAGGTCCAAAGGCGAATACTAAGGATAATGGGTACCACCAAATTCTTCGTAAAAATGAATCCAAAGATTGTATCGAATTTTCTTTAGGTAGGTGTATTGCCCATGTAAAACTATGTAAGGCTTCGTTTGTAAAATGGTAACTGGAAATAATCCAATAGATAGGAATTAATATAAATGGTAGTCCAAAATAAAGTGTTTGTTTTTTTAATTTATAGTAAAAAAGTAGAAGCATTACCATGGTACCTAATATCCAGCTTTCATAACGAATACCACCTGCAATGCCCATCAAAAGTCCTGCAAGTAAAACCCACAAAGTTTTCTTCTCGAAGTAGCCTTTTGCAAGCGCACTAATACTAGCAATAACAAAAAATAAATAAGGAATTTCAGACATTGCCAGCATACTCATTCTAAATACAATTGGTGAAAAAGAAAAAAATACACATAATAAAAAGGAAATTTTATCTGAAAATTCTCTTTTTAATAAACTAAACAATGGAAAAATAAGAATAACACTAAAAAGAATATTTACAACTATTGGAGTACTATGTGGATGGCTAAATAACCTTAATGCACCTCCCATGATGTAAAAAAATATTGGTGGCCAATTACCCGAATTAATTACCTGAGGATTATGTGCAAATTGTAATGCTAGATATATTCTAGTAACCCCATCTGCATCAATTTCGTGAACAAAAGGTAAAATCAAGAGTTTAATGAGAAATAACCCCAAAGAAAAAATCCCAAGTTTTGTTAAGTATGTTAATTGCATGGTAGAAAATTATTTTAAATGCACTAAGATTTTTACTCTCTTACATGCCATAACTGATACTCATGATCTAAACGAATCCCACACAAATCAACTACTCCGTCTTCCCAACCATCGGTCCCTGAGGCTCTTGAAGGGCCGTCATTCATCACTCATCACTTTCGTCACTCATCACTCGCCCTTACAATATTCCTTTCTTCAGCAACAATTGAGCAATCTGTACCGCATTCGTAGCTGCACCCTTACGTAAGTTATCCGCAACGATCCACATGTTTAAGGTGTTAGCCTGCGATTCATCCCTACGAATTCTTCCAACAAATACATCATCTTTCCCTTCTGCATATTTCGCCATTGGGTAGGTATTTGTTGTTGGATCGTCTTTCAAAGTAATGCCAGAAGTCTCGTGTAAGATTTTACGAACATCAGCCAACTCAAAATCGTTTTCAAACTCTACGTTTACCGCTTCAGAATGTCCACCAACAACCGGAACACGAACCGCAGTCGCAGTAACCTGTATGCTTGGATCCAAGATTTTCTTCGGCTCATTCATCAATTTCAATTCTTCTTTCGTGTATCCATTTTCCGTAAACGAATCACAATGTGGGATACAGTTTTTATCGATCGGGTAGGCGTATGCCATTTCTCCTGAAATTCCAGCACGCTCATTTTCCATTTGGGTAACTGCTTTCACTCCCGTACCAGTGATAGATTGGTAGGTAGAAACAATCACGCGCTTGATTTTGTATTTGCGGTGTAACGGTGCCAAAGCTAAGACCATTTGTATCGTACTACAATTTGGATTTGCGATAATTTTATCTTCGGATGTTAAGATGTCTCCATTGATCTCAGGAACAATCAAACATTTCGTTGGATCCATACGCCAAGCAGAACTATTGTCAATTACAAACGTTCCAACTTCTGCAAATTTTGGAGCCCACTCCAACGAAGTATCTCCTCCAGCAGAAAAAATCGCTAAATCAGGTTTCATAGAAACTGCGGTAGCCAAACCAACAACGGTACATTCCATACCCCCAAAATCAATTTTTTGACCCACTGATTTTTCAGAAGCTACTGGAATTAATTCGGTGATTGGAAAACTTTGTTCACGTAATACTTGAAGCATCACATTACCCACCATACCTGTTGCGCCGACTACTGCTACTCTCATTTTTCTTAACTTTAATAGATGTGATTCAAAATTACAATTTTTTAATACCATTGATTTAGTTTATGCGTTACTTTCTATTATTTTTCTGCTCTTTTTTGTATTTTATTGATTATGCACAAATTACAGACGGATTTACAGACGGAAATTTCACCTTAAATCCGAATTGGGTCGGTTCAGACACCAAATTTGAGGTCAATAATTCCTTTCAATTACACGCAAAAAGTACTTCTTCCGATTCCATTTTTTTAGCACTCGAAAACAAGCTCGATTTTCAAAATTCGGTCGAATGGCACTTTTGGATAAAGCATTCTTTTTCACCATCGAGCAATAATTTTTCTCGTTTTTATTTGATTACCAATTCATTAGACTTAAAGTCAAATCCCGATGGGTACTACTTACAGTTCGGTGAAACAGGTACAAATGATGCAATTCGACTTTTTAAGCGAAAAAATAGTATTTCTACGCAAATTTGCGCGGGCACAATTGGTGCTATTTCGACCAATTTTATCGCCAACATAAAAGTGGTTCGTGAGCCTTCTGGTGA
>Ga0114962_10002809_pt1 | contig 14311 bp, 14 predicted proteins | sample C_130820_MF_Meta_FD_87017 | JGI IMG/M metagenome (GOLD analysis project Ga0114962, IMG submission 87017) | Freshwater microbial communities from Lake Croche, Canada to study carbon cycling - C_130820_MF_MetaG | ecosystem: Environmental > Aquatic > Freshwater > Lake | place: Lake Croche, Canada...
CAGGTGCTACAGATATTGATGGCGATAGTTTGTCTTTTGAATTTGTGCCAAGTAAAACCTATTCTGAAACAGATGGAAGGGCAATTACTTGTCCAGATTTTGTTCAGCCAGAAACAGTAACTCCTGGTTTAAATTACGATGGTACCGGACCTGCTACCTTAACTATAAATAATAGAGGCATTATTTTTTGGGATGTGCCAGCAAGGCAGGGGCAATACAACTTAGCTTTTAAAATTACAGAATGGCGCACCATTAGAGGCAGAAAAATAGCAATAGGCTATGTAATTCGCGATATGCAAATTTTGGTGAGCGACTGCCGAAACTTGCCTCCTGAACTTACCAATATTTCTGATACTTGTATAGAAGCCAAAACGCTTTACACAGATACTATTGTTGGAACCGACCCTAACGTAGGCGATAAAGTAATTGTGAGTGCATTTGGTGGGCCATTTGTAGCTACCAACACTACTAATCCGCCAAATTTCCCAGTTATCACGGCCACTCCCCCTAGGCAAGCCATTTTAACCTGGCAAACAGTATGTAACGATATTAGAAAGCAACCTTACCAAATAACTTACAAAATAGAAGATGTACCAGTTACAGCCCACAAGCTAGCGCAATACAAAACCCAAGAAATTTTTGTTAACGGTCCAAAGCCTAATGGGACATTAGCTACACCAGCTAATGAGAAAGTACAATTGAGTTGGAATAATTATGTTAACACCGTTTGCCCTAATGCTCAGTTTATTCAAATTTATAGGAGAACCGATAGTTCCAAGTTTATTGAAAGCAAATGTATAACAGGGATTCCAAAAGAATATAAGTATAAGCTTCTTGCTACTGTTCCAGCTACGCAAGACACTTACCTAGACGATGATAACGGTAAGTTACTACAACCAGGCGTTCGCTACTGTTACCGCTTAGTGGCCACTTTCCCTACCCCAAGAGGAGGTGAAAGCTATGCGAGTGACGAATTTTGTACGGTATTGAAGCTCTCTATGCCAGTGATTACTAATGTTTCTGTTCTCACAACTGGTGCAGATACAGGTCGGGTTTTTGTGCGATGGGTTCCAGCAAAAGATATAGACACTTTGGCTTACCCAAAACCATACCAATACCGCTTGCTTAGGTCAGAAATTGGTAGTAGTACCCTTGCCGAGGAAGTTTTTAGAAGCAACAACCTTAACGATACCACTTTTATTGAGAGCAACTTGAATACCCTTGAAAAGGAATATAAATACCAGTTGCTATTTTATTTTTCTCCACGGACTACTTTAAAAGACAGTACCGATGCAGCCAGAACTATTGTGGTGAAAGATAAGCCGGATTCGGCATCTATTGCCTTTCGTTGGAATGCGGTGGTGCCTTGGAATAACTACAATCAATTCCATTATATCTATAGAAGATTAGATGGCCAGCCGTTTGAATTAATAGATTCTGTATTTCTGGCCGATACTGCTACCATTGGGCAGTACATAGACAGCGGGAAGTATAAAAATGAGCCATTGAAATTCGGTAGTTGGTATGAATATTATATCAAAACCAAAGGACAGTATGGCGATGAAAAAATTCCCCGACCCTTATATAATAATAGCAGGATTGTTCGTACCCAACTGAAAGATAGTAGCTTGCCTTGTCCGCCTATTTTAATAATTTCTTCTCCTCCATGTGGCGACGATTGCAAAGCTTTTAATAGCCTTCCCAAGCCGTTACTAAATAAATTAACTTGGAGCAAACCTAAGAAACCTTGCGATACGGTTTTGGTGCAATACAATGTGTACTATTCGCCCCATACCGGCGATGGGTTCTCAAAAATTGGGGAAACCAAGGATACCTTCTTTAACCATAGCAACCAAGGTTCTTTGGCAGGGTGCTATTATGTGACCGCTGTAGATTTTTCATTAAACGAAAGTGAGCCAAGCAATTCTGTCTGTGCCGATAATTGCACTTTTTTCGATTTACCAAACGTGTTTACTCCGAATGGCGATGAGTATAATGCTGTGCTTCATCCCTTCTGCTATGTATCTGACTTTGTGGAAGGAATTAACTTTGTAGTATATAATAGGTTTGGCACAGAGGTTTACAGAGGTTACGAAAAAGATATTGATTGGAATGGCCGCACTGCCACAGGCAAAGAGCTTTCGGAGGGTATGTACTACTACCAAGCAGAAATCTTCTGGAAGCGACTGAATAAGAAGGAGCAAAAGAAGAATTACACCGGCTGGGTTATGATTTTGAGGTAATGGAAACCGATTACCCCTTCCCTATAGTTTTTTTCGATGGCGAATGTGTGCTTTGTAATAGGGCTTGCCAACTCTTATTGAACGCTTCAGTAGGTAGTAGTCTAAAGTTTTCCGCGCTTCAAAGTAATACAGGCATTAATCTTCTAGGGGAAAAGTCTACCAATTCGGTTTCCATTATTTACTGGGAAAACGGTAGCACTTGGCAAGAGAAGCAGGCAATAGTTAAAGCCCTAAAACATTGCAACGGTATTGGATGGCAAAGTTTAAGGCTTTTGGCTTTAGTTGCCCCTGCATTCATTGTTAACGGTGTTTACAGGTGGGTAGCCAAAAACCGGTTCGCTTGGTTCGGGAGAACGGAGTGTTGGTTGAAAGATAATAGGGTATTAGCTTAACGAATATGAAAAAACTGCTAATTAAAAAAGTTAACCAAAAGGGCCAATTGAAGAAGTAATCATTTAGTAATTCATAATAGGTGCCTATTGGCTATATTTGGCAAAATTAGTTAATCATAGCAAATGGAATTAATGCCGCCTAGTATAGAAAAACCTAAAAGAAGGATTGAATTTTTAGATGCTTTGAGAGGTTTGGCGGCCATAATTGTTGTTTACTTTCACTATGCAGCAGTTTACTTTAAAATCTGTACCGATTTTAATATAAAGCCTGAATGGGAATTTGTATTTAGATTTGGAGGATCGGGTGTAGAGCTTTTTTTTATAATAAGCGGGTTTGTTATTTTGATGTCTTTAGAGAAATCTAAAAGTTTAAAAGATTTCATCGTATCCAGGTTTAGCAGGTTATATCCACCGTATTGGGTTGCTATTTTTATTACCACCTTATCTGTTGCGCTGTTTCCTATAAAAAGTATTGCAGGATTAACATTGCCTCAAACCTTGGTAAATATCCTAATGTTCCATACTTGGATCGGCTTTAGAAATGTTGATGGAGTTTATTGGACTTTAGGATTAGAATTAGTGTTTTATAGCCTTTTATCAGTTCTATATGTATTAAAGGTATTCAAGCAAACAACTAGTAAGGTATTTATTATATTCAATGTGTTGTTTGTTTTGCAATTGTTGCTGAAATTCTTCCCTCAAATATTAGATATTATTAAGCCTACATCTGTTAAAGTTTTAGTTGATGTATTAACTTTAAGTGGCTACGGCTCTTTATTTATGGCTGGGATGTTGTTTTACATTGGTTATCAATCAACATTTACAAAGACTTTGATTGTCCAGCTATTAGTATGCTTCTTGCAATATGTGGTATTAAATTACGATGTTATTCCTATACATTGTTTTATTACACCGCTGTTTTTTGTGTTATTCTATTATTGTTGTTCTGGGAAATCTAGGTTTATTGAAAATAAAGTTTTAATCTTTCTAGGATCAATTTCTTATAGTTTATATTTAATTCATGCCAATGTTTGTTACGGACTGGTGCCTTTTTTAATGAGACATAACGTAGATGGCTTACTTGCCTTAATTATTGTCTTTGTTTTTGTTTTAATAGTTGCTTACCTCATGCATAAATTTGTTGAGGTTTGGCTTTCGGGCAAGATTAAGGCAATTCTTTTGAAAAAGTAATAATTGAGTTTTATACTTAGCTCACTGTTCTAACAACAGCCTTTCTTTCTAATTACTATCCTAAGTCTTTGTTTTTTAACTAAGATTACTGTTTATTTAGAATCGCATATGTTTTTTTTCCTTCAGATTCAAGAAATATGTATAAAGGCAAATTCCTTTATTTTTTGGTCTTATTAGTCTAATTTTGGGCAATGGAAAACAAGGTGCCCATCTTAGAAAAGCAAAAAAAACGAATTGTATTTTTAGATGCCATGCGCGGCATTGCAGCTTTAATGGTGGTTTACTTTCACTATTCCACTAATTTTTTTAAGCATTATCCAGGTTTTTTGCCAAAATCCGATTGGTTATTTGATTTTAAGTTTGGAGGAGCTGGTGTAGAGTTGTTTTTTATTATTAGTGGGTTTGTAATACTAATGACCTTAGAAAAGTCAAAAAAATTAAAAGATTTCATTATTTCTAGGCTTAGTAGGTTGTACCCTCCTTATTGGTTTGCTATAATTCTAACTTCGGCAGTGGTAGCGATATTTCCAATTACCCACGGCCCTGTTTTAACCCTTTCGCAGAAATTAGCTAACCTACTTATGTTCCATACCTGGATAGGGATACCGAATGTAGATGGCGTTTATTGGACTTTGGGTTTAGAACTGGTTTTTTATACCATTATGGCTATCCTTTATGTCTTGAAAGTATTCCAGAATACAACAGGAAAGGTTTTTTGGATATTTAACGGGCTTTTTATTATTCAACTAACATTGAAGTTTTACCCAGATTTAACCAATTTATTGCCGTTTTCCTTTTTAAAAGTACTTTTAGATCATTTCACATTAAGGGGCTATGGTTCCCTATTTATGGCTGGAATGCTATTTTATGAAGGTTATAAAGATTCTTTTAAGCCTTTGCTATTAATTCAACTAGCTGTATGCTTACTACAATATGAAGTAATTAACTATAACTTAGTGCCTGAGCATTGTGTAATTGCCCCATTGTTCTTCCTATTATTTTACGTTAGCTGTATTGGTAAAGCCGGCTTTATTGAGAATAAATTCCTGATTTTTATCGGTTCCATTTCTTACAGCCTATACCTAATACACGCCTATGTAGGCTATGGCATTATGAGGTTTCTTTACACCGAAGGCTACAATACAGGTTTAACTCAAGTTGCCATGTTAGTAACTATCGTTTTCCTATCATGGGTAATGAACAAGCTAGTTGAGGTGCCCCTTTCTAAAAAACTGAAGGATGTTCTGGTTAAAGTATTTAAGTAATACTTAAAAGCCTTAGAATGATTAACTAACCCTTGCGTATTTTCATTTGAATATTGGCGCCCATAGCCATTGTTCTGAACTTAATGTCTTGGGCAAGTTCTGGAATAAATAGGCTTTCGGCTGCCGCGTGAAAGTGCTTGAGCCAAGCTTGGAAATGGGCAGGTTCCATAGGTGCTTTCTGGTGCATATTAAGGTGGGCACCCATTAAACTGCCTCCATAGGTAGCTGTACCGAGAATCATAGTCTCCCAAAAAGCGTACATCCTAGGCAAGTGATGTTCCCAATTTATTTGTGCTTCTACATTGAAATAATTTCCTAAAAATGGGTCTGCTTTAACAGAAACATAAAATGTATCCACTAAAAGCCGTATAGTTTCTGGGGTGAATTCGCTCTGTAACTGCATACTCAAATCTACGTTATTAATCCAACGGTTTTGTTTTCAGCATTAGTTATCCAGAAAAAGTCCAACATTAGTGCAATAAAATATAAGCAAAATATTATTCTGAAATTATTTACTATAACAGTATATCGGTTCGTGAAACGAGGCGATACTGAATAAATAACTAGGAATAATAGGGAATACGTGTTTCTATTATTACCTTTGCACCAAAATTACAGATACAAATACATACGCGTACTCAACTAACCGAATTGGCTTTGCCCTTAATATTCTAAAGGTGAGGTCATATATTTAGATACTATGATAACGAGTGCCAATAACGAAACTAGAACACGCTATTCAGACGAAGAACTGAAGGAATTTGAAATACTGATCAATGAAAAGTTGGTCCAATCCAAAGAGCAGCTCTCAATTCTTATGGAGTCGCTCACCCGTAAGAACGATTCTGGAACCGATAGCACTTCTGGCGGTGCCATTACGTTAGACGATGGAAGCGACGTGGCCGAAAAAGAAGCCCTATCGCAAATGGCAGGCAGGCAGCAAAAGTTTATACAGCAGCTAGAACAGGCTATGATACGGATAAAAAAAGGCACCTACGGAATCTGTGTAGATTCTGGCGTGCTAATCCCTAAGGAGCGTCTAAGACTAGTACCCCATACCCAACATAGCGTAGAAGCTAAGTTAAAGAGGGGTAACTAAACATCTATTAAACAAAAACAGGCTGTTGTTAAACAGCCTGTTTTTGTTTGTTACAATAAGTTTTTTAGCCAACTATAGCCTTCGGCGCAGCAGGAATAGGCATTACTTTGCTATCCTTAAAAGTGCTTAGGATTATAATAGACTGTATATCGTCTATCTCAGGAATTTCGCTAATCACTTCTAAGATTAATTTTTGGTAACTGCTAATATCTGCCGCTACAACCTTCAGCATAAAATCGCCTTGGCCTGTAATGTGGTGGCATTCTACCACTTCAGGAATTTCATTGATGCGCTTTACGAACCTATCAATGAATTCTGCTTTATGGCCTACTAAGGTTACAGTAATGAAAGTGCTTACACCCAATCCTATTTCTTGCGGATTTAGTTTGGCGTGATAGCTGCTAATAACATTGTTATTTTCTAATTTTTTAACCCGCTCAAGGGTAGGGGCAGGGCTTAAACCAATTTCTTTGCTTAATTGGGCATTGGTTATTTTAGCATTTTCTTGCAATATTTCAAGAATGTGCCTGTCAATAACGTCGAATTTGTAATTGCTCATAGGATAACTTAAGTTGTTCGAGTTTAAAAACGCTTTGTACTTCTAAAGCGATAACACAATTTTTAATCTTGCAAAAATAAGGAAAGCGAGGCAAAGTTCCCCAAATTTTATTTGTTCAATTTGGTTTTTTTCTCGGATTTATTCGTTTGTTAACATTCTATTCCTTGTTTAGCAATATTCTCTGCATTTTTGAATTTGCAATTTTCTGTTTTGGCTAATGATTACTTATTTAAAAACTGGGACTTTTCCTGGCGATTGGACTTGGATAGATGTGGAAGAGCCCACGCAGCCAGAATTAGAGAAACTCGCTGCTGAACATAACCTGCACCCAGCCGCAGTGCAAGATTGTTTGCAGCCCGATCACTTACCGAAATATGAGGCAATGGATGGGTACGAGTTCCTTATTATGCGCATGTTCGACCCGGATGAGCCTATGAGCACCAATCTGAGGAAGCTAACGCATAAAATTGCCATTTTCTTTAATGAGGGGATAGTAATTAGTATTCACAGGAAGCCTCAAGAATTTATTTATGCCATCAAACATAATTTCGTTGATTGCCACAAGTGTAAAAATACCGAGCATTTGGTAAGTAAGCTGCTTAAGCAAACCCTCCTTTCTTACGATAAGCCTACCGACCTATGGCAAAAAGAATTAGATTTTTATGAAGGCGGTTTAATAAGAAAAGAGCGGCCACCTGCCTTGCCCAGAGGCTTGTACCAAGTAAAGCAACAAACCAGTGCAATTAAACGAGTGCTAATGGTAACTCTATCTAGCTTAGATATGATGGCCGATGCTTATGAAAACGACCCTTACATAAACGACTTGAAGGAAACAGCACATAGGGTGTTATTGGTATACGACGATATGCTAGACCGTTCTAATACGCTATTAAACTTTTACCTAAACCTTAGCACTGCCAGAACCAATGAAGTTATGCGGGTGCTCACAATTATGAGTACGCTATTCCTTCCGCTCACTTTTATAGTTGGCATTTTTGGGATGAACTACCAATGGATGCCAACCGTAGCCGAACCTTTTGGGTTTTGGTATTGTTGTGGCTTTATGCTTTTATTAACTGGAGGTCTTATTGCATATTTCCGCCATAAGAACTGGCTATAGGCACGGCAATAAGGAATAATTCCGTAACCTTGCAAACTATTACCATTACAAAGTATTTACCCTACATTCTAGCATTAATTAATGGAAAGTAACCGCATTTTGGTACTTGCTCCGCATACGGACGATGGCGAACTTGGTTTAGGCGGAAGTATTGCCAAATACTGCGCCGAAGGCAAGGAGGTATTCTATGCAGCCTTCAGTACCTGCAGGAGAAGCCTGCCTGCTGGTTTTGAGCCAGATGCCTTAGAAAAGGAAATGCGCGAAGCAACCAAAGTATTGGGGGTAAAGGAACAAAACATCATTGTTTTTGATTTTGATGTACGTGTATTTAAAGAAGTTCGCCAAGAAATTTTGGAAGAATTAGTGAAGCTGAAAAAGCAAATAAATCCTGATATGGTATTTGTGCCCAGCCCAAACGATATTCATCAAGACCACCAAGTTATTAGCGAAGAAGGCTTAAGAGCATTTAAGCAAACAACCGTACTTGGCTATGAAATGCCGTGGAACAATTTGGCATTCCAAACCTCTTGTTTCATTCGCTTGCAAGAAGAACACGTAGAAAAAAAGGTGAGAGCCTTAGAAAAATACAAGAGCCAATTGCACCGCGATTACCTTAACGAAAACTTTATTCGCTCCCTTGCAACCACCCGTGGCGTGCAAATAGGCGTTAAATATGCCGAAGCATTCGAGATTATTAGGTTAGTTCTTTAACTGCCGAAAACAAAAAAGAAGGATTTCTTTTATTATTATTTGAATAAACCAGCGTATTTCTGGTATTCGCCCTTATTTTTGTGGCGAATCTGAAAAGTTTCACACTCAGCAACAACCACCCAGAATGGCGAAAATTACCTTCGACGGGATCCAGATAGAAGTAGAAGATGGAACTACCATCTTGCAGGCTGCCCGCCAAATAGGTGGGAGCATTGTTCCCCCTGCCATGTGCTACTATAGTACCTTAAAAGGTTCTGGCGGTAAATGCCGTGCCTGTTTAGTTAAAGTAACAGCAGGTAGCGAGCGCGACCCAAGGCCTATGCCTAAGCTGGTGGCCAGTTGCATTACGCCCGTTCAAGACGGTATGATTGTGGAAAACACCTTGAACGAGGAAGTTTTAGCCACTAGAAAATCTATCGTTGAATTCTTGCTCATAAACCACCCGCTAGATTGCCCAATTTGTGACCAAGCAGGGGAGTGCGACCTTCAAAACTTCGCCTTTGAACACGGAAACGTGAAGCAACGCTACGAAGAAGAAAGAAGGGAGTTCGAAAAAATAGATATAGGTCAATACATTAAGTTGCACATGACCCGTTGCATCCTGTGCTACCGTTGCGTGATGACTGCCGATCAGCTCACTGAAAAGCGTGTTCACGGCGTAATGAACAGAGGCGATGCTGCAGAAATAAGCACTTATATTACCCAAGGTATTGAAAACGACTTTAGCGGTAATATTATTGACGTTTGCCCTGTAGGTGCCCTAACCGATAAAACTTTCCGTTTTGCCAATAGGGTTTGGTTCACAAAACCTGTAGATGCCCACAGAGATTGCCCTACTTGTTCAGGTAAAGTAGTTCTTTGGTACCGTGGTGCCGATGTGCTTAGGGTTACTGCCCGTAAAAACGAGTACAATGAAGTTATCGAATTCATTTGCAACGATTGCCGTTTCGAAAGAAAGCAAACCAGCGATTGGGTTATTGATGGACCAAGGCATATAGAGCGTACTTCAGTAATCTCTCAAGGTCATTATGAAGGTGGCACCAAAGTAGCAGAATTCACCAAGCGCTTGGCTGCCGATCAATACAAGAAAATAGACGATTTACCAGTTCAACCGCCACGTCAGCTTTCGCCTGATACCGCCCGATAGAAACAAGACAACCTATGAGTCCGGAACTATTAGAATTATTGGTAAGATCGCTGGTAATCTTCTTTATTTTTGCTATTACCCTTCTTATTGCTACTTACAGCACCCTTGCCGAACGTAAGGTTGCGGGTTTCTTGCAAGACCGTTTAGGTCCGGACCGTGCAGGTCCTTTTGGTCTTTTCCAACCTCTGGCCGATGCGGTAAAACTTTTCTTTAAGGAAGAATTTATCCCTTCAGCCGCTAATAAGTGGTTGTTTATTGTTGGTCCATCTTTGGCAATGCTTACCGCACTCATGAGCAGTGCAGTAATTCCATTCGGAAACGTATTTGTGTTCGATGGTCAAGAAATTCCTGTACAAGGAATGAGTGTAGATATTGGCTTGCTGTACATATTCGGTGTTGTATCGTTAGGTGTTTACGGACTAATGATTGGTGGCTGGGCTTCTAACAATAAGTTTTCCCTTCTAGGTGCTATCCGTGCTGCTTCTCAGAACATTAGCTATGAACTAGCTATGGGTATGAGCATTATTGCGGTACTTATGCTTGCCGGTTCATTAGACTTAAGGGAAATAGTAATTGACCAACAACAAAGTGTTTGGAATGTGATTAGGCAGCCATTAGGCTTTATCATTTTCACTACATGTGCTTTTGCAGAATGTAACAGAACTCCATTCGATTTGCCAGAATGTGAGCAAGAACTAGTAGGCGGTTACCATACAGAATATGGTTCAATGAAGCTTGGTCTGTATTTGTTTTCGGAATACATCAATATGTTTGTGAGTAGCGCGGTAATTTCTACCCTTTACTTTGGCGGATACGATGTGCCTTATCTTTCTCAATTGGGCTTAGATAAGAACATTGAAACTATAATAGGCATAGCTGCTTTATTTGGTAAAATATTCTTCTTCATCTTCTTCTTCATGTGGGTGCGTTGGACTTTGCCGCGTTTCCGTTACGACCAGCTGATGAACTTAGGATGGAAAAGCTTAATACCTTTGGCCATCTTGAATCTTATTATTACTGGAGGCGTAATTTTAGCCTTCGAAAATTTCAGTAAGTAATCTATTGAATAACCCTTGCCCAAAAGAATTCACTCATTTTAGAAAGGAAGCCGCAACATGCAGCTAAGCAATAGAACAAAACATTTGGAACCTAAGCCGCTCAATTTTTGGGAGCGTATGTATGTGCCTGTAATTGCACAAGGTTTAAATATTACGATTAAGCACCTTTTTAGAAAAAAGGTAACTATTCGTTACCCTGAAGTAAAGAGAGAATTAAGTCCTGTTTTCAGAGGTTTACATATATTAAAGCGCGATGCACAAGGCAGAGAGCGTTGCACCGCCTGTGGTTTGTGCGCTTTGGCTTGCCCAGCAGAGGCAATAAGCATGTTATCGGCCGAAAGAACTAAAGACGAAAAAGGCTTATACAGAGAAGAAAAATACGCAGCTGTTTATGAAATAAATATGTTGCGCTGTATTTTCTGTGGTTTGTGTGAAGATGCTTGCCCTAAGGCGGCTATTTACTTACAAAAAGATAGATTTGCCCCTGCATTCTTCGGAAGAGAGCAAGTAATCTACGGAAAAGACAGACTTGTGGAATCGGTTACTAACCGTGCCAAAGTAGGTCTAGACCAATAATTATACATTACAACTGCTACCAAAGCTTGCTTTGGTAAGCCAAACAAAACGATAATGGCCGATAAGCTGTTTTACTTTCTTGCCTTTGTTACTATAATAAGTGCATTGCTCGTGGTTTTTAGTAAAAACCCTGTTCATAGCGTGCTATACCTTATTCTTACCTTCTTTTCAATTTCTGGCCAATACATATTGTTGAATGCCCAGTTTTTGGCAGTGGTAAATATTATAGTTTATGCAGGTGCCATTATGGTGCTTTTCTTGTTCGTAATTATGTTTTTGAATATGCGAACCGCAGCAGAGGAAGCCAGAAAACGAAATGCGCTCATTCAAATTGCAGGAGTAATATCAGGTAGCCTTTTATTATTAGTTATCGGTTCTGCTTTTGTTAAGGTAGATATCAGTAAGCACGCTGCTCCTGCCAAAGCCTTGAATACCCAAATAGGTATGGTAGAAAACTTAGGTATTGAGCTGTTTACTAATTTCTTAGTTCCATTCGAATTAGCTTCAGTTTTGTTTATTGCAGCAATGGTTGGTGCCGTTCTATTGGCCAAACGAGAAGCAGGCGAGAGTAACTCATTTTAATTTGACATTTCAATAGAGCCAAACTATAAGTTTATAAGCTGTATCCTTTACAATGAATAACATACCCTTATACCTACGCGAAATACCCCAAGTATATTATTTATACTTGGCTACGGCACTTTTCACCATTGGTGTAATTGGTGTATTGGTTCGTAGAAATGCGCTTATCATTTTTATGTGCATAGAACTTATGCTGAATGCAGTAAACTTGCTTTTGGCTTCTTTTGCGGCTTATAGAAACGATGCGGCAGGGCAGGTTTTCGTATTCTTTATTATGGCAGTAGCTGCTGCCGAAGTAGCGGTCGGGCTGGCAATTATTGTAATGATACATCGCACCACCCGCTCAGTAGATGTTGGACTTTTAAAAAGCTTGAAGTGGTAACCCATAGGGACCTCTAATATTATTCAGATGGAAAACTTACTCCTTGCCTTACTTATACCGCTTCTGCCTTTACTTGGCTTTGCCATTAATGGAATAGGCTTTAAACAATTGCCAAAAACATTGGCAGGTGTACTTGGAACGCTTACCGTTTTTAGTTCTTTTTTACTTACCCTAGTTCTTTTTGGCTATGTCCTTACCGAAAAGGCAGACTACAGCTTGGTAAAGGCTTATGACTGGATTACAATTACCGATGCCATCAAGATTTCTTTTTCCTACCAAATAGATAAGCTAAGCATTGTAATGATGCTTTTAGTTACAGGGGTAGGTACACTCATACACCTTTATTCTATGGGCTATATGAGCCACGATAAGGGAATGGGTAAGTTCTTTGCATTCTTAAACCTATTCATATTCAGCATGCTCGTGCTGGTTATGGGGTCAGATTATGTAACTATGTTTATTGGATGGGAAGGCGTTGGCTTGTGTTCGTTCCTATTGATTGGTTTCTGGAATCAGAATAGGGAATACAATGCCGCTGCTCAAAAAGCCTTTGTAATGAACAGAATAGGTGATTTGGGTTTTCTAGTTGCCATATTTTTGATATTCCAGCACTTCGGTACAACTTCCATTATGGATGTTGCATTTAAAGCTAATACTGAGTTTAAATTTTCAGATCCTGCTATATTTTGGATTACCATTTGCCTTTTCATTGGCGCCATGGGTAAGAGTGCCCAAATACCACTTTACACTTGGCTACCCGATGCGATGGCTGGCCCTACACCAGTTTCTGCATTAATTCACGCTGCTACCATGGTTACCGCGGGTATTTATATGGTAGTTCGTAGCCATGTACTTTTCAGTCTTGCACCAGAAACTTTAGAAATTATAGCCTGGATAGGTTGTGCAACTGCAGTTTTTGCCGCTTCCATTGGCTTATTCCAAAACGACATTAAGAAAGTATTGGCCTATTCAACCGTAAGTCAGCTTGGCTTTATGTTTATGGCCTTGGGTGTTGCTGCTTTCAGTACTGGTATGTTCCACGTACTTACCCATGCTTTCTTTAAGGCTTTGTTGTTCTTAGGTGCAGGTTCTGTAATCCACGCAATGAGCAACGAGCAAGATATTAGGAAAATGGGTGGACTTTGGAAGAAGTTGCCGATTACTTTCTGGACCTTCCTAATAGGTACTATAGCCATTTCAGGAATTCCGCCATTTGCAGGCTTCTTCTCAAAAGATGAAATTTTAGCGCACTTGTACGGACACAACAAGCCTATTTGGATTGCAGCTATGGTTGCTTCCTTTATGACTAGCTTCTATATGTTCCGCCTATTGTTCCTCACTTTCTTTGGCACTTTCAGAGGAACGGAAGAACAAAAGCACCACCTTCACGAAAGTCCATTTACAATGACCTTGCCTTTAATTCTTTTGGCAGTATTGTCAATGGTTGGTGGTTTTATGGGCTTACCAGCGGTATTTGCGGAGCATCATATTTTATCCGATTTCTTAGGTAAGTCAGCAGGAGTAGTTGCAGGGCACCATATGGACGATAGTACAGAACTAATGCTTATGGGTATTTCTGTAGGCATAGCAGTAGTTGCGTTAGCCTTGGCATTCTTTAGGTATGGAAGTGGTAAAAACATCCCGGTTGCCGATGAAGTTATGACCAACCCTGTTACCAAAGTAATCTACAACAAATACTATGTGGATGAATTGTATGGCTTTATTATTATTAAACCATTGCACGTGCTAGGCGATATTGCAATGCTTGTAATTGAATATTTGGTTATTGACCTAATAGTTAATTTCATAGCCCTATCATCTAGAGTGGCTGGTTTAGGGATGCGTAAAATGCAAACCGGTTCTATTGGCTTCTATATGTTTGCTATGGTAATAGGCATGGTTTTATTCTTAGCCTACTTTTCACTAGCCAGTAACTAATTTTAATTAATCGCAGAACGATAGATATACAGCACATGCTTTCGCTAA
>Ga0114962_10002810_pt1 | contig 14309 bp, 9 predicted proteins | sample C_130820_MF_Meta_FD_87017 | JGI IMG/M metagenome (GOLD analysis project Ga0114962, IMG submission 87017) | Freshwater microbial communities from Lake Croche, Canada to study carbon cycling - C_130820_MF_MetaG | ecosystem: Environmental > Aquatic > Freshwater > Lake | place: Lake Croche, Canada...
ACTCAAGAAGAGGGTGCTGGATTTGTTGGAACGTTCCCAGGTAGCTCTATCTGGCCATTCGTTCTAGGAATGGGCGCATTCTTCACCGTGCTCGCTCTTGTGTTCGGAATCTGGTTCCTGCTGCCTGGACTCTTCCTCGGTGGCTGGGCCGCTTTGGGAGGCTCTGGTGAGGGCCGTCGAGGCGGAAAACACTAAGTATTACTTCGATTCTTTTGAATTAAACACCACCAACGCTAAGCGAAGTGCTGGTTTTGTTAAGGACTCTCGTCAACTGATTGCGTTTTTGCTGCTGAGCCAAGAGGTTCAGTTACCCATGTGGCTTCGAATACAGACTCCACGTTAATTTGTGCGCGTAACGACAGTCGATGCGGCGACGTTGGCCACACAACTTCAGCAATGAAGCAGTCGCTCGCAACCCATCCACCACGTACTGCCGCTTCTGAAAAAGGTTGATGGCGCGATTGAAGTGTGCCCTCGCTCCACTCGTGAGCAGTAAGGAAAAAACTGTGTTCACCATTATTTGTTACGACAGTCAACGAAAGCGAATCCCCTAAGGACTCCACGCGAAGGGCGCGAAGATGTTCCGTGAATGGTGCAACTGACCCGGAGCGGACAAATGTTGCACTCGGCGGGCCATCCGTCGTGACCTGATCAGAACTTCTGCTAGTGAGGTTTTTGAGTCTCTGCGAAAGCTCTTCATCACTTGCAGCATCTGTTTCGAATGACCCCGTCAATGCTGGGAGTAAGTGTTCCCACACGGCATCAAGCTCAGTCTGCATGTCAGCTAGTGCTGCGGTGCAAACAATGACCGCTTCATAGCGTGGAATAACTACGCAGAGCTGCCCAGCTGCACCGTCACCTCGGTATGCATCATTACGACATACCCAGAATTGGAAGCCGTAGCCCTGTTGCCAGTCTGGTGATTCAGACGACTCAAGATTTTCTACATGCTTTTCATGAGCTGTCTTTAGATACTGCGCTGGCACCAAACGCTGACCGTTCCATTCACCGAGTTGAAGCTGAAGAACACCAAACTTGGCGATTGATTCAGATTCTAGATAGAGACCAGAGAAGCCTTGCGTGATCCCTTCTGGTGTGGTCAGCCACTCAGCAGTTTCGATGCCCATAGGAGAAAGAAGACGCGACTTCACGTACTCAAACAATGTGCCGCCGGTGACTTTAGAAATGATTGCTGAGAGTGTGTATGTGCAGCCCTGGTTATAACAAAAGTGAGTTCCTGGTGGCTCAGTTGGATCTATAGCTAGAAAATTACGAACCATGTCGGGACCATCTGTTGAGATGGCGCCCCAGGTATCTACAACGTGACCGCTTGCCATGGCCAGAAGATGGCGAATTGTAAGTTCAGCCGTAAATGGATGAATCTCACTGCCCACCTTGTCGGGGAAAAAAGATACAACCGTGTCATCAATTGAGAGCAGGCCCTCATGCTCAGCAATTCCAACGGCCGTCGACGTAAAACTTTTTGATAACGAGTACAGGAGATGCGGAGCGGTTGACTTGTACGGCGCCCACCAACCTTCTGCAACCAACTGACCACTCTTAACAATCATCAATGAGTGCAGGTCGAACTCCAAGGATTCAATCTGATCAATGAAATCAATAATTCCCCGGGCACTGACCCCGAGTGATGACGGAGTTGCGCGAGGTAGCGGTTGACTGTTCATTTGCCTACTTCTTCGCAAACGCAGCGCGCAGCGCAACTGAAGTCCGCTCCACCGCATCGCGAGCGTCGGGAACAACACCAAGGAAGCTGTAGAAGCCGTGTGTTTGTCCCGCGTAGATGTATAACTCAACAGGCACACCTGCTTCTTGAATCCGTTTAGCGTACTGCTCCCCTTCGCCACGCAAGATGTCATGTTCAGAAAGGATCATGAGCGTTGGAGCTAGTCCCGAAAGCGATGCAGCATGCGATGGTGACGCGTCAACATCAGAAAGCCGTTCTGGCTCGACGACATATGCTCGCCAAACATATCCGAGCTTTGCTAGCGAGTCTTTCCCAAAATTCGCCTCCCCCATAAATCCTTCATATCGAATGACGAATTCATTTAGAAAATCAGAATCCATCTTTGAGTCAAGAGCCGGATAAACAAGCAGTTGTAGTGCAAGCTTCAATTCACTATCTCGCGCACGAAGCGCAACTGCGGCCGCAAGATTCCCACCTGCGCTGTCACCGCCAATGGCGACTCGGTCATAGTGCTCAAGTGCCCATTTTGTTGAAGTCCAACAATCATCAATTGCTGCTGGGTATGGATTTTCAGGGGCGAGTCGGTAGTCGACTGAAAGAACACTGCACCGAGCACGATTCGCAATAGCGCATACAAGAGAATTGTGTTCGTCAATTCCGCCAAGAACCCATCCGCCGCCATGGAGCCACACCAGCACCCCACCTTCGTCATTTTCGGGCGTATAGAGACGTGCTGGTACACCATCAGTGTCGATGTCTTCAATCCTCGCCATGGATTCTGGCTCCCCGCTTAAAGCACGAGCTGCTTGGTGACCGTCTTCGCGAAGTTGATGGATATCACGAACGTCATTTTCCGGCGGTGGTCCGATTGCCTTAATTATTTCCAACACCTGGAGTGACAAAACAGGGCGAATCACATGCTGACCCGGATTTTTAGAATCTGACATAGTCCCCTACTCCTGTGCTGAAAATATCGATGCTTCGTATGGTTCAAGCTCGAATGAATTTTCGATCTGCTCATCGTTGCCACCGCTTTCGCGGCAGGTACTCAGCAACAATCGCCACTGTGAGATAGATAGATTTGCATCCAGCTTGACGCGTATCTTTTTGTTCGTAAAGTTAAGCGCAACCAGTACGTACTGATCTTGATATTCACGCAAATACACCATTGCCTTGTCTGGCTTCTTTATGAGTGGCCGCCAAGTTCCGCTCAAGAGAACCGGAGAGTTAGCTCTTAGGTTCGATACGCGTCTATAGAAGTTCAGAATCGAATGAGGGTCAGACTCCTGAAGCTCAACATTTCGCTTTTTGTAATCAGTACTTATCCGCAGCCATGGAGTTGCTGAAGAAAATCCAGCGTTTGGCGACGAGTCCCACTGCATAGGAGTACGAGCTGGATCTCTTGAGCCCATTATGACTTCAGTATCAAACTGCTCATCTTCTGGAATCTCAACGTCGCGCATCCCGATTTCTTCACCGTAATACACAAACGGAGTCCCACGAAGTGTGAACATCATTGCTGCAACCACCTTCGCACGCGCATCTGCTTCTACGATGTCTACTCCCTTACTGAACCTAACGCTGTGTCGTGGCAAGTCATGATTGGACATGAAGTAACAAGGCCATGTGTCTTCATCACTGAGAAGTTTGTTCCACTTCGAAATCGCGTCCTGAATCCCCCGCGGATGCCATTTTTGTTCAGCAACATTGAAGTTGAATCCCATGTGGAGTTTTTTACAGTAGCTCGCGGCAACTTCAGCTTTTCCATCGAATGTCTCACCTACGGCCATTGCTTCTGGATAACTGTCGAGCAGTGCTCGAAGCTCGTCCAAGTAGCCATGCAGATCGGGTTGATTCTTGTTATTGATCTGATGCTGTCGATTCCATTTGGACATACCTAATCGTCGCGGGTTATCCAGTAACTCTGGGTGTTTAAAGTAAGCGTTGAAGACGTCAAGTCGAAGTCCTGAAACTCCACGATCGAGCCAAAAACGCATCACGTCAAGGCACGCAGCCCGGACTTCAGGATTTCGCCAATTTAGTTCTGGCTGTTCACGTTTGAACGTGTGCATGTAGTACTGCTGGGAGTCTTCATCGAATGTCCAACCTGGCCCACCAAACCAAGACAGCCAATTATTTGGTGGGCCACCACCGCGCTTTGGGTCGCTCCATATAAACCAATCTCTATGTGCACTTGTCTTACTTGAAAGCGAGTCAATAAACCATGGACTCATGTTTGACGTGTGATTCAAAACAATGTCCATGATGACTTTGATGTCGCGCTTCTTGCACTCTGCGATCAGTACTTCAAAATCTTCCATTGTTCCAAACATGGGATCAATGACAGTATGTTCTGACACGTCGTAGCCAGCATCGCGCCCCGGCGAAACATAAATTGGTGATAACCAAATTGCCTTGACGGAGAGTGATTCTTCACTTCCATTATTGAGGTAGTCAAGCTTGCTAATAATCCCGCGAATGTCTCCGACTCCATCACCGCTTGAGTCGGAGAAACTCCGTGGAAAGATTTGATAGATCGGTCCTGCTTTCCACCAAGGAACTCGCGCTACCCCCAGGTCAGATGATTGTGAACTTGAAGAAGTGGCGTCAGACATTTTTTCCTTTAGCTTGATGAATCATTGTGAGTTTTTTGTCGCCATTCAGGCGAACGCAAACAGGCAACTTGTCCCCCAGAGCGCTCAGTGGGGCGAAGCGAAGGCAGCTCTTGCCAGCACTGCTGCTGCGCATGGGCACATCGAGGCGCAAAGGGACACTGCGCCGTTCCATTACCGGCATTTTCGTTATGTGCTTGTGGACTCGAGTTCAACTGCAGACGACGAGCGAGCTGAATTTTCGGGTCGGGATCTAATGCGGCACGCTGTAGGACGTCGGTGTAAGGGTGTGCCGGTCCAACAAAAATGTCCTCAGACAGCCCGGACTCCATGACCCTGCCTTGATAAAGGACAACAACACGGTCACACATGTGCCTAACAACTTCTAAGTCATGGGAAACAAAGAGATAACTTAAGCCTTCGCTCTTCTGAAGGTCTTTGAGAAGATTTAGAACTTGAGCCTGAACAGATAAGTCCAGTGCACTAGTTGCTTCGTCACAAATCACAAGTTTTGGAGACGCCATAAGAGCTCGTGCAATTGCAACACGTTGTCGCTGCCCACCAGATAGTTCGCGAGGATAACGGTTTATTGCCTCAGCTGGGAGCCCCACTCGCTTGAGCATGGTGAGTACTCGTTCATTGATCATCCCACGCTCAGCCCCGCTGAGGGCCTGAATAGGCTCTTCGAGAGTTTGGCCAATGGTGCGCATTGGATTAAGGGAGCTGTAGGGATCTTGGAACACCATTTGAGTGTTCCGATAGAACTTCCTTCGCTCCTCAAACGATAAGTTGGTGACATCTTCACCGGCGAAAGTAATTTTGCCTGACGTAATTGGAACGAGTCCGAGAATGGCGTTTGCAATAGTTGACTTTCCTGAACCAGACTCGCCGACTAGGCCAACTGTTTCACCAGGTTGAATGTCAAAACTTGCGCCATTAACTGCCATGATTTTTTTACGACCTTGACGAAACCCGACAGAAAGATCTTGAACCTGCAAAAGTGGATTAGACACGATTACCTGCCCTCTGAGGGAAATATTTCGTCACTACGCATACAGCGTGACTCACGATTAGTGCGAACAGAAACCAGTGGGATCTGACCCTCCTCGCAGGCAGCAGTTGCATGAGGGCATCTCTGAGCGAATCGACAACCTACTGGCCATGTTCCAGGGGGAGGAACACTTCCCGAAATTGCACTCAGGTGACCGTGAGTGGTGCTCAAGGCCGGGAGCGAGTTAAGTAGCCCCTGCGTGTATGGATGCAGGGGCTGATCAAACAAAGACTGGGCCGAAGATTGTTCAACTATTTGCCCGGCGTACATCACGAGAGTTCGGTCACATAGATCTGAGACCACGCCCCAGTTATGCGTGATCAGAAGGATTGCCATGCCTGTCTCGCTTTGAAGCCTGCGAAGCAAGGCCAATATTTCAGACTGGACAGTGACATCAAGTGCAGTAGTTGGCTCATCTGCAATAAGTAATTTTGGCCTTCCTGCAAGTGCGAGAGCAATACCCACGCGCTGTGCCATTCCACCTGAGAGTTCGTACGCGTGAAGACGAGCCACACGTTCAGGGTCGGGAAGTTCAACTAGTGCCAGCAGCTCAATAGCGCGTTGCTTCGCTTCAGCTCTCGTTAGCTTCTCATGACTGCGAATTACCTCGCAGAGCAAACTGCTAATTGTAAAAGTTGGATCGAGGCTTGCCTGCGGTTCTTGAGAGATGTAGGCGAATGTCGAGCCCCGAAGTCGATTGAATTCTTTATCGCTAAGACCAGTGATTTCTTGGCCTTCAAAGGAGACGCCACCGCCAGTCATTTCGAGTGCTCCAGGGAGAAGTCGAAGAACTGCAAGTGCAGATACTGACTTACCGCATCCTGATTCTCCAACTAGGCCAACTGTTTCACCAGCTCGAATAGCAAAAGTAACTCCATCAACAATTGTGACATCGCCATTGTTTGTCGGGTGCTTCACTTCAAGTCCAGTGACGCTCAGCAAGTAACCATCGTCAGTAGAACCGCTAGGAGTCAACGCCGAGAAGCTTTTTTTAGCTAGTCGCGAGTTGCGTTGCTGCGAAACAGTCTCGTCTTTAACAACAACGTCACGAATTGTATTTCCAATGATTGAGAAGGAAAGAATCACAATGATGCTCAAGACTCCAGGAGGATAAATGAGCCACCTCTGTTGCACAATTACTTTTGTGCCTTCGCCAATCATTCCACCCCATGATGGGTCAACTGTCCCACCAGTTAGGCCAAGGAAAGCAATGCCAATTTCAAAGAGCAGCGCGTAAGCGCAAAAGAGAGTCCCTTGAACAATGATTGGACCCCTCACTCGTGGCAACACGTGGCGGAGCACAATGCGTAGATGTGAGAGACCAGAAACTCGAGCAGCGGTTATGTAAAGTTCACCGGTCACTTGTAACGTTGCGGCACGTACCACTCTGATTGGTGTCGAAATTGAAAGCACCCCAAACGTAACCATCGCGATATTTTCATTACGTGGCAGCACCGAAAAAACAACCAGCACCAAGATAATTGCTGGGATTGATAACAGCATTTCAACAAAACGAGAAATTATCCTGTCAGTCCAGCCGCCGAGGTAGCCAGCCAAGAGCCCTATCGGGACACCAAGAGTAAGAGCAACCGAGACACCCTCAACAACCGACAACAAGCTTCGACGACCACCAAAGAGGAGCCGTGACAAAACATCGCGCCCCATCGTATCTGTTCCTAGCCAATTCTTGCTAGTTGGATAATTCAGAATTGTTGAGAAGTCCATGGCTTTCGGGTCAAACGGAGCCAGGAGTGGGGCAAAAATAGATGCAATAGTCAGCACCATGAGAACAATGATTGCGGCAACAACGGAAGGTCGACGCATCAACGCACGCATGAAGGACTCATTCTTGTTGTCGGTGCCCTCGGTGGCACCCTGTAGTTCAACCACGTCACTCATGAGTTTCGAATCCTTGGATTGAGAAAACCGTAGAGAATGTCAACCACCAGATTCACCGCAATGACAATGAGTGTGAAGTAAACAACTATTCCCTGGATCAAAGGGATGTCTGACGTACTGGTAGCAGACACTGCTAGACCACCAAGCCCTGGAATAGCGAACACCGTCTCAACGAGTACAGTGCCGCTCAAGATACCTACGAAAACTAAACCAACGACAGTAACCACTGGAATTGATGCATTACGCAGTGCATGCTTGAAAACAACTGACCTCAGAGGTACTCCATTGGATTTTAATGTTCGGATAAACGGTCGATCCAAAACATCTCTCATTGCATCTCGAGTTTGCTTGGTTATCACTGCTATCCCCGACAGCGAAAGAGTTATCACCGGGAGTGCCATGCTGTTGAACCACCCAGAAAGTGAGTGGCTCAAAGATACATACCCAATCGCTGGGAAAATGTGAAACTTAAGTGCAAGTAATTGCACCAGCACTACTCCAAGGAAAAAGGGTGGAATCGCAAGGCCAATTGCAGAAATTCCATCAAGCAAGCGGTCCATTAATCCTCCACGTAGCGCCGAAATAACCCCGAAAGTGACGCCGAAGATAAGACAAACGAGCGTGCAGCAAATAACTACCGAGAACGTAGCTTCAAGTCTCTGGTTAATTAATAGAGAAACTGGCTGGCTGTTGTACAAAGAGTTGCCGAGATGCCCGTGAAGAGCATTAAAGATCCAGTTCCAGTATCTCTGAAGAAAAGGGAGATCTAGGCCGAGTGAGTGATTCACCGCTGCATACTCCTGCGGTGTTGCATCTATCCCAAGGATTGTCTGAGCAATACTGCCTGGGATTAAAGCTTCGAGAAAGTACGTTGTAGAACAAACGAAAAAGAGCAAAGGTATGGAAAACAGAATTCTGCGTCGAATCAACTTAATCATTTGTAAAGATTTTCCTCGACTATTTTTTAGACACTCAGTTTTGGTTATCCACTCGTATCACTACGAGTGGATAACCAAAACTAACCAATTTCATTTACTAGTAACTAGTTAGAACTTGGAAGTGTAGGGGATGTATTTCGTTACTTCTTTGGAGCAAATTCAACAATGTAAGGACATGGTCGACCGTTGGTCATTCCAGCACCCGTGACCTTTGCGCTGGAGAATCCAACCATAGGGATACCAGCCCACATGATGTACCAGGCCTGATTAATGATGTAGTTCTGGACCTTCTTTGCAGCTGCAGAGTAATCCTTTGCTGATGCGTAGAGCACTTGCTGGTACAGATCATCCAAGTACGAGTCACTGTTTACAAATGCGCCAGGTTGGCCCCAAATGTTGTTGTAGTGCTGGATCACGGTTCCGCGGCCCCAGCTCAAAGTAACTGTTGGGTATTCATCAGTAACTCTCTTAGCGAGGTAGTTAGGAATGTCCGCAATCGTTGGCTTGAATGTCACGCCAACTGCTGCAAGGTAACCAACAAGAGCATTCGCTTCTACATCCTGGCCAGCAATAGCAATTGACAGTCCTGTAAAAGTGAATCCGTTCGGATAGCCAGCTTGCGTTAGTAGCGCCTTAGCCTTAGTTGGGTTGTATTCGTAAAGACTCGCAATAGAAGGGTCGTATGAATCGTCTCCCGGTACTGCGAACTGGTTAGTTGCAACACCGTATTCACCACCTAGAAGTGTCGCCATAGCCTTTCGGTCAACTGCGTACGACAAGGCCTTGCGAACGAGAACGTTACTTAGAGGGCCAGTCGTGCGTCCGTTAATGGCGATGCCCATGAGAAGGTTTGTGGTTGAAGCAACATTTAGTCCTGCAGCCTTCGCAGCAGCAATTGTTCCAGCACTTCCAGCAGCAGTATCAACCTGACCTGCAATCAGAGCATTGAGTTGTGCCGTTGGGTCTGCGATGACCTTAACTACAACCTTGTCCCAGTGGATTGCACTCTTGTTCCAGTAATTTGGATTTGGAATGAAAACATACGTAACTTGAGAAACTGTATTTTTAGTGTCAAGTATGTATTCTCCAGCGCCTACAGGCTTTGTGGCCATTGTTGTGCCGCTAAGCACTTTGGTACTGGCAACCATGCCCAATCCAGACCCTTGACTCAAATCATCCAAGAATCCAGGAACTGGGTCTGAGAAATTTAATGTAAGGCTGAGCGTTCCATTAACTTCGATTGATGTCAACGGCTTAAGCGTCGCAGCAAAAACGTTACCTGGAACAGTTTGAGCGTGAACGAGCCAAGCTTTTACACCAGCTGCTGTTAGTGCAGAACCGTCACTGAACTTAACTCCAGATCGAAGTGTGATTTTTAGGGACTTGTTCTGAGGACCAAAATCACCCTTTGTCGCAAGACCGGCAACATGTGATCCATCTGATTTTCTTACAAACAGTGGGTCGTAAGCAAGTGATGTAAAAGCGCCTCGACCGGCGTAGTCTCCACCATTAATTGCTGGGTCAAATGTTGATGGGAACCCGGCAGATGCAACAGTTAGTGTGCCCTTGCTCTTTGTGGCCGCCCCTGAACTGTTTGCAACAACAATCATTGATCCTGACAGGATTGCACCAGCGATAGCAACGCGAAGTGAATTTCCACTCCAACGGTGTCGAGAACTATTACTTGAAAATTTCATTTCTTATTTCCCCCTAATTTTGTCCCTTACGGGAACGTTGAAACTACAAATGCATTTGCCAAAACATAACATGAATCTTAAATTTAGGCTAGTTACTATTCACTTAATGTGATTTTTCCTTTAATTTAAAGGAATTTAGTGAAATAAATTAAATTCAGACCTTGCTGATTTTCACTAGAAGTAGAAGAATGCTCTGCAGCGCCCCCAGGTCAGTGAGGCATTGTGCGCTGAGTTAACCAGATTTCACTGGAGTGAAAGCTGCTGCCGAAGCGAAAATGACCTCACTGCATCACTCATGGCATTTAGTTCATCACTTGTTATTTGCTTAAAAATTGATGCAAACAATTTCCACACCTACGTAAAGAGATTTAAAGGACTAGCACCTGAGGCGTAAGTGGTTCTTTTTTCAGTTTAAAAACGAATGATCGTGAATTTTTTATTTCAATCGTGCTCAGATTGAGTACGCCGTCACAAATTTCGAGGAATATTTTTCCATCTTTTTCAATTATGGTGCCCCACGAGTCCCCAACAAACCAAGGAGTTGGGATGTCACTAATTTTGGGAAAGGTTAACTTGCCATTCCTGCCGTCATACTCTTGGCCAGTCCAAGCTAAAACCCCTGCCCAGCTCGCCATTGCACGCACATAGTGATGTCCGCACTCAGCCTCATCAAATGGATTTCGTTTTAAGCCGTCGTATCTATCACGAATGTTTTTAATGATTTCTAAGCCATCTTCGATTTGATCTTCATAAATCATCCCGATGGCAGCGGTGTACTCAAATCCAGTCATCACTTCGTTGAAATACGGAAATGGACGCAGTGGCCTATTACCTTGAGGATACGAAGCAACCAGCAGTGCCTTTTCATCACCGAGCACAAAATTCCTCATGTGATTGAACTCTGAATAAAATTCATCACGATGGTTCCACTTCCTGATGCTAGATAGCGCCTTCTTTTGGTTCTCTTGACTCGAAAGATAACCAAGTCCACAGATGTGAGCCAAAAACTGACCGACCAATTGATCCACCAGGCAGCCGTCACCTAATTGCAATTCAGGCTCAGCCATGTTTGAGGCGCCCATGTTCGAATGACGCAGTCCTGGATAGATTGAATCAACATCAAGAATTGGAATAATTTTATGGTGGAAATAGTCACCATTAAAAAGTTCGGAGTCCATATATTTGCTACCGGAATTAAATAAATTCTGACATTTGATCGCAAATTCAGACTCACCAAAATGCATCGCCATCTCGCTCGCAGCTTTTAATGCAGCTAAATACCAAAAGCCCATTTGAGGATTTGGGCCATAATATTCAACATCCATCGTGTTGTGCTGACAGCCCTCCATCACTCCGTCTTGGTCGGCGTCCCATCCCCCTTCAAGCCAGCAGAATTCAAGTGACTTACGGGCATCCCCCCATAGATTCGCTAGCCAAGCGTCATCTCCAGACAGTTTCCACTCTCGAAATAATTTAACAATGCAACCCATTTGCCCATCAGCAGCGGCGAGATGCCACATTGATGCTTCTTTTTCAAGAGGTAATCCAACACGAAAACTCATCATTCCATCAGACCTAAGCATGTGTTGGAATTCAATCTCTCGCATGTCTCTTGCTATAGACCCAAACAAATGTGGAGTCACTTGCTCGTAGTTCCACACGTGCGTACAGCTACCGTGACAGCTGCCTTTTCTATCTCCAGTACCTTCCCAACCGAAGTAATGACCATCTGCGGTTTGGAAAAAAGTCTGTGATCGCAAAGTACTTAGATTAAATAGCGCAGATTCCTGAATTACAGCTGGAAGTTCAGAGTTCAAAATAGAGCTAACAAACTTCAATGTTCTTTTCTCTAGCTCTGGCAATCTGTCATGAAGTTTGAGGATTGAGTCCCAGGCATTTGTAAAGTTGTTCGTGTAGTGATTTCCAACAATCTCATCGCTGTAGTGGGCTTGAGAAATGTCGCCATAATCATTATTCTGCCAGGCGTGTCTATTTGGAAAATTCCAAGAAATCACAAACCTAAATTCTTTACTTTCACCAGGCCTCAGCGTGCGAACATCGCAGAGCGAAGCCACAGGTGAAGGAAGCCCACCTGGTCTTATAGCTGGGATTAAATCACCATCTATTGAAGTAGAAGCACTCTTCGCGAATTTATCATCGAGCTTGCCATTTGCTAAAAAATTATCCCAGAATTCAAGGAGTGAGTCCCCCCATGAATAGTCAGCCCACATAGTTTTATACGAAACATCTTCACCATCTAAAATTGCAAGTGCAATAGTGCCAAATCTCTCTGAGTTTTTTGGAACTCCAAGGCTTTCAAACAAAATACCGGAGATGTTTTCACTTTTTACATACGAGTTCGTATTGTTAAATTTTTCGAACCCATCTCTGAACGGATGCTGAGCATTTGGAACTGTGGTTGAAGAGCCGTCCTCACCTATGAAATTTTGCAATGAACCAGCTACTGAAACATCTAATGATTCCTTTGAAACATTTGTGACTACGTAACTTAGTATTGCAAGTGGCAAACTACTGTTCTCTACATCGGTGGGTATGAGCGGATTGAATCCCTTAATTTTTACAGTTACTGGAAAGTTCTCATCAGTCAAATTCACTTGCCCAAATGGGTAGGCCGCGTCGAATGAACAATTTCTGAATCTTGGCATTCCATGGTGACTGGCATTAGAACCAAACGCACCCTCGTATTCACTTGCATCTATTGGTCCCTCTAGGATTTTCGCAATAGGTTCACCACTAGCTGAAGAAACTCTGATCGCAAAGAATGAATATTGTGGCTGAAATCCCTTTCCAGGGCGGTTCATTATTTCCCAGTCCCTCAAGTCACCTTTGCCGCCAAGAGAGACTGTCCCTGTCCCAATTCCTCCAAGAGGTAGGGCGATTTTTCGAAGTTTGTCACCCGAATATGATTTGAGACTTGGCCAACTTAAGCTTTCAGTCACTTCTCACTCGTTTCTAAGAGATTCAATTACGTCCTGGAACTATTTATTTCACAATTGTCACAAAATTGAATCACGTTACGTCTAAATGCTCAAAAAGCATTTCATCAGAATTTGATGAACAGGGCTGTGAGGCGTACCAAAATGCGGTTGAGGCAATGTCGTCTTTTCGAAGGCGATACTTATGTCCAGGTAGCCAGCCCAAATCTTGAACCGTCACTCGAAGCGACTCTTCAAAAGAGACATTGTCTAAGTCTTGCCACCTGTACATTCCGAATCTTGTCTGACTCTCATAGAGCCCGTCTGGGCGAATGACCTGATGAAGACCAATGTAATCAGACGTGAACTCTGTATACCCAGATCCTGGAATTTCAAAATCCCATGCGCCACCAAAGAAATCTTCAGTGCCTGTCCCGCAAATTGTTGGGAACTCCTCGTCACCGTCCATGAAGAACTTGAACTCGCCTTCACCCCACCAACCTGGCGAATCAACCCCTACCGCAAGATACGTACCGACATATTTTCCCGTCGCCTGAACGTCAAGGAGTGTATGTATACCGTCTGCGACAGGGTGACTGCGATGCCAGGTTGCATGAAGCAGGAGCGATTCTGGATCAATCTCCCCTTCTGAATAATCAAGTGAATAAAACACCGTTGTGTTTTCTTCAGAAATGTTTTCTAGCGTTACCCGTGCTCCTGTTCGAAATGGCATTGGCCAGTACGAATTGAGGCCACAGTATGGTGCAGTCACGACAAACTTTGAAGAAAATGGCACAAAGCGGTTCCAGCCCAACGCAAAGAAATCTCCTAGGGGAACTCGAATCGATGGTTCGCTCATGCCATCCCAGTAGAAACTAAGTACTATTCGTCGCCAAAACTCTGGTTTGACTGTAAGCCAGAGGTGTTGAATAATTCCAGATCCTTCAATGTTGGCTAACTCGAGAGTTTGACCAGCCAGAAGATCTAGCGATGGCGAAACCTTCCAACCAACTCCTAAGTTGATCGCAGCATCAGCCATTGTGCCATCGGTAGCTCGTCCACCAGCACCTGGAGCTCCACTTCTATTTTCTCCACTGATCGAGCGACTGCGGAAGTGGCTTAGTTTCGCGATTGATGGTGTTCTTTCGTCATTGTTCATGGAACTCCCTACTTGTTGGCGAATCGGAAAGCAACGAGCTAAACATCCAATACTGCTTTACAGATATCAATTACAACTTCGCGACTATTGATCGCGTGACGTATGTGCCTAGTTCGCACAATGTCATTTACAACAGAGAACATTGCTTGAACTTGTGCACGAGCTGCAATTGGGTCAAGTTCTTCATTCACAAGCCTCAGCAAATGGACCCATTCATCGATGTAACTCTGCTGCGCTGAGATTGTTCCTTTTCGACTGTCATCCGGCAGATTTCGAATTTCTGAAATCAATAGATCGACAAGGGCAGGGTGA
>Ga0114962_10002813_pt1 | contig 14300 bp, 11 predicted proteins | sample C_130820_MF_Meta_FD_87017 | JGI IMG/M metagenome (GOLD analysis project Ga0114962, IMG submission 87017) | Freshwater microbial communities from Lake Croche, Canada to study carbon cycling - C_130820_MF_MetaG | ecosystem: Environmental > Aquatic > Freshwater > Lake | place: Lake Croche, Canada...
ATATTTATAGAATATGACAAAGTCACAAATATTTAGGAAGATGATCAGAGAAGAAGTTCAAAAAGCTCTTCATGATGAAATGCCTAAGATACTCAGAGAACTAAAGTCTATACCAGAATCTAAAAGTACACTGAAAGAGAGTACAAAAGACATGTATGGAGTACCTCTTACACTAAATGAATCAAAAAAATCAATAAACCAAACTAAACAAAATCTACCTGCATATGCAAATAATAAAGCTTTAAATAGTCTACTACAGGAAACAATGTTAAGTATGACAAGCGATGATGCAGCTGGATATGGATTTAATACTGAAGAACAACATCCAGGAGTGGTATTTCAGCCAAAAGAAGATAGAGTTGGCAGTGTAGATGATATGCTAGCTACTGCAAGAGGATCCGGAAATATTGAAGCTGTACAGGTTAATGTTGTGCCCGATTTTAGTGCATTAATGGATAGACTATTAGAAAAAGGAGATATAAAGTAATATGGCGTACGGATTAAAACAAATACCTATAGCAGATTTAAAACCTTCAATGGCTCTTGGAGTAGCAATTCCATTTCAAGCTTCTAATGTTTTTACATCTGTATATACTACTCTAGAACAAACTAAGTATAATATAATTAATTTTATGCTTACTGATAGAAGAGAAAGACCTTTTAATCCTAATTTTGGTGCAGGATTGAGATCAAGGTTATTTGAACAGATCACACAAGATGATTTGGACAGCCTTAAGCAGACAATATCAAATCAGATAGAATCATATTTCCCTAATATTTTGGTGAACTCCTTGAACATCCTGGGTAACCCTGATGATAATTCAATTTCAATAACATTGACCTACTCTCTAAAGAATATAAAATCAAGTGATAGTCTGGTCCTAAATATACAAAACGCATAAAATGGCAAACCAAGTAAAAGACATTCACTATATAAATAAAAACTTTGATTCATTCAAGGGAGATCTTATTGAGTACGCTAAGGCGTATTTTCCTACAACTTATACAGATTTTAGTCAAGCATCTCCTGGTAGTATGTTCATTGAGATGGCGGCCTATGTTGGTGATGTATTGTCTTTTTACTTAGATAACCAGATCCAGGAGACATTTGTACAGTACGCAAAACAAAGTAATAATCTATACACCTTAGCTTATATGCTAGGGTATAGACCTAAAGTTATATCAGCTGCACTTGTAGATATTGATGTATATCAGCAAGTCCCTTCAACTATAGTTAGTGGATCTTATGTTCCAGATTGGACATATGCTCTTACAATACAGCCAGGAATGCAAGTAAGATCAAATGTAAATGCAAATGTTTCTTTTTATATTCCAGAAAGAATTGATTTTACGTTGTCTTCTTCTATGGATCCTACTGACGTTTCAGTGTATGATACAGTAGGAGTAAATCCAGCTCATTATCTTCTTAAAAAGACGACTCAGGCGGTATCTGGACAAGTAAAAACAACCTCTTTTACATTTGGCGCAGCACAAAGATTTAGTACTGTATCTATAAATGATTCTAATATAGTCTCTATTATTTCTGCAGTAGATTCTTCTGGTAATAATTGGTATGAAGTTCCTTATTTGGCTCAAGATTATATCCTTAGCGCATCTTATAATTCTGCTAGTGATAAAAGTCAAGTTCCGTACATGATGCAAAAGTCAACTGTCACAAGAAGATTCACATCAAGATTTTTATCAAATAATACTCTTAGTATAGAATTTGGTGGAGGCGTAAATCCTAACGCAGATTCAGTATACATTCCAGATCCAAATTCAGTTAGCGTTGGTCTTACAGGTGGTGGTTTAAGTCAAATGGGAACTGCTTATGATCCTACAAACTTTGTTACTACACAAACATATGGATTAGCTCCAAAAAATACAACAATTACAATATCATATCTAGTTGCTGGGGGTGCTAAAGACAATGTTCATGCAAATCAATTAACTCAACCATCAGCTTTTACTGTAACTGGCATTAATACATCCTACCAAAACACAATAGTAACAAATAATCCAAATCCCGCTGCTGGTGGTGGAGATGGCGATTCTATTGATGAATTGAGAATGAATTCGATGGCTGAGTTTCAAACTCAATACAGAGCAGTTACTCAAGAAGATTATTTAGCTAGAACTCTTAGTATGCCTGGGCAATTTGGAAAGGTATCAAAAGCATATGTTACTAAAGATGATGTTACATTTTCAAATTATAATTCAAGTGATCCAACTGAAAGAGATCCTATATTAATGAGCCTTTATGTTCTTGGATTAGACTTTAATGGAAATCTTGCGACTCCTTCACAAAATTTAATAAATAATCTTATAACGTATCTTCAGAATTATAGAATGCTGACTGATTCCATTAATATTAAACCAGCATATATTATAAACATTGGAGTTAATTACGATATAGTACTTAGACCAAATTATAATCCTCAAGATGTATTAGCAAGAACATTATTACCAGTTCAAAATTTCTTTCTTATTGATAATTGGCAAATAAATCAGCCTATTATACTTTCAAATTTATATACGGCAATAGATTCTATAGAAGGTGTTCAAACTGTAAAAAATATTGAAATTGTAAATAAATCTGGAGTAGTAAATGGATATTCAAAATATAGTTATGATATACTTGGGGCTACTAATAATAAAGTAATCTATCCATCTTTAGATCCAAGTATATTTGAAGTAAAATATCCAAATACTGATATACAAGGACGAGTTGTTCCACTATAACATACTTATTATAAACATATTATGGCAGTATATAAGATATTCGCTTCAGCAGATGCAACGCTATATTCGGCGCATTCTACACAAAATACGGGTCTTGATGAGATTTTAGAAGTAGCATGTAAAAATAGTTCATTGTCATCTATTGTTTTAAGTTCTAATTCAGCAGATGATATTCGCAGATCAATAATACAATTTAGTGATTCAGATCTATCAACAGCATATTCTTTAGTGAGTGGATCATGGTCTACAAATTTACATTTATATTTAGCAGATGCGGAAAATTTAAATAGCACATTTAATATTGAAATAAGACAAGTTTCTCAATCTTGGCAAATGGGAACTGGAAAATATTTAGATGATCCTATAGCAACAAATGGAGCTTCTTGGTCTGGATCTCAGGAAGGAGTTTCTTGGGTTAATCCATCATATTTTAATACTATAGGAGGTGGTAATTGGACATCAACATATGCTACTCAATCTTTTGGATATAAAGATAATAAAGACTTAAATGTAGATGTAACAGCTATATCTCAAAATTGGTTAGTAAATGGGCAAAATAATTATGGATTTTTAGTTAAACTTCCAACAACTATAGAGAATAATACTGGTAGTTATATCGGATTAAGTTATTTTAGTATAGATACTCATACTATATACCCTCCTACTTTAGAATTTAAGTGGAATGATAGTTTATATAATACAGGCAGTCTTTCTGTAGTATCTAATAATAATACAATATTAACTATAGGAAATAATCCTGGAACTTTTAAAAATGATACAGCTAAATATGTATTCAGAATAAGTGCAAGAGATAAATATCCAGCTAGAACATTTACTACATCTTCTGTATATACTGTCAATAAAGCATTACCAAGTAGTTCTTATTGGGCTATACAAGATGTAAAGACTGAAGAAATGATAATAGATTTTAACACAACATATACAAAAGTAAGTTGTGATTCTAATGGATCATATTTTCCAGTGTACATGAGTGGATTAGAGCCAGAAAGATATTATAAAATATTAGTAAAAACTCAATTACCAACAGGAGAAAGTATTGATATCGATAATAATAATATATTCAAAATAGTAAGATAAAATGGAAGATATAACTTTTATAAAAGAAGTTAGAGGTATAAATACTTATAAAAAAGTAATAGATACAAATTTTACAGAATTAGTTTCTCCAGCTGTTATTATACCAGAACCTATAGTTACTGTGGCTGATTTTTTTTCTTATTATGATCAATTATTTTATGATATTCCAGTATCTGGATCTATAAATTCCCACCCATATTTAGTACAAAGAAGTCAACAATATATAGGTGCTGGAGTTATTGATCAGGAAAAACAAGCATTAATAGAAGAAATTAATTCACTCAGAGAACAGTTAGTTCAATTAGGGTCAACATATCTTAATATATCGAATTTAGCATAATGGCGGAGATAGTAAACATTTCATATTTAGGATCGGGAATTGAATCCCAAAATTATAGTCAAAAGGATGACTCTCTGATAACCAATAGTTATATCTATACTAATTTTGGTGATCCAAATGATAATATTGAGTTCTTTATAAGTGACTTAAATGGAACTATCCTTGATAAGGTGTATAATGCAACTGAATATATACCAAGTCCAGGAATTAATCCTACAACTGGTTTATTTCGCTCTTTAACACTTGATCCACAAAAAGATCTTTCTTCTAGAGGTTATACTCGGGGAAGTCTCAATATACAATATAATTTTCTTAGAAATTTATTTAATTCTTCTTATGGTAGATTTTTCTGGATAAAAGATATCTCAACAAGTAGGACTGAGATAAAACTTGCATCTCAAAATATAAGTAATACTGATATTCTAAATGGATTCAATCAGTATCAAGCTTATATTGCAAGTCTAAATTATTTTAATGATTTCTATCTAAACTTTGGAAATAATCAACATATTATTGCAGTAAACGTTGCATATACAGAAGACGCAGATGGGGCGTATTTATTGATTAAGCTATATGAACCATTACCTAGTGATTTTGATGTCAAGGATCAGCTCTGGATCGTAGAAAAGATAGCAGAATCCTCAGCATACAATATAGATATTCAGGTAGAAGCAGCAAATATAACTGAACAAAACATACTTAGAGGACCTAATTACAATATAAATATAAATCAACAAGTGGGGCAAACAACCCCATACTATTCTTATAATAGACTTTTTACTACATCTGTATCAAGTTCATTTCAAAAAATGCTGAGTTATTATCAAGACAAAGCAATTAATATTAATGTTGATTATTCTGATTTTTCTAATTTTATACACTTTTCTAGTGCTACTTCAAGGGTAGAGAATTTTGCAACAAAAGTAGGACAGATAGAAACTTACAATAGACAAATCTCTTCTAGTCTTGCAATTGCTGGAGGTACTGCAGTTTCTTCATCTGTATTAATTCTACAAAACTTAATAACAGATATTACGACGAATTTTGATACATATGAGTACTATCTTTATTATGTTTCAAGTTCATATGCTTGGCCAAAATCAAATTCTACACAACCTTATTCACTATACTCTGTAACTTCTTCTCAAGCAATTAATTGGCTTGGATCAACATCAATTGTACCTACTGCAACTACGCATTCTATACTATTTTCAGCTTCTTATTATGATGCTACTAATAAAGATTTGCTAACTAATACAATACCTCAATATATTTTAGATGACGCGAATAATCAACCTTATATTGACTTTGTAAATATGATAGCTCAATATTTTGATAATATCTGGATATACTATAAAGATGTTACTAATAGATTTGACGCGACAAATAATCCACAGACAGGTATCTCACCAGATCTTGTAGCAGACGCCTTAATAGGACTTGGAAGTACACTGTATACAAACTCAAATATATCAGATAATTTATATTATAGCCTTTTTGGTATAAATGAAGATGGTTCTCTTTTACCTCCAACAGGTTCAGAGAATATATCATTATATGTTACTTCAAGTTTAACTACGCTATCTGCAAATGATATACAAAAAGAAATCTATAAAAGAATATACCACAATATACCATATCTTTATAAAACAAAAGGAACTAGAAATAGTATTGATGCACTAATAAACATATTCGGTATACCAAAATCAATATTAACTGTAAATGAATTTGGAGGATATAATAGATCTTCTGTTGATGGAATAGATGAGATATACAATAATAAAATTACTGGATCTACTTCAGTTTTAGAAATAAGTGCATCTGTATTAAGTCCAGATACTACAATACAGTATTATAATAATAATCATAGATTAAATTCAAAGAATATTGAGGTTGGATTCTCTCCAGCAGATGAAATAAATTCTAAAATAACATCTTCTCTTGGATATTTTAGTATAGATCAGTATATAGGAAATCCAACATATCAATATTCGGGATCTTATCCTGCATTAGATCAATATAGAAGTAGTTTCTTTTCAGGATATAATTACTATCATAATATTTACGAGTACATAAGACTTCTAAAATACTATAATAATTCACTATTTAAAATGGTGCAAGATTTTGTGCCAGCAAGAGCAAATTTATCAGAAGGTCTTATAGTAAAGTCTCACATGCTTGAAAGAAATAAGTATGAAAGACATGAGCCAGCTATAGATATTAGCATGAATTATTCTGAGTCTATAGAAACTATTACTATTTCTGGAACAGATCCGGATGAAATTAAATTTTCAACTACAAATAATTCATATTCTCAGTATACTTTAATACCTGGATCTAATCCTAGTGGGTCTTTACAAACAAATTTAATAAATCAAAATAATGTATATGGACCAATTCCTGTAATAAATAATTATGCTTGGGAAAAATATACTGGCGAGTTTGGTGGATCTGAAATAACCGCATCTTATAATAATTTTAGTCAACTAGAACAAAGTTCAATAACAAGTCCATGGACATCTTCTGTATTGAGTATAGATAAAATGTTCTCCACTTATGATCCAGGCGCTATAATAAATAATGCTACAAATGCAGTACTATCAACTAAATTAATCGAAGCAGAATACTCATATGGAATAGATACTCCAGTTAATTTTAATAATATTGTTTCTCAATCAAAATGTGAAAACTGTTATAGAGTTGATTGTTTAAGTTATAATCTATATAATTCAGATTCAGTTTCAGCTTCTTATAGTTATCAAGGTTGTGATAATTCTTATAATAGTGGATATATTGGTGTTAGTGGTAGTACAATTTTATGTGCTAAACCTGGAACTATTATAACAGCCTCTTTAACTACTGCATCTGTTCTTGATAATTGTGGTACAGCCTATTCTTCAACACCATATGGAAGCTGTTATAGTACATCTATTTATAATCAAGGAACATCAGCTTTTATATGTAATTGGATAGATTGTGATGGTACAGCTGGAAGGGCGTCTATACTTGCGTCTACAATGTCATCTCCGAGATGTATTAGAAGAGGTTCTATGGAACCAGGTCTTACATTATCTCCGCCAACTTACAGTATAATTGAATATTATGAATGCGGGGTTTATAGTAATAGTCCATCTTGTTATAGTTATACAGGATCTTGGACTGCTACTGGTGGTGGAGAAACTGGATCTTATATAGACTGCAATACTGGTAATACTGTAATACAAATATTCCCAGATGGAGGACCAACAACTATGAGTACTAGATGTGCTCAATCCGATAGTTTTATAATAAGGAGTACTAGTGGCGTGGTGGTGGATTTTGTCGGAAGCTTCTACAATAATTTATGTGCAAATGCGGGTACAGTTATACCAGATCCTAATAGTTCATTTTGTACATACGTAAGTACAGTAGATATTAATCCAACACCATATTGGTACATAAACTATAAAAAATGTAATGGTCAAGATGTTCAATTATCAGGATCTTCAGCGGGGATGGGATATATTATAGACGATTGTGTAAGATATAATACTTTTAAATATTCACCAGATATAGTAACAGTCTACTCATCTTCTGCTATATGCGGATACTATGGAGTACCATCAGTATATACTGGATCTAGACAATATGCAGAGGTTCAAGACTACAACTATAATAGAACTAGTACAGTAAATTCTAGATACTTAGGAGCTCGTTATGGTAAATTAGATAGTGATATAGAATCAAATATATCATGGTCTTTTGCAGCATCTTATGCAGAAACAGATTATTATGTTGACTATACGGGATTATTTACAAACGTAGAATCAAGTTCTTATTTTCCTGATCAGATGATTGCAAAAATGAGCTATATGGCAGATCTTTCTGGTGGTTTACAAGAATTAAATTTACAGAATAATAACTGGGTTTATTTCCAAAACATGTATAAACCAGGAGATATTGCTACAATAAAACAATTTAATGCAACACAATATTCAAATCAAAAATATCTTGATAAAGGATTAACTATAGTTGAAAGTGGTTGGAGTTATCCTCCATATTGGTATAGAAATCCAAATGATTCAAGTGAGTGTTATAGTATAACATTAGGTGGAACTTCTGCAACTTTAAGTTCTTCATATGCTTCTATAACAGCAACAAATACTATTGCTGATGGAATTGATAATCATCTATATTATATATCTGGAAGTATACCAAATAGTTCTACAACTAGTTCTGCGTATGTTATGATACCATCAGGAGCAGCTGCAGTTGGGTGGGGAACTACTGCATATAACTATAATGTATGTTTATGGAGTCCTTCACAATTTGAAACTACTATAGATGGTGGAAATAATCTAAATTACTATTTTAATAATATTGATGGAAGATCCCCAAGTCATAGATATCTTACTGGATCTTATTATAAGGTACCATATGATGGAATATATAAAATATCCGCATCTTTTAATTTTAGTGCATATACTGCATTATCATCTGGAGGTTTAACTACTAGTCCTGCAATATATTTAGGATTAGTAAAAAATCCAAATACGTCTTCTGGTTATATTAATGGAGGTACTCCTATAGGTCCTGTGGGATATCAAGCATGGACATCTGGAACACGCCCATCTGGTGATTATACTATATCAACTGGATTTGATGTGCCTTTAACTTCTGGAGAAGAAATTTATTATATAATTACTATTGGGAGTTATATCCAAAATGAATTACCCATATATGGCAACAATTGGAATATATCTTTTCAAATGATTTCTTCTGAGGGAACTTATTGTTTAGATCCTAGGACTTCTACACACGCATTATTTGATTCTTCAAGCTATGTCACAGGATCGGATATACTACCTTTGACTTCTGTAATGAGTTCATATTTTACATCTTCAGTTTATTATATTCCAAGTGATGATGATCCAACACACTTATCATCATACTATAATTTATTTGGAGATATCAATTATAGTACTGAGATTGAAAATGGCGATTATATAACAATGTACTATTCTGGATCATCTATTGGATATCCATCTTTATCTCCCATATATCCTATGAGATTTAGAATTTTAGATGTAATATATAGTGGATCACAAACTAGTCTACAAGTATATCCTAATATACCAGCAAATATATCAACCGGCCATCTAAATAATTTTTATAAGATAGTATTCACCAAAAGAGTGCCGGATGAAACAATAATCACTCTCCAAGGTAAGAAAAGACCGGGACAGACCTCATATGGTTTTGTAGTACCTGAAAATTTAAATCCAAATATAGCTAAGAATATTAATAGTCTTCAATCAACTATACAATCTCAAATACTAAACTACTAATCTATATATTTATAAACATAAAAGAAACGATAAAAAATGGCTTACTTAAATAGCACATCGGTGGTGATTGACGCCATCTTAACAAAAAAAGGCAGAGAGTTGCTTGCAAGAAATAACGGCAGCTTTCAGATAACTCAATTTAGTCTTGCAGATGATGAAATTGACTATAGCCTTTATAATCCATATCATCCATCTGGTTCTGCTTTTTATGGAGAAGCAATACAAGCAATGCCAATCATACAAGCTTATCCAGAAGACCAGGAGATCATGAAATATAAGCTTTTAACATTACCTAGAGGAACTGGAGTAATCCCAGTGATAAGCTCAGTTCCTCCTAATGTTCCACTCCGCATGGGTGCACCTTTTACAATTGCTCCATCTACTGCAAATTACAATGGATCTAGTAATTTCCGGGAAACTTCTGGATATCAATTTACTATTGGTGATGTGAGAACTATGTCAAGCTTTACCGCAATTGGAATAAATACTGCAGAAGCTACTCAACTAAATAATACAGTAACTATTGGAACAAATGTATCAAAGACTGTAATAGGTACTACACTAAACATGACTGCTACTACGATAAAATCACTTTTTGGATCAAGCGCTTCCTCAACCCTCTCTACTATAATATCTATAGTTGGTAGAGACTCAGGAGCAAGATTTACAGTATTTGTAACAATAACTCAAAGCTAAAAATATAAAATAAAACATGTCGTTTACAACATTAGCATCAACAGACTTCGTAATAAGCTCAGATTCAGTAGTAGCTCCAGCATGGACTTCTGGATTACCTACTCTGACTAATTCGAGTATGATTACGTCATCAACTGCAGCATCGCCAGCACCTCAATTTTATTTGGATGTATACGATAGTGCTTTAACTGGATCTACAGCTCAAATACAATTCTCTATAGCATATGGAAATATCTACGGATCAGGATCTAAACTGTACAATACACTTGTTCCAGGTATGAGTCCATCGAGAACTACATATGGTCAATATAGAAATCTTGTATATGCAGATGAAACTAAACTTTTCAATTTTGAAACTGGAAATACCTCATCTCCTGATATTTTTGCAATTAACATAAATAGAAATTGCTATAAAGAAAGTCTATTTCCTGGTACTCTTAAATTAACTTTAGTATCTGGAAGTAGTACAATAACTTTGACTGATGATAGCGTATATACAACCAATAATAATCTAATTATTAATTATGGTGATTGTGGTCGTATCTTTAACATTATTTCAGGATCATATGGTCTTCCTACAACATCAGCAATTAGCGGCGCTGCAGCAGGATATACTCCATCAGGATCTTATGGATTCTTTTTACCAGATATAGGCACAATTATACTTAATCCAAGAGCATTAGCATTACCCGCTGCTTCTGGTGGTATAAATTTAGGAGTTGATACAAGTTCTAATCCAGCATTACCATCATCTTCATTGAGTAATAATTACATGTACTCTGCTATATATAATGGAAATTGCTTTCAATTAAATTCACAAGAGACTGTATCAGCAAACTATGTGTTTGTAAGAGTTGGAAACCAAGATTATAACTACTCAAATAATCCATCTTTCTTATCAGGTTCTAGTGGACAATTGATATATCCAACTTTAGTAAATAGTCCTCAGACATACCCAACAACAGTAGGTCTTTATAATAACAATGGAGATCTTTTAGCTGTTGCAAAGATGAGTAAACCAATGATGAAAGATTTTACGCATGAAATGTTGGTGCGTGTCAAGCTTGATTGGTAAAATAAATATAGTTACGAAATAAAAAAATATTAAATGGGTCGTTCGACAAACACTCTCAAGGCTTCTGATGTCACAGTTACTCCTATAAAAACAAAGTATTCACAATCTTTTTATATAGGAGATCTTCCTGGCGCAAATATAAACTACTATGTTGGTCAAAATGGTTCATTATCAAAAGATGGAAGTTATGGTCCAGGATTTTTAACTTATAGATCCGCTTTACAATTGTACTATGTAAGCTGGGTTTCAGGATCTCAACTCGGAACTGGTAGCTCATGGGATAATTCTTTACAATCAACTGCAGCTTCTGGAACTTTTGATGATGATTATAGATATTTTCCAACAGGATCATCAGACCAAATTATAGTATACTCAATACCAAGAGAAGTTTATGGAGAACAGATATCAAGAGGCACGTTTAGAATGCAATCAGTAGATGCTGGATCTCATTACAATGTTATTGATGATGGAAATGGAAACCTTATAGATACAGTCAATGCAAATGCTCATGTAGGTAATATCCTATATGCTCAAGGAATGGTCATAGTTACAAATCCAAGCTATCTAACATCTTTTGTTACTAGCGTAGATACAACTGTTACTTTTAGATTAGTAAGTAATGCCTTTGAGTATATTCAAGCATATGCTGTATCATTAGACTCATTATCGCCACCGTATACCCAATTAATAACAAATGGATCAAGTCTTTTTCCAAATCTAAATATAACAGGATCTACTCAAATATTATGTTCTTATTATGGATTATATAGAATAGGCACTGTATTTCAAAGTACATATCAACCTAACTATAATACTGGTCTTTATGGATGTGATGTGTCAATGTCAGATTCTTCTGGAAATCAAAGTCATTATCTATTAATGCAAGGATCCACAACATATAATTCCAGTAATATTACTAGTCCAACTGTTGCAGGAGCTTCGTGGGGATCTAATGCTACATCTCCAAGCGCAATAAACTATACTGTAATACCTTCAAATGTTCCAATAAGTAGTAGTAATACATACCTAGATATATACTCCAATGGAATTACAACGTGGGCAAAGGGAACTATATCAATTGTGAGTTCTACGGGTACACCTATATTTTCAATAGGTTATGCCGCGGCAGCCGCAAATAATCATAATGTATTTAGCTCGAGCTATGATTCAAATGCACCTTATAAATTACTCGCATCTAGTATTGGTGGGGCTTCATCTAATCCATCTATGTCTGTAAGTATAATGGATTTAAGTAGTAGTCTAGCAGAAACATACGTAATTGCATCTGGAAGTAGTATTATTTTAGGAAATCCAATAAACTCTCATGGTTGGGGGAAACGAACAGCTCTGCCTAGCTATATTTCAATAAGATTAAACTCAATATCAACACCTTCATATGCAGATGTCTTTGCATTTAACACATCTGCTATACAATATTTAGCTTATCCGCCATATCCAACATCAATAAATCTACAATGTACTTCTGTAAATTCTTCTGGAGTACCTACAACAAATGCTAATAAAGCAATAGATTTTAATAAGATCACAATAATGCCATATACCTATGATGTGGTTGAGACTATGAATATAAAAGTAAGTGGAGTAACTGAATTAGTAGTGCAGTTTCAGTATGCTTATAGAGATGCTCCATTTAAATATAGAGATTCTGCTGGAGTTTATCATAATGGTAATTTTGTAGCAGGAAACATAAACTTCTAACACATGCCATCATATTATCCATATACAATGTCTTTTCAAGCTGAATCTACAATATATCAGACTGAGGTAAGATGTCATGTAAATGAAAATGATTTTAATTATAGCACGAATCCATCTTGTGTTGCTACAGCGTCGCTAGGATCTCTTAATGCAAATGTAACTGGATCAGATTTTACTCCATTTGCAACCACAATAGGATTATATAATGCTCAGAATGAACTATTAGCGGTAGGAAAATTTGGAACACCATATCCAATACCAAAAAATACAGATGTCACTTTCGTTATTAAGTGGGATTCATAAAAATATATGCAATGAATTGGTTATTACAAGGAAAAGAAATCACAGATGTACAGCAATTTGGACTAGGTGCCACAGGATTCGTGTATAAAATCACAAATAAAGAAACTGGTAAATTCTATATAGGAAAAAAGATCCTTGAGAATAAAACTAAAAAGCTGCTTACAAAGAAAGAACAGTCAGAGTGGGATAAACCAGGCCGTATTCCAAAGAAAAAGCTTGTTGTAAAAGAAAGTAATTGGGCTGACTATTATGGAAGTTCAAAGCCACTACTTGAAGATCTTAAAAGTGGAAAAGAAAAGTTTACTCGTGAAATACTTAGGGTTTGTTTTTCAAAGAAAGAACTGTCATATTTTGAAGTATTTTATCAATTTGAATATAAAGTTTTGCATGTAGACAGCTATAATGAAAATGTAATGGGTAAATTCTATCGGAAAGATACCCTGGGAGCTCAAGATTCAATCTAAATCCTTATTCTATAGGAAATATTAAGCTATAAAAAAAGAGCCCCAAAAGAGCTCTATTTCATATTATATTTTTATTATATTAGTAAAGATCCGCATCTTCTTCATCTCCGTAAAGTAGATCATGAATATCTTTATCAGGATTTAAGCCTTTTACAGCTTTTGCTCCTTTTTTAGCTTGTTTCATTGCCAATGCTGCAATTTTCTCATCTTCATCTGGCTCTGGTTCAGATATTTTTGCTTTCATAACCTTATCAGTTATCAGCTCTTTCACTTCGTCTGGGATCATTTTCCAGCCCATATAAGCATAATCAGCAAGACCTTCTTCTGAAAAATCTTCTGAGTCTAAAATCGCCTCTTTTTCTTCCATTGGTATCATATCCCATTTGCTAGAAATATCTTCACCAACACCCTCTTCCATTTCTTGATCTTCATTCATAGAACTTGAAAGAATATCTTCTATGCTCTCTGTCTCAGGATCATTTTCTTCTGAATGTATATATGTTGCACCCATTTTTTTAGCAGCCTTTGCAATCATC
>Ga0114962_10002814_pt1 | contig 14297 bp, 20 predicted proteins | sample C_130820_MF_Meta_FD_87017 | JGI IMG/M metagenome (GOLD analysis project Ga0114962, IMG submission 87017) | Freshwater microbial communities from Lake Croche, Canada to study carbon cycling - C_130820_MF_MetaG | ecosystem: Environmental > Aquatic > Freshwater > Lake | place: Lake Croche, Canada...
GCCGACCTTAGCGTCTGTCTGCACCCACCAAGCGGTAGTTGAAGTCAAACGAGACAAGTTAGCTTGGCCGCCGTTGATCATGCCCATCGAGTTGATCGGGTTGATGTCGTTGTTGCCAGTACCTGCGCGCAGGACGGACTTCAACAGCACTTCACCTTGGAACACGTTGCTAGGGCTCAACACAAGCTTCTCAGGAGTCAAGCGGATACGCTTACCATTGTTGTCAATGGCGTTGCGGATCTGGATGAGCATCTGCTCAAGCGAGGTCTGTGACAAGTTGGCAGCTGTGGTTAACACGTTGCTAAATGTACCGGAAGCGATAGGGTGGGCGGAGTTAACCAGCGACACGCCGTCACCACCTGCATACGAGCTATTGAAAGCGCGATTCAGGATGTTGGCACACAGGGTTTCTTTCGTCTCAATCAGGGACTGTGCCAAGTGTTTGGCGTAAGTCTGACCGATAGAGATGTGGTCGCCGTCTTCTACGAGGACCTTGGTCAGGGCAAAAGCCAGACCGTAGACCTTATAGACGTAACGTGCATTGAACAGGACGCCACCGGCTTGGTAGGTCACTGGCATGCCGTCAGGCAACTCAGGAGCCGCTCCAAAACCGTACAAGACGGGTTCTTCGTGGTAGTTACGTGGGATACCGTTACGCTCAGTGAAAACTTGTTTCCACTCATCAGCGCGTTGGTTATACAAGCCATCGAACTCTTCGTTCAAGATGGGCTCAACAATGGACCTAAAGTCCGTACTGCGCATTGGGACAGCCATTTTTTAGCTCCTTAGTAAGCGTTGATGGTGGCAACGTCCTGATGCTCAGAGATCTGAACTTGGACAATCGTATAAGCATCACCCCATGCGTTATCGGGACCGGGGGTAATTCCGATCACGCGCATAGAGGCAGTGCCACCTGAAGCTACAACTGAAGCGGTATCCAATGTGCATGTGCTGAGACCAACCACGGTAGAACCGGAAGTGATCGAAGCAAAGTCAAATTGGTTACCGATGTTGCTGATGTTCACAGAGCCATTGGCTTGGATCTGATAAACGATAGCTGGATCGCGTGTGATATACGCGGTCACATCAGTTGCAGTGGTGTTCGCAATGAACTTGTTGGATACACGACGACGGCCATCGCTGTCGGTGAATTCAACACCCATGAAAGTGCCGACGAAAGCATCGCCAACAGCAGCCGGAGTTACAACGCCAGTGGAAGTATTGATCTTCACAGGTTGGTATTGCAACAAGGTCACTGCAGCATTGTTCGCCAACGTAAAGGCTGCCGGACGCACGAAACCACTTGCGTGGTAAACGGGCTGGAAGCCAAACGGTGTGCTAGTAGTAGACATGTTTGCGTTTCCTCAAAAGAGAATTATTGGATTGATCATAGCTCTTCAAATTTAGCTCGACCAGGATTTTCGCGCAATGCCGCAATACCATCACCCTCAATCACACGTCCGCCTGCAGCTGCTGCAGCTTCTTTAATGCCGTCCAAGATGGCTGTGAGCTTCTCATCTTCACGTGCAGGAGCGTCATGGTGAGCTTCTTGCATGAATCGTGTATAGAGAGACAACGGCAGCTTGAATGCAAGCATCTCGTTGACACCAATAAACCCTTGCCATTCGCCTGTCTTAATGGTTACGTATTCCCAGCCAGGCACGTCGTCGGCTTTTATAGGTTGATAACCCAACCGGATCCGTTGCTGAATGGAGTCGCGGGGGTTAGTGGTAGTCAACCAACATGTGTGAAAGCCAGGGATCTTTGGCAGATCTGGCAATGCGTCTTGGAAAAATTGAGATCTAAACATCTCAACACGATCTTCGTCGCTAATGGCACGGTCTTCAGTCACATTGCGTTCTGTGGCTCCACGTGATTGGCGTACGAGATCAGGGGATTTTTTTAAGCGTTCATCAGTCATTTTCCTCACTCCTTTCAGCGAGTTGAATTGTTTTCACGGTCCCACTTTGCGTACTGTTTTAAGTAGCGTTGGCGTAGGACGGGGTCTTCCCAAACTCCAGCATCAGTCATAGCTTGCTTTCGTTCTGGGGAGATGTATACTTCACGGCGGGTAGATTGCGGAGCTTGGTCTCTGCTAGCGCCAATAGGCGGACCTCTGCGTTGTCCGCGGCGATCATCGTCTTGACTGTCGTCATAGTTCCCGCCTCCTTTAATGTCTGGCAATCGCTTGGCCACTCGCTTGTCTAGCTCGCGCCAATATGCCTCTGTTTTTGGATTATAGCCAGATTCTACCAAAGACTGATCTATTGCTAAAACAATCTTTGAGGCCTCGTCCTTGGCATTTGGATCGTACCAGCTGTTCTTAGACACCCATTCTTGGGCAAAGCCTGCAACGTCTGGATCAGGACCTGGAGCTTGCTGTTGGGCTGGCTGCTGAGATTGCTGGTGCAGATCTTGGGCGACTTGGTTCTGCTGGTGCTTGTGGACCTGAAGTTGCTGCACCTTCTGCATAGCTTGGTCGCGGATCCGCATAGCCTTGGCAACATCGTCACCGTTACCGACATCAATGGCTTGGGCAATGATTCTTTCCGCGGCCTTAACTTCTGCAACCGTGTCAGCAATACGGTCGTCGATGGTCGAAATCGCATTTCCTACGACGGACTTCTCAACTTGGAACATGCGCTTTTCAAGCGACTCGTTCCGTTGCCTCAGGAAGTTGAGCTCTGTTTTATCCCGCTCAATTGCCTGTTTTCTACGCGCTGCGCGATCTGTCTTCTCTTCGCGGCGTTTGCGGCGTAATTCTTCGCGGTCCTCATTGTCTTCTGAAAGACGCGAATCCTCGGGGTGGTCGTCGTCTTCGTCCTCGTCACCTTCTTTAGTGGTTACGGGGACAAACTCAACTTCCTGAGGCTTACCCTTCTTTTGGTCCTCATCATCTTCGATGAGCATATTTTCTCCAGCCATTGCCTGCTCCTTTCAGCAGTTAGATAAACGCACGGATCGCAGTGGGATCTCCAGTGACCTTGGCAAGAACGTCCAGGTCATTAAACATCACAAATTCGATCTCCTCGTCACCGGACTTTACTGTCCAACGATCACCGCCGTATTTAGGCACACGGACGTAGGCGCCAACTTCACACCAGGAGCCTTCAGGCCACAGTTCCATGGTGTTCCGATTCTTGTAAGCCAATGTTCCGACCGCCACAACTTTGGCGATCTGCGTATTGCTGGCTTCTGTTTTTCTCGCTTCTTCCGGGATGTAGATACCGCCAGCCGTCTGATTCTTGGCTTTGCGGACTTGAACAATCACGCGTGAGCCCAAAGGCTCGTGACAGCAGTCTACAGTTGGGAAGGCCTCGTCCAATGAGGCGTAAGTGAAGGACATGGGGGTTTCAAGTAGCATTCGCTTCTCCGTATGCTGGGGTTAAAGATCTCGACTATCATTCTCAATATCACGGTGAATCCGTTCAATCAGCTGGATGGCTCGGTCAAGGCCTGCATAGACGCCCTGACGTTTTCCATATTCAAAGCCGATGTCCTTGCCTTCTGCTGTCTGCACTTTGATGGCCTCAACGGCCAATGCCATCTGCTCGGCTCGGATTGTCGTGATGATTTTTGCTAACACTTATCGGCGCCCGCCCATGACGGTAGAGATCTTGTCAGGACCTTTTCCGCGTTGGCTGTTTGTGCCGCCGTTGCCGCCGCCTTCGCCTGTAACCTTTTCGGTCTGCATCTTGGGCACGGTCTTATAGTTTGCATCTGGCAAACCTGGGGTTGGTGAAGGATCGCTAGCGATCTTCTTGGCTTTTGGGTAACCTTTACCCATGGCCATTTGTTTGTGTAAGCTGACTGCTACCATTATTTACTCCTTATGAGCGCGGGTTAGGATTTATCCCGGTCCCTGTTGAGACCGCGATTCTTTCGCCAGTTGCTACCTCAAGGGCGGCAAGCTGCTTGGCTGTTTGGTTGTCGGACTCGTTCATCTCCAAGCGAGCCTGGATCTGGGCGCGAGTACGTTCGTCTTCTGCTTGTTGGCGCAGCTGCTCAATTTGAAGCTGGTTCTGCAACTCTTGGATGCGAGCTTGAATCTGAGCCTGCGTGTCTTGGCTGCGAGCCTGGATCTCTGCTTGTTTGAGCTGAGCATCTTGGGCAAGCTTGGCCTGTTGAGTTTGTGCCGTTGCCTGATCCTTGGCCTGCTGGTTCTGAAGTTGCTGCTGAGCAATCTGGACGCCTGGATCCTGTGGAGGTGGCGGCTGCATTTGTTGCAGCATCTGAATAGATTGTTCGATGATCTGTGGGATCTGGCCAAAGGCCTCTTGGCTCTGCTTGGTCACGATCTGGCTTGTTGTGGCCAGCAGCTTGTCAAGCGATTGTTTCTCCTCTGTCGTCGCGTCCTTTTGGATCTCGCCAATGTCAACTTCGGCAGCACCTGAAGCTTCTTCGTAGATCTGAGTTGCATACCAAAGGACCATATGCTCTTTTATGTGGTCAAGCATCATGGGAATAAACGCAGGGCCAATGGCCTTGTTGTTGCCAAACATCGGGTTGGTCAGGAAGTCCAAGTGGACCTGCAAGTGAGCCAAGTGGTCTTGCTCAGGGAAGGCCACAACAGGGCGACGCATCGTCATCGCAATGTTCTCGTTGACAGCATTCAGCTCTAATGGCTTAGGTGCAGGTAGCAAGAGGTCCTTACCTTGAGGCACCTTTAAGCGCTCAAGGAACATGGTCTCAACCTTGCGGAGATCGTACAGCTGAGGCATCTTCTCGGCCCGCTGCATGACTGCCTGCACTTGAGCAAAGCGCTGGGCTTCGCTGAAGATGTTGGGATCGCTGACTGGCACCACATTCATTGGGCCATCAAAGTCGCTACGCTTAACCAGCAGCTCGCCTGTCTCGTCGTAGACTTCGGCTTCTGTTAAGTAGGTCTTATTCAGGCGGAACAACAACTTCAGCACACGGCCCATTGAGTTGTGCAAGCGAGCATGAATTGCTGAAAACACAACCATGCCCTGTTCCATGCGAGCCAAGGTGGTTCCAACGGGGACGTTAGCGTTGCTGTCAGCCAAGTCTTCAAAGGTTGTGCGGACAACGTTTTGGCTTGCATCAACCAAGAAGCCAAGTAGCGTAAACAGGACTGGGCTTGGTGGGTTGTAAGGCATTGGCATAAGCATCTTGCGGATGTCGTCTTGGCCAAATGAACCTTCGATCTCTTTCACTTCGGTTGGGTCAACGCGGTCTGTTTGGCCGCCTGTTCCTGACTTAAGCTTTAGTAAGCCTGGGAAGTTGTTGATGTGGGCAGAGTCAAGCAAAGCTCGCAAAGCACCTGTTGCAGCGGCACTTAGGCCGCCAATCATGTGCGTCAGGCCAATCGGATACGCGCCACGCCAAGGTACGAATGGGAATTCAACCATCCATTGCATCTCTTGCTTGGTCTCATCGTCTTCTTCCCAGTTGCGATAGATGGCCAACACGTTTTGCGTTGCCTTGTCTAAGCTGATGACATATGGAGCCAAGCCGTATTCATCGTTGAAGTCGTGGATGATGTAGCACTCATAGGTAGTGCGTAGACCATCAATGTTGTAACTATCGGACTGCCGACCTTCGATCTTGTTGTTGGCTGTCTCTGCCTTTGATTCGTCAGGCGGCAGCGGACTGGCCATTAGGTCAACGTCCATGTACATACCAGACTCAACACGCTTTTGATACTCAATGCGAGTCAAGTACTGCACATGCGTCTTGCGCTCAGCTGAATAGAAGTTGGTTGCTGCAAACGGCAAGTAGACGTCGTCGATTGCAACGAACTGAGGCACAGGCCGCTTCTTGTTAGTGTCCCAGGTGATTTTGAGGTACTGGCCACCACCTAAGGGCAGTTGCGTTGATAGCTGCTCAAGCTCAGACCTAAACTCAGGCATCTGCTCGGTCATTTGCCAGTTCATGAACTTGACAAGGCGATCTGCTTTTTCTTGCTTCTCAAGAGTAGGCTCGCCAACGATCTTGTCTCTAGCTGGACCATCAGGCGGAAAGAGTTCCTTCATGACGCGGGCTGAGAAGTCCACGCAGCCTTGAGTCAGCATAGGGTGAACAACCTTGCTGGCTCCTGTGAACGATGCGCCACCTGGGGCATCATCACCAAGGCCTGTACGACGCAGACCTTCTTCGTATTGCTCATCCCGCTTCTTGCGGGCTTCTTTGTCTTTTTCTAAGATGTCGCAGAGTTCTGATCCAAGGCTTGACAGTTCCCAAGTGGGCATGTTCTCAGCAAGGTTGGCATAAAACTCAGAATCGGCTGGTGTTGGCGAGTCGTCAAGCGTGACCATTGCACCACCGTCATCGGTATCACGGACCTTGGAGTCGTCCTCAACCTCGTACATCTCGCCGTATTCTTGTTCGTTGTCAGCCATTCAATACTCCGGTTAGATCGCGTATGGGTTCACAAGCCTTGGCTTGATCTCCCGTTCAACTTTGTCTTCTGCTTTTCTGGTGACTGAGAGACTATTGCGATCGGCAAGCAACCTAAGCGCTTGCGTCGTTGAGTCCACAAAGTCGTCATGCTTAATCGATCCTTCACCATGAAAGCTGCACAGCTGCGAGATTAAAGGGTCCGCCCAAGAGCGAGGGCTCCCAGGCCGTTTGTCCGATTCTACCACCCAAATGAATCCATGTGCAAATAAATGCGAGACCGCGTGCAGGCGTTGAAGCTTGTCGGCACGGCCAGGGTTGTAGGGATAGGCAAGGATGTCCTCACGGGCTAACATCTGACGCAGGCTGATGCCAGATCCTTTGTCCTCGATGATCATCAGGTCAGGCTGCTTGCCCCCAAACATCGATTGCTTTGGGCCGATCAACGGCTTAATCATAGGCCTAAAGTCCTCGTCGCCATACCGCACCGCCCATTCTTTCTTGACCCGTTCGATCAGACCAGGCAGGCCTAGGTGATCTTGCCAGCAGTCAAGCAGCAGGAAGGCCGGCTTCTTCTCGTGTCGAAAGACGCCCCAGACCGAGCACGCGGTTGGATCAGGGTCATGGCTCTTGCGGTCTACGGACTTCTCTGTGAAGGCCGTGTCAAGGCTCATGACGATGTAGTCAAGAGGCGGCAAAGGCTTGTCGGCCGGCCAGAGTTTGAACCAGCTACGCTTGATGATGCCTGTTTCTTCGGGGTCAATAACCTCGGCATGGATCTCTTGTCGTCCGAGTTGAGTTCCCTCGTATTGCGTGATCTCAGCAAGAAAGGATTTGGCAAGGTTTGCGGCGTTGTCATAGGTAGATCCACGGGTGATGCGAATTCGGCTGTTTTTCTTTTCAGCATCCTTGATCAGCTTACGAACCAGGTCGATAGGCTTAGGTGTCGTTGTGATGATGACACGGGGATCGTCGCCCAGGCGCAGACCGAACTTCATCATGTCCCATGTCTCGTCAACGTACTGCCAGGCAGCCAGCTCATCGCACCAGACTCGGTGGAACTGAGGACCGCGCAAACGACTAGGCTCCTCAGCCGAGAAGCCTCTGATCGATGATCCGTTCTTCAGGGTGATCTCGCCGATGGACCGGTTGTAGTTGTCTATGAGGTAATGAGGCACCACGTTCATGATGCCTGAGTCACCCTCAAAGCAGACGCCTCTGATGTCACCTGAGGTTGGCGCGATGACGCCGCAGCGCACGCCAGGGTTGTCGGCAGCATAGTTGCCAATGTCCTCGGCTCCTGTCCTTGTCTTACCGAAGCCACGACCAGCCAAGATCAGCCAAACGCCCCAATCACCTGCTGGCGTCATCTGCTGCTCACGAGCCGTGGCTTTCCACTTCAGCTTCCAGGCTATGTGAGCTAGGTCTGCTAGATCCAGGGTCGCGAGGTTTGACTGGATAGTCGTTAGCTCGGCCTTAGATAGGATCATTTGCCGCCAGCGTTTAGCTTGCCAATGAGGTCGGTGATCTGTCCAACAAGCTCAAGCCTTGCTTCAATGGGTCCGCCATCGGGTCCGGTGATCTCAACAGACCGCTTCTTGGCGTGACCATACTGAACCAGTTCCTTCATGCAGTCCTTGCGGACCAAGAGGTCGTGATTAGGGTCAAAAGCCATCTCTGCCAATGCCTCGAGAGGATCTCCGTGCTTCTCAACGATCTTGTCGAAGATCTCTTGGCGCTCGACGTTGCGCTTGTTGACGCTGCCTTTTGGTCGACCAGCGCCTGGAACCTTCTCGCCTTTCTTGAAAGCCATGTTCAGCACTCCTTGTATTTTCTTCCTGTTATTCTAATACGGACTGCGGGATCGCGTAAACAGTTGTCTTTACCTAGTACAAGTACTAGCAAAAACCAAAAACGCTATAGAGTAGTTTTTAGAGCCAATACAGAGAGGATCAATACTCTCTTTTTTCAGACACGGGGATCTTATGATTTAAAAAGACGAGCGAACGAGTCTTCTTTCAGTAGTAAATAAAACATGTCCTCTCTGTATTGGGTAAAAAAAGTGTATATAGCTTTTTTGGTTCGTTTGTGTCATTTCCGCGCGATTTTTAGCCTTTTTATGCCTCTGGAGCACAATTACTTGATATAACTCAAAAAATTTCGTAGTATAATCAACCATCTTTAACTCCAGGAGCGAATCCATGGGTCGTCCAATCGAAGCCACTTTTCCCTTAGACCTCGATACCGTTAAGCTGTTAATTTGGGTCAGCGAGTATGGTTCTGGCCAACCAAACATCAGTCGCCTGTACGACAAGGAAGCTGCTGACGGCTTGGAGCTTGGTCGCGGTACCTTTTTCGGCGCAGTCAAAGGTCGAAATGTCACGTCTGATACCGTCCGCAAGATCGATGAGCTGATTGCAATTCGCGGCTGGCATGGCCGATGGATCGAACATCTGCAAGAAGAACACCACAAGCGGGTCATTCAGGCCTTCAATAAGACTTCGACCAATTGCTCCGTGTGTGGCACGTCTTGCTCTCATTGTGGTGAAGCCAAATCCGAGAAACGTCGCAAGGCCATCTTCGACTACCTAAAGATCGACCCAACAAACCTTGGCTGCAAGGTGCGTGATCGCGAGGAATAAAAAAAGGGGGCTGTTAGGCCCCCTTAAAACTTCTCAGCCGGCAACTGCGTTTTCCCGGCAGTTCATTGTAAACCTATCCCAATCCAGCTGGACTAGATGCAATGTTGTGAGAGTCTACCAAGGCCCGCAAAGCCTTGTTTTCCGCCTTTATATCCCCCAGCAGCAAGTCTAGGTCCCTGGCGTCGGTCGACAGGCCTAAACCGCGCAGTTCCTGAAGTTCCGCCAGAAGACCATCTAGATCCCTCTTATTAACCAGGACATAGTCATCGACAGGATTTAATTCCTTGTTGACCTGGGGACCACCTGATGAGCCCAGGACACGCTTAATCCACTGTTTCATGTGTTCTTCTCCTTGAGTTTGGCTTCTAAAGCACGGGCAAATTTCAATTCTGAGAAATTATTAAAGTTATCCGTTGCAATTACTTCGGCCTCGCATATTTCCGCAAAAGTCAGGTCTACCCAAGGGCGTTGGTAAACTTGGATGTCATCGTCTTCTTCTGCAATGTATCCCGCACTTGTAAGCCTTGCCACAGGCTCTTGTGCTGGCTGCTTATGTTCGCACCCATTAAGTTCGCCACACCATTTGCAGCCGTGGCGAAACGCAATAAGCGGTTCTCGCTGTGTTGGCTGTGCCAAGGCTTTAGCATCAAGGAATTTGACGGCCTCAGCTATTAAAGAATGTCTCTCTTGATAGAGTTCACCTGTATAAATACCGTCATCAGGGACGTTGCATACATAAGCAAGCAACTTTTGAAATACTGGCCCCTGCTCAGGTTCTTGTGCTGGCTGATACTGTGGAAATGCTGGTATGTTGTTCATTCCTCATCCTCCTCAGGTAGTTCGTCAAGTAGGTCTGCCTCGCAGCAGTCGCTGACCTCCACAAGCCGGATGTCAACTCCTGTTGCTCCCCAGTACTCGTATTGGCCAATGCCTTCGTCAATGGTTATGGTACAGCATTCCTTTAGGCAATGCTCGCAGTATGTAGTCATTTGACAAACAGGCATTCGTTGTGGTGCCTGATCGCCCTTGAGTCTACGTACGTCTCGCCGCAACCGGCTGACCATTCCAAGAGCATGAGCACCATGAAGCCCAGCATGATTGCGCCAATGGTGGCTTGCAGCAGCCACATTCCAACCGCCTTTAAGTACTTCATACCGTCTCCTTGTGAAAGATAATCTGTAGCAGATGCTTCAAGTCGCTGATACCGCCGTTGCAATAGTGCAGATTGGGGTGCTTGCGATACTTACTTTGAACCGAATGGTTGATGAACTTGGTCATAAGGATAGTGTGCTCCTTGTTGAATGCCTGCATGCTTACCGCCTGCTCCGCTGTCACGAAGGTAAAGTCAATCTCCGGTCTCGACTGCTTGACGCATTCCATCTGATGTCCGTTGAGTCCGACGATCAACGAGGTTGGCCGCTTGACCTTGACCTCCTTGCTGCGTATCGTAAGCTTTTCTAGGTGTGCATCTAGCCAGCCTTTTTCTAGCATGACAGATGGCTTGTCTAACTCATCTTGCGTGACGTACCGCCCAATTTGCTTGTCTTCTATCTTCGCAAGGATCCGGTCAGCGAGGGCATCAATGAACAGCTCAAAGACTTCGCCCAGCGTATCAAGCTTCTTGGCAGGTGGCTCAGGCAATGGCAAGGGCTCTACGGCAGGCGCAGGCAGCGACTTGGCAGTTTTCTTGCGATGCTCTTCTGCCTTGGCCCTGGCAGACGCAATCATAGTCTTGTAGTTGAAGACACGCTGGTCACTGATAATAGACCGGCGCTCGTAAGGTATGACCTCCTCTTGGGCATTACGCAGCAAGACTTTGCTGGGGATAATGTACGGCTTGGAGTAGCACATGTCGACCATGCACTCGTGAAGCGCGCGCTTTTCTTCATTTGTCCATACTATTCTCATGATGCATCCTTCAAGTAAAAGCCGTTGATCTGGTCTTCGGTAGCGTAAAACGCATTCTTTGATGCGTAGAGTCCGACGTACTCGTCGCTAACGACAAGCACATGGCCATTGCGCAGCGTGATGAAGTCCAGCATATTTCCACCGCCAGAATTTTCGGTATCGATTGACACGACATTGGTGCCGTCAATGATGTTGCTTAGTTCTAGTTCCATGATCAGAGTTCCTCTTGTGCGACGATGATCTTGTAGCCAAGAGACTTGATCGCGTTGATGGTGGTTGGTTTGAGAGTCTTTGTGCCAGCGATGTCGGCAAAGATTTGTGCAGTCTCGCAGACTGGATAGACAGTCTTTTGGCCGTAGACAGATGTGATGCGTACAGTAATTTCCATGATATTGCCTTTCTTCTTTCTAAACGAATCTAGCAGAGACCGGTATGTAGCCGTACTTTTTCCACTCCATCCGAATCAGCGGAGTGTATGGGGTCTTGCTAACGTCCGCGATTGTCATTGCGTTATGAACTTGCGCGCGAATTCTATAAATTTCACTCTTGCTCATGATAAACCTTTCTTCTTTCTTAGCACTGCGGAATGCTGTGCTTGGTTGCATTCTAGCGTGAAACTACGCACTGCGCGCATTATTTGCAAAATATCTACTGGGACATGTACTAGTATTTAATTGCTCGCACTGCTGCACTACGTAGTAGAATGCTTGCATTAAAAGGAATTTCCACATGAGAGTAACAGTCGCTAAAAAGATCGCCCACGAGAATGGCATGTCGCTGGAGTATGACAACAACATGCGCCTCTATATCTTGCAAGACAAGGAGCAAGGCTGGCCTGACCAGTTCTTCCCGGGCAGCGCGCTGCGGACCATGGACAACGACGTGTTCATGTCTTTCTTCCTGCGCATCAAAGAAGCCTAACTTAGCCATTCTTTCCACTCGTCGCCTAACACCTGCGACGAGAGCATCTTCTTCTCACGTAAGGCCTTGACGATCTTCTCGTCAACGGACTTCCGGCAGATCAAATCCACATAGGTCACCGTATTCTTCTGGCCAATCCTATGCGCCCGATCCTCTGACTGCAGCCGGTGCTCCAGGTTGTAGCTGTTGCTGTAGTAGACCACGTTGGTTGCAGCCGTCAGCGTAATGCCAAAGCCGCCTGTCTGAGGATTGCCCACGAAGTACGTGCAATCAGGGTCTGTCTGAAAGCGGCGGACAGCTTCCTGCCGATCCTCATTAGACGTGTCTCCGTAGTAAGACACAATCGCCTTCTTACCAAACTCTTCCTGCAGCCTTGCTTCGATGTCTTTGATGTCTGACCTATAGTTGGCCCAGATAATGACCTTGCCTGAAGCCTCGTCAAGCACCTCCATGAGCGCCTTCATCCGGTTGTTCTCAATGGGGATGACTGTACCATCGTCCGTAGTAAGGTGGCCGCACACCAACTGGTGAAGCCGAAGCAGCTTGGTAAGCACGATGGGAGCCGAGACCAGTTGGCCATCCAGTTCTGCCATAGCCTTTTCACGCAGCGACTTGTAGTGCTTCTTCTGCTCGTCCGTAAGTTCCACTTCGTAGTATTGGTAGATCTTCTCAGGCAGGTCCAGGCACTCAAGCTTGGTGCGGCGTGATGACCACGTCTGAATTGACTTGGTAAGCTCATCGAGGTTCTTGAAGCCCTTGACCTTGGTGAACGCCCTATTGCCTGCCGTGATCTTAACCATCTCAGCGTACTTTGCACGGAACGTGTAGAAGCTAGTGAAGCCTAGCAGATGTGGATTAAGGAACCAGGCCTGGCTGAACAGGTCCAACGGATTATTGGTCACCGGAGACCCTGTCAGGATCCGTCGGTAGTCCGCCTTCCTGCCTATCTTAAAAGCAGCCTTAGTGCGCTTGGCATCCCTGTTCTTAATGGTTGTGGATTCATCGATCACCATTAGGGTCCGGTGGCAGTTGACAAAAGATTCTGCGGTCTTGAAGCTGCGGTCAAAGGCCAAGGCCTCGATGTTCATGACGAAGATCTTCAGCGGCTCCATGGGCGTTAGCAGCAGGTCGTAGCTCTTCTTAAGTTCGGTGCTTGCTGCCGAGTCCCAGTAGGTTCCCACCCAGTCGATATAGTCCGGCATGTGTTCAGGCAGCTCCTTGGTTACCCAGTTGCGGTATGAACCCTTGTTGCCCAGGATGAACACGGCATTGATCTTGCCTGTCGCATATAGCCACGCAGCAGTGTCGACGGTGGTCTTAGACTTGCCCAGCCCCATCTCCCAAAACAGGGCATATTCATCCATGTCCCTGCTGAGCAGGAAGTCAGCGTCTTGATGGTCGAACGGCTTGGTCTTGTATTTGTAGTCAATCATCTTTATTGAGCTCCTCAAAGCCGTAAAACCATTCATCCTTAGCACTCCACTTTGCGTGGTTCTCAACGCTGTAAGTCTCTGTTGGGATCTTGAAGTCAGGAGTCTTTAGGACGGCGGGCACTAGCGACACGTCATACCATAGGCAACGGTTGTTCGGCTGGCAGGCGTATTGGCCGTTGTCGAGCTGGATGAAGTTGTAGCTCTTATGCTCCTGCACCCCTTCGCTGAAGCTAATGTCAATGCGGTTAGTGTCAGGAGACGCGAAGTCGATGGTGAACAGGTAATTGCCAAAGTGGAACTGCTTATCCTTGCCAAAGAACTTGACCTTGAGACCTCGCAGGTTAGACTTCTCAATGACCGCCATGTCGTATGACAGGCAGTCCCAGATCTGCAGAAAGTCTAGCGGCAGCGGATTGTCCACCGGCTTCCAGACGTACGCGCTGATAGGCAGCTTGTCATACAAGGCCCCATAGTTCGTCAGCATGCATTCGATTCTGAATGCTTGGCCCTTGATAGCCTTGGCCGTCATCCATACGCAGGGCTCAAGTTCGCCATGCCCTGACTCTTGGTTGTACAAGAATTCTTTGCGGACAAAACATTTTACAGGAGGGATATTTGCAACTAGAAAGCTCATAAGTCAAAGTACCTTTGGGTGCGTGGTGTGATGATGTGTAGGTTCTTCTTGGTTCTGGTCGCTGCAACATAGAACACGCGAAGCTCGTCGTCTTGATTCTCTTGGTAGCCATCGTAGGTCTTGGGGCTAAGGTCCGTGATAAGCAGCACGTTGTCCGCCTCGCCACCCTTGCTGCCATGGATCGTGCTGATGGTGATGCGGGGGTCGCCACTTAAAGATTCGCCTTGTCTTAATGCGGCCAGGAAATACTCCTTCTCCTCGTCGCTGATGCGGTCAAGGGCCACGTGCCAAATGGCCTTGGTCTGCAGCCCGTACTTCGCCTGCAGCAGGTCCATGTTGACCATGTCTTCTGTCAGAGTCTTCAAGGACAGGTGGCCGTGATCGACCATCCGCTTTGAC
>Ga0114962_10002816_pt1 | contig 14292 bp, 8 predicted proteins | sample C_130820_MF_Meta_FD_87017 | JGI IMG/M metagenome (GOLD analysis project Ga0114962, IMG submission 87017) | Freshwater microbial communities from Lake Croche, Canada to study carbon cycling - C_130820_MF_MetaG | ecosystem: Environmental > Aquatic > Freshwater > Lake | place: Lake Croche, Canada...
AACAGATGTAGATGATCGCACTATCGCTCAGGCTAAAAAAGAGGGAAAGCCGTTAGCTGAAATTACTCAATTTTGGACCAATAAATTTCATGCCGATTGCGATGCACTTAACTGTTTAAAACCAACCGTTGAACCCACGGCAACGGGTCATATTCTAGAACAAGTTGATATGATCGATGTGCTCATGCAGAAAGGAAACGCGTACCGCTCTGCAGATGGATCCGTATATTTTAAGATCACGTCTTTTGATGGTTATGGGAGCCTATCTAGAATAAAAGAAAGAGAATTAAAAATAACTAATTCTGCTTTTGATGCAGATCATAAAGATGACATTGGTGATTTCGCATTGTGGAAAGCTTACAAGCCGGAGGAGGATGGCTTAGTAAAATGGAGTGGCCCTCAGGGGGCCTCTGAAGGTAGACCTGGCTGGCACATTGAATGTAGTGCCATGATTAAAAAGCATCTTGGTGAAACAATCGACCTTCATACAGGAGGAGTTGATTTACTTTTTCCTCACCACGAAAATGAAATTGCACAGAGTCAATGCTGCAATGGGACAGCCTTTGCACTTCACTGGTTTCATAGTGAACACCTTTTAGCCGAGGGTACTACTATGAGTAAGAGTAAGGGTAATTATTATACACTAGATTCACTTTTAGCCAAAGGATACTCAGCTAATGCGGTTCGCTACGTCCTACTCGCTGGTCACCCTAGAAAACAACTCAACTTCACGCTCGATTCTTTACATGCAGCAGACAGCGCGCTTAAAACACTCCGCGAATTTAGAATTAAACTATCTGCATTAGTACCCGAGCCCTCTTCACACAGAAGCCCTAGTCGTTTTGATGCAGCTATTCACGCACTCTGTGATGATCTTAATATTCCAGGAGCTCTCGGTAAGTTATTTACAGAAGTAAATAATCCCCTTCCTACGGATAGAGGTTTACTATCAGCAGACCTAAAAAGTTTTGATGAAGTCTTATATTTGATAGGACTAAAACTTGATGAAGTAAAAGTAGCAATTCCTGCTGAAATAAGTGCACTAGCTCAAAACAGATGGGAAGCTAAAGCATCCAAGAATTTTGCCCTAGCAGATAGCCTAAGAACCGAACTAACGAAAGCAGGATGGGCAATGCTTGATCGTAAAGATGGCTATAGTCTAGAACCACTTAAACAGTAAGTAATACCAATTATGTCAATGACACCGCTTGAAGAGATCCGCCATTCGTCCTCCCACGTTTTAGCTTCCGCACTCCTGCGTATCTATCCAGACGTGAAATTAGATATTGGTCCTCCAACCGATACAGGTTTTTATTACGATATCGATTTAGCCCATACACTAACTCTTGAAGATCTCGCTAAGATCGAGGTTGAAATGAAAAAGATCATTGATGAGAATCAGGCCTTTATACGTAAGGAAGTCAGTCGAGAAGAAGCCGTAAAAATTATTACAGAGCGAGGTCAGGAACGCTACAAGCTTGGTCGTTTAGCAGATATTCCTGCAGATGAAAAAATATCATTCTATGAGAATGGTGAATTCATTGATCTCTGTGCAGGTAGCCATGTAAGATATACAAGCAAGATTAAGGCATTTAAACTTCTTTCCATTGCTGGAGCTTATCACCGAGGTGATGAGAAAAATAAACAGCTCCAGCGTATTTACGGTACCGCCTTCGCAAGTAAGGAAGAACTCGCACAACACCTAGAACGCTTAGAGCAAGCCAAGCAGCGCGATCACCGTAAATTAGGCCGAGATTTAAAATTATTTGTTGTCGATGATGAAGTAGGCCAAGGGCTTATTTTATGGACACCTGCGGGTTCAATTATTCGCCAAGAGTTGCAAAACTTTATCAGCGAAGAACTCCGTAAACAAGGCTACCAACACGTCTTCACACCCCATATTGGTAAACTAGCGCTCTATAAAACCTCGGGTCACTTCCCCTATTACAAAGAATCTCAATTTAGTCCGATTGTAGAAAATGAATCCCTAAGTCAGATTCTAAAAGAAGGGTGTTCCTGCGCTGAAATGACAAGCCGCCTAGACGCGGTGTCTGCTCATTTTAGAGATGAAATTAATACACGTACTGGAAAGGAAACAATTAGTGCTGACCGTGTAAAGAAAGACAACGAACTCTTAGACGGCTTCTTACTCAAGCCGATGAATTGTCCGCATCATATTAAGATTTTCGCCTCACAACCACACTCATACCGAGACCTACCTGTTCGTTTAGCAGAATTCGGAACGGTATACCGGTGGGAACAGTCGGGTGAACTAAACGGCATGACACGCGTAAGAGGTTTTACTCAAGACGATGCTCATTTATTTTGTACGGAGGAGCAAATAGCTGCAGAGCTCTTAGGCTGTTTATCCTTAGTTAAGACCGTTTTAACGACACTTGGCATGAGTGATTACAGAGTAAGAGTTGGGTTGCGTGATCCAGACTCAAATAAATATACAGGCGAGACAGCAAATTGGGATAAAGCAGAGGCAGCCTGCCGCGCAGCAGCTCAGACTTTAGATGTCCCATTTACAGAGGAGCCCGGTGAGGCAGCATTCTATGGCCCTAAAATAGATTTCGTTGTAAAAGACGTCATAGGCCGTGAATGGCAATTAGGTACCGTCCAAGTTGATTATAACTTACCTGTACGCTTTGACCTTACCTATATCGGAGCAGATAACCAATCCCATAGACCAGTCATGATCCATAGAGCCCCCTTTGGCTCTATGGAGCGCTTCTGCGGCGTACTGATAGAACATTTTGGTGGCGACTTTCCGGTTTGGTTATCTCCAGAACAGGTACGCTTAGTTCCTATAAGTGATAAAGTTTCTGACTATGGCCACAATCTACTCAATCAACTTAAGGCGGCGGGTATTCGTGCCTCTATTGATGAACATAGTGATAAATTAGGCGCTAAAATTAGGCGCTCTGAAATAGAAAAGATTCCTTACACGTTAGTGCTAGGCGCTAAAGAAGCAGAAGCTCTTGCCGTGAGTGTTCGTTCACGCGCAAAAGGCGATGAAGGTGTACTGCCTTTTGCTAGCTTCCTAGACCGTCTAACCCTTGAAGTGAAAGCCAAATCACTCCAAGTTAAAAAACAGTTACTGCCTAATTAATTATCTTAGGGTACAATATTTTTCGTATCTATCGTAAAACTATCCTAAATTTTACGATACATGCGACAATGTATTCTCTACTAATCCTACACCTTTATTTTAAAAAACGTTTAAAATAAAGAACCTGAATCACTAGGTCCCATCATAGCCTTACGTACAAGGGGTATAGGTGGACCACCGTAGCTTAAGAATTGGTCATGAAATAATTTCCATGCCGATCTACCGCCGCGCGTGCTAGTCCAATCAGCCCTTAATTTACGAATCATTAATTTACCTAGTGTATAATTAAGATAGGCAGGATCAAAAGCACCACGTCGTGCTTGTTGATCAGCATCTCCTTCGTCTTGGAAACCTTGGGTTAAGAAAAGGTGTTTGGATTGTTCGATAGTCATGCCTTTTGTATGCAGACCTATGGCAGAAATAAATCTTACATCGCGTAAAAGCGCTTCCTCTAATTGACCGATATGAAGCGCAGGACTTTGATTACCTAGACCCGCCTCCCACATCATTTCCTCAGAGTAGTGAGCCCACCCTTCAGCGAAAGCATAGCCTACAAATATTTGTCCGAATTTAGATTCTGAACGATTAGCGTGTAGGAACTGAACAAAATGACCCGGATATACTTCATGGGAAGACGTGAAAAGGAGAACGCTGACACCGGGAATATAATCTAACTGTTTTTGTTTAGACCATGAAGGATCGGGAGGTGAGACATAGTAAACTGAAGGTAAACCAACTTCATAGGGGCCAGGTATTTCAATGTATGCAGAATTCCATGCTTTATATGCAGGAGCTGCATGGACTAGAGCCTGCTCCGTGCCAGGAATTGAAACGAGATCATGGTCAGTAATAAATTTACGTAATTCAACAAGCTGTTGTGTGGCATACTCTGTTACTGAGCCAGGTGGTTTAGTAGCAATAGCCTTTTTTGCAGCATCATATACACTAAGATCAGGGGCATACAGAGCACAGGCCTCACGCATTGCTTTTAGATTTCTTTCTAAATCCTTTTGACCAATAGCCTCGAGTTGATCCAAAGGAAGGTCTACCCCTTCGGTTTCACGTACCATAGCTCTAAATTTTTCTGCTCCTAATGCAAAATTATCTTCTTTAGTTTCAGCTTTCTTAGCAAAGAAAAGACCCGCCTGAGTTACCGCTTTAATGGCACTCGCATTAGCTACTTTAAATTCAGCTTGAAGTTCTGGATTATTAACAGCTGCAAATACTGCTGGAACGTCAGTTTTAAAGTAATCAGCTAATCCACCAATTGTTTGTTTACCAATTTCAGCATATGTTTTTGCAAGCGGTCTATCAAGATTAGCCTCAAGTTGAGCAATAGCTGCAGGTAAGCTATGCGTGTAAGCAATATATGCTCTAAGACGCGTCTCCAACGAGGCATACGGACGAGATACATACACGTCAGGATCTATGCTACCAGAATAGTACATAGGATTAGTATGAGGCTCATCAGCGGTTTCCAACCAAAAGAGTTCTTTCCTTATCTCCATTACAAGATAATCGCGCTCAAAACGTTGCTTCGAACTTAACTCATTTTGTGAAAAAGCATTTGCTTGAATACGCTCTTCTTTTAACCAAGTCGTATACTTATTTAGTCCTGACTCACTCCAATCAGGAAGTTTACCATCAAATTCATGTCTACCTTCAGCAACGGCAGAAGTTGGCTCAAAAACAAAATAGTGTTCAAGAAATTCAGCGACAAAGCTATCCCAAGATATTGCAGCAGGTGCTGCTTTAAGAGAAGCTGTTATTAACAGCGAAACGGTCACACATACGTACAAACCATAACGTTTAAGCCAGGTAGATTTAAGCATGGAAATAAGCCTAAAATAATTCACATACCAATCAATACGTTATAAATATTTTTTTGTTATTATCTATGAATAACAATCAAGGAAATATTCAATCAAAGCACTACCTAGGCACACAGAAATGGCCGTAAATTGAGTATCAATCGATGTAGCCCTCTTCACCGTGCTCAATCATATCTAGACCTTGGCGCTCAACTTCTGGTGTTGGACGAAGACCCACTAGCGCTTTAACTATATAGGCAATGACTACTGTTGCGGTTACTGCCATAACAATAGTGATTCCCATCGCTTTTAGTTGCTCAAGCCACAAACCACCTTTCGTAACGAGATCGGCAAGTCCATTTTGCTTTGCTGCAAGATTTGCTGAAGTAAGGTTTGGGTTAACGGATGCACTAGCTAAAACACCCGTGAGGAAAGCTCCAATAGTTCCACCCACTGCATGAACTCCAAACGTATCCAAAGCATCATCATAACCAAACCGTGATTTAACAAAAGTGACAAAAAAGTAAGGAATAACCGCTGCTACGACTCCAATAAGGATTGCGCCATTAGCGGTCACAAATCCACAAGCGGGAGTGATCACCACTAATCCGCCTACCGCTCCCGAGCAAAAACCTAAGATAGAAGCATGGCCTCGCGTAAATTTTTCAATCATACCCCAAGTAAACGCTGCAACGGCAGTAGCCAATGTTGTAGTCATGAATGCATTTGCTGCGATAGAATCAGATGCTACGGCGCTTCCTGCATTAAACCCATACCAACCTACCCACAGCATTCCGGTACCTACCATACAAAGCACCATACTATGTGGTGCCATTTTATCTCGTCTAAAACCTATACGGGGACCAACAATTAAACATAAAATTAAAGCGGACCATCCTGAACTCATATGGACCACTGTACCGCCTGCAAAGTCGATAGCTGTAATTACAGCGTTACTATTAAAGACTCCGTTCATAAGACCGTTAATTCCCCAGATCATATGCGCCAAGGGGAAATAGACTAAGAACATCCATAGCGTAGTAAAAAGAAGTACAGCGCTAAATTTCATACGCTCTGCAATAGCGCCCACAATCAATGCTGGAGTAATGATTGCGAACATTAGCTGATACATCGCATATACATTATGAGAAACCCAATACGCGTAATCTGTATTTGGTGCTGATGTAACTCCGTTTAAAAATGCGAATTCTAATCCTCCTATAATTCCACTATTAAAACTTTTACCAAATACTAAGCTGTAGCCTACGGCCCACCATAAAATAGAGACTAGACCTGCTATACCTAAACATTGGCCTAAGACAGAGAGAATATTTTTTCTGCGTACAAGGCCGCCGTAAAAAAGAGCGAGTCCCGGCAAAGTCATAAATAACACGAGTGCAGAACTCGTCATCATCCACGCATTATGACCTGGGCCAGGAACTCCCGTTAGGGTCTTCCCTGGATCCGCATTAGTCACATAGGCCTCAAGTGCTGCAAGACGTTCATCTGTCGTAGGAGCCGCATGGCCCACGGGTAGAAAAGAAAAAGCTACAGCAAGCGCTAAGTAGGCCGTGATCGCGCGTGAACGCAAACAGAACAGATATTTCATAGAAGTGTAGAGTGTACTTAACTAGTGGTTTGAATGGGTTGACTAGCTAAGCGGAGCATAAAATCTCAAGATATTCGTATCATATGACAATACCAACTTACAAAAAAACATAAAAAAAGCCGCTGATATTATCAGTGGCTTTTAGATTTAAATGATACTTAAAGCTTAAATTGCCGCATCACCCCGCTCATCGGTGCGAATACGTATAACTTCCTCGATTGGCATAACAAATACCTTACCATCGCCGATCTTACCTGTTTTCGCTGCCTTAACAATAGCATCCACTGCTTTGCCAGCCATATCATCAGATATGGCGATTTCGATTTTAACCTTAGGCAGAAAATCAACGGTGTATTCACTACCGCGGTAAATCTCAGTATGACCCTTTTGACGGCCAAAGCCTTTTACTTCAGTAACTGTCATGCCTTCAATTCCCGCCTCAGCGAGAGCTTCCTTAACTTCTTCTAACTTGAAGGGTTTAATAACTGCTATGATGAGTTTCATACGAAAAAAGAAAGTTAAAATTTATTGGGATAAAACTAAAGCGTTACCCCAAATTAAGCAAGCCTTGTGCCAGCACTAGGAGTATACCTTAGGTAGGAATTACCGTAGTGATATGCAGTTCTTTTAACTGTTTCTCGGTAACGGGAGTTGGACTTCCAGCCATTAAATCCTGACCCTTTTGAGTCTTAGGGAAAGCAATGACATCACGAATGCTGGTCGTGCCACAGAGTAAAGCAACTAGACGATCGAGACCAAATGCTATACCTCCATGGGGAGGTGCTCCGTAAGTGAACGCTTTGAGCATATAACCAAAACGATTTTCAACCACATCTGCTGGAATCTTAAGTACATCTTCAAAAACTTTCTTCTGGACCTCTGGGTTGTGAATACGAATGGATCCGCCACCTAGTTCCATACCGTTTAAGACAACATCATAATGCTGACCACGTACTTTGTGCGGCGCTGAATCAAGAAGCGCTGCGTCTTCGGGAACAGGAGACGTAAACGGGTGATGCGTTGCAACAAAGCGTTTCGCTTCTTCGTCGAGAGTCATGAGCGGAAAATCTACAACCCACAAAAACTTCCAGTCTTCATGGCGTATCGTTAACTTGCCGCGTTTTTGAAGTAATGCTGCTGCCTCTAAGCGAATACGGCCTAGGATTGCACATGCCTTGTCCCACGAAGCTGCTGCAAAGAAAACCATATCTCCTTCAGCAAGTGATAACGCTTCAGTGATCGCTTGCTTTTCAGCGTCAGAGAAAAATTTTACAATAGGTGATTTCCATTCACCACCTTCAACTTTAATAAATGCAAGCCCCTTAGCACCGAGTGACTTTGCTACATCTTCTAAGGCTTTTAATTCACCCTGAGTTAAATCAGCGAGGCCCTTTGCATTAAAAGCTTTGATACTGCCCCCCGTAGTAGCAACACCTTGAAACACCTTAAAGGAAGAGGCTTTAAAGGTTTCTGTGAGATCAACGAGTTCTAAACCAAAACGCATATCTGGCTTATCAACACCAAATCGGTTCATAGCATCTACAAAAGGTAGGCGAAGGAAAGGAGTTTGAATCTCTTGGTTTAAGACATCTTTCCAGAGCTTCTTAAGCATGCCTTCAAACAGATTGTAAATATCTTCACGCTCAACGAAGGACGCTTCAACATCGACTTGCGTGAATTCCATTTGGCGATCCGCACGCAAATCTTCATCTCTAAAACAACGTGCGATTTGGAAATAACGTTCTACGCCAGCAACCATTAAGATCTGCTTAAACTGCTGAGGCGATTGCGATAAAGCGTAAAAAGAACCCGGGTGAATACGCGATGGCACGAGATATTCACGCGCGCCTTCAGGTGTACTCTTAAAGAGTGCTGGGGTTTCTACTTCAATGAATTCGTGCGCATCAAAATAGTCGCGTATCGACTTTGTAGCTTTGTGCCGTGCTAGCAAATTACGACGCATCTTCGGACGGCGTAAATCGAGATAGCGATAGGTTAAACGCAAATCCTCGTTTACTTTATCTCCACCTGCATCATCGAGTGGGAAAGGAGGCGTATCAGAAATATTTAAAACCTCTAAATGAGTCGCTTCGATTTCAATCTGCCCTGTAGGAAGATTAGCGTTTTCGGTTCCTGTAGGCCTTTGGGTAACTCTGCCCTGAATAGAGATAACAGACTCTTGTTTTAAATGAGATGCTTTTTCAGCAATTACCTTATCGAGATTGGGGTCAAACTTAACCTGAGTAATACCCCTACGATCGCGTAAATCTACAAAGAGAATACCGCCTAGATCTCGGACGGTGTCCACCCACCCTGCGAGCGATATGCTCGATCCGATATGTTTAAGATTCAGTTCTGCGCAGTGATGAGAGCGTGCCATTGAACTTAGGATAAAAGCGGTTTTAGGCCTACTTGAGCAAACAAAAACAGTAAGCCTAAAACACTTATAAAGCTATGAGTAATTCAACTAAAAATATCAGGAGTAAAAGAGGCACTCACCGGTCATCTCCTTAGGCTTTGAAAGACCCATCAAACTTAATACCGTAGGTGCAATATCCGCTAATCGCCCACCCTCACGCATTTTAGTCTTACCGGCTATAAAGCCCTCACCAACAACAAACACTTCAACAAGATTGAGAGTATGTGAGGTGTGCGGTGCATTATTTTCGTAGTCCCACATTTGTTCACAATTACCATGATCTGCGCAAATAACAGCCTTACCATTTACTTGGCTTAGTGCCTTCAGGAGCTCTCCCACTCCATGATCGGTCGTTTCAACGGCTTTAATAGTAGCCTCTAATGAACCCGTATGCCCTACCATGTCTGGATTAGCAAAGTTAACGACTATAAGACCGTACTTACCTGATAAAATAGCAGCTTTTGCTAGATCCGTGACTGAGGAGGCAGACATCTCTGGCTGTAAGTCATAGGTGGCAACCTTTGGGCTTGAAGGGCAGGCCCTATCTTCTCCTAAGAAAGGCTCTGCTTTGTAATTATTGAAGAAGAAGGTAACGTGAGGGTTCTTTTCTGTTTCAGCACACCTGAATTGCTTAATACCGGCGCTACTAACGACCTCTCCTAAAATATGTTCTAACTTTTCTGGCTTAGGTGAAACGATATGAACAGGTAGACCTGCTTCATATTCAGTCATGGTAGCATAATACAGATCAAGTTTCTTACCGCGATCAAATCCTTTAAAGTCATCCATAACAAACGCTTTTGTGATTTCTCGAGGACGATCACCCCTGTAGTTGTAAAATAATACAGCATCACCGTATGCAATCGATGCTAAAGGCTTTCCTTCCTCATCAACAATCCATGTTGGGACAATAAATTCATCTCCTTTTTGAGATTCATTAAACGGATGGTCGTAGTAGTTTTGTACCGCCGTGACCGCGTCTGGTGCTGTTGCTTCAGCCTTCTTACCGGTAAGTAAATCGTAAGCCTTTACAACACGCTCCCAACGATTGTCCCTATCCATACTCCAGAAACGACCACAAACTGAGGCAATTTTTCCCATGCCTATTTTCTTACACTGATCATCGACTTGTTTTACATAGCGAATGCCACTGGAAGGAGCGGTATCACGGCCATCAGTAAAAGCATGAATAAAAACCTCATCTTGCTGCAAACCCTCTGCTTTAGCCTGGCGTAAAATACCATAGAGATGCTCGAGCATTCCATGCACACCCGCGTCAGAAACAATCCCCATCAAATGCAAGCGAGAGTTCTTTGTTTTTACCCTATCAATAATTCCTTTCCAAGTCGCGTTAGAGCCTAATTTCTTCTCAGAGAAAAGTTTATTTAAACGTACGAGTTCTTGATCAACAATACGACCAGCACCTATATTTTCGTGGCCAACTTCACTGTTTCCCATAACTCCATCAGGAAGACCTACATCGAGACCAGATGCTGCAATAGAGGCCACAGGATATTTAGCATGCAACATATCGTCTACAGGCTTATTGGCCAATGAAACAGCATTCTTGTTATTTTGCTCTGGATGTGGGTTTTTGCCCCAACCATCGCGAATCAGTAAAAGGACCGGACTTGAAGAAATGCTCATAAGTTAAAATAAGATTTATATGGGCGAGAAGCGAAAATAAAACTTAAAATTAATACTCTGAATATAAAATATGATTAAAAGCTACTCATTAGCGCCACAGTCGGTTTGACATCAGAGCGATTCTGACGACCAATCTAGATATGTCTAAGCAAGCCGTTCTTCTCGTTAATTTAGGTTCACCTGCATCGACCTCAATAGGAGATGTAAGACGCTACTTGCGTGAGTTCTTGGGAGACGAGCGCGTTCTTGATGTTCCAGCACCCTTAAGGTGGCTATTGCTTGAAGGCGTGATCTTAAGAACACGTCCTCATAAGTCTGCCCATGCCTATAAATCGATCTGGAAACCAGAAGGTTCACCCTTGGTACTCACCTCGATAAGCGTTCAAAAGAAGCTTGCCGAAGTATTGGGTAAGGCCATGCCTGTTTACTTAGCAATGCGGTACGGCAATCCGTCCATTCCTAATATTATAAAGCAGATGAAAGCTGACGGAATAGAGAACGTATTTTTGATGCCTCAGTATCCCCATTATGCAATGTCATCCTGGGAAACGGTCGTGGTAAAAGTCTATCAAGAAGCTGAGAAACTTTTCCCTGAACTTAAGATCGATTTACTTCAACCGTTCTACCAAGACAAAGACTATATTGAGGCACTCTATGAAGTATCGGCTCCGTACTTGAGTAAGCCTCATGATTTACTTCTATTTAGTTATCACGGCATTCCTGAAAGACACTTAAGAAAAGGTGACCCATCCAAGGCTCACTGTATGAAAGTAAACGACTGCTGTTCTCATTGCTCGCCGGTGCAATCAACCTGTTACCGAGCTCAAGTTTTTGCTACGACTAAAGCTTTAGTTAAACGAGCAGGAATCGCAGATGATAAATATTCTGTCTCGTTTCAGTCGCGTTTAGCGGGTGAACCGTGGTTAAAACCATTTACAGATAAAGAGCTCGAGCGCTTACCTAAAGAGGGAAAGAAAAAACTGTTAATCATGTGCCCAGCATTTGTTTCAGACTGCTTGGAAACATTAGAGGAAATTTCTGAGGAGGCTAAAGAAACCTTTATGGAGGCAGGCGGTGAAGAATTTGAGCAAATACCCTGCTTAAATGATCAAAAGCCTTATATCGATTTCTTGGCAGGACGCGTTCATAGCTGGGCATCAGGTAAATAATGAGTGATGCGTCTACTGAGTCCTCCAGTTCAGTAAACCAAGTCCGCTCGTTTGGTGTCAGTCATTCTGCGCTCAGTAATGAGGAGATGTATCAGGCCTTATTAAAAGCGGATAAATCTGAAAGTTTAATTCCCCTTGCTTCGAGTTTAGCACAGGAGATGAATGATCTATTAACACGCGTGATGGGAGCGGTAGCAAGTTTACCTAAAACGGATAATAACTACCTAGCGCAAGCCGAAGAGGCAGTCCTTGAGGCTCGCGAAATCACCCGGCGTTTACAGTCGCTTTCACAAGGAAGTGACGGGGTAAAAAAGGAAGTAAAAATTCAGTCGATTTTCGACGAAATATACACGCTAAACGCGGGAGGTTCAGTGGCTAAGATTGAGATATCCGTAGATCCACGCGCTAAATCAATTTTTGTGGATGTAGCCCAGATAAAGCAGGTCTTTCAGAATTTATTAAGAAATGCGACTGAGGCAATGACCCCTACTCCCCATAACCCAAAAATTCAATTAATGGCTCAGGCGTTACATGTCGAACGTGGCGATATTATAGGCTTAGAGGCGGGAGACTATGTGCAGTGTGAAGTTAGGGATAATGGCCATGGTATTTCGACTGAGATTAGCGATAAAGTATGGGATCCTTTTTTTACGACTAAAAAACACGCAGCTGGTTTAGGCCTTCCAACTTCTCTCGAAATCATTCGACGACACGGAGGTACCATCGGCTTAACTTCTGAAGTAGGGGTTGGCTCTGTATTCACAGTATTTATACCTGTTGCAATAAAAACTGTTCAAGTTCAGGCCGTTCAAGCTCCTACTGCGCGTTTTAAAACAGGAAGGATACTTATAGTAGATGATGATCTCAACATTCGTAATGTATTAAGTAAAATGCTGGAGCGTCTCGATTACCGCTCAGACAGCTCAAGAGATGCAGAGGACGCGTTGCAGCAGTACAAACGATACTTTGATATAAGCCGTCCCTATGATGCAGTCCTTGTGGATATAAAACTCTCCGGTACACCTGGTGCTCAACTCTTAAAGACACTTAAGCAATTCGATCCTGATATACGTGTAATTGCACTAAGCGCCGAGGACAGCACGTCTCTAGCAAAAGAAATGATGGACTTAGGGTTTTGTGGATTTCTAAAAAAGCCGTTTGTTTTATCTGAATTAGGAGAATCCTTATCAACGGTGATTGGCAATTAATTCTTTGGTTCAGTTTCAATTACCTTAAGGTCTTTAATAAGAACTCTAGGATTATTTCCGTGTTTAAGGTACTTATCTAAAAAGAGGTCAAGCTTTTGATAAAATCCTAGTCGTGCTTCTTCTTTATGAAAACCATGGCCTTCACCCTCTCGGCGAATATACTCATAAGTCTTATTGTATTTCTTTAACTCAGACTCTAATTCAGTCCAGTTTTGGATAACAACACGCGGATCATTTTCTCCGTAAGCGTGGAGTGTAGGGATCTGTATTCTTTCAATAAAATTAACGGGTGATCTTTCTTTAATAAATTCAGGTTCGTCTCCAATCATCGTTTTATAAAAGGAATTTGTTTCGTCGCTCATTTCACTTTTCCAATTAGCAATGAACTTTAAGTCAGAAACACCCACGTAATTGACCGCACAGCAATATAAATCAGGTGTAAATACAGCACCTGCTAAAGCTGCGTAACCACCGTAACTTGCTCCATAAATACACACCCGAGATGGATCAGCATATCCGTGAGCAATTGCCCATGCTACACCATCGGTAAGATCGTCCTGCATCTTTTTACCCCACTGTTTACTCCCTGCTTTTATAAACTCTAGTCCATAACCACCTGAGCCTCGGTAATTAGGCTGTAGGACAGCATAGCCACGACTAGCAAGAAATTGTACCTCTGGATTATAACCCCACACATCTTTAATACCATAAGGTCCACCGTGCGGATTGATGATGAGTGGAACGCGTTTACCACCTGTAGCCTCTTTAGGAAGGGTCAAGTAACCATGAATTAAAAGGCCATCCCTAGCCTTATACGTGATTTCCTGCATAGGCTGTAACTGGCTTGAGGAGATGTGAGTGTTAGTCTTACCCAATCTCACGAGCTGTGTTTTACCTCGTAAATCGAGGAAGTAATATTCAACTGGATTCTGATCGGCATACACCGCAACGATAAAAACGTCCTCTGCCTTACTCATACTCACTATACGTTTTAGTGTAGAGGGAGGTAAGGATGCATCTAAAGCCTTAGAAATTGATGCCAGTCTAGCATTTTTCCAAATCACTTTATCTCTACCACTTGAGTAATAAATCGCATTTATACGACTATGGTCTGATGAGAAAAGGACATCAGAAATTTCAGCATGAGGATAACTAAAGATTGGACTACCCCACTGTAAGGTTTCCGTATCAAGGCCATATAAAACCTGCGTACCGTCTAAGTCAGTTTTTATGGTATAAAGTGTCTTATTATTCGACGAGAAACCAACAAAGCGTATCGATTCGAAAATAGCCCCTACTCCTGCATCCGTTTTA
>Ga0114962_10002817_pt1 | contig 14288 bp, 22 predicted proteins | sample C_130820_MF_Meta_FD_87017 | JGI IMG/M metagenome (GOLD analysis project Ga0114962, IMG submission 87017) | Freshwater microbial communities from Lake Croche, Canada to study carbon cycling - C_130820_MF_MetaG | ecosystem: Environmental > Aquatic > Freshwater > Lake | place: Lake Croche, Canada...
ACCTGGTTTGCCTCAAGATGGTGGACCTGTAGCAGCCCCCGCTGTTGCTGCAACACCTGCAGATCGCTCTCCAGCTGAACTGCAAAATTGGGAAACCCAATTAATAACTATAGCGGCAGATGCTATAGTAAGAGTTAAGACTAATCCTAGTATATTAGATATAGACGATATTAAAATACTATCTTCAGGAGTAAACCTTACTAATAAAGATCAAGTTTTAGATATTATTAAGACATTAGGCGGTAAAATTTAATTTCCGCCATAGTTGTAATAAAATTTGTGGTGACCTATAATAACTATCTTTGCACCACGTTTCAATAGTATTGGTGCCCACTTAGGCTTACTGTTTAAAGTGTGATAAAATTTTGCTCCGTGAGTATGATTAGTTAATTGAGCTTTTAAGATGTTCAATGCAATATTCCAATTTGGATGCTTTTTAGCTTTAACTACAGCAGCGTCTACTCCATTGTTAAAACAAGAAAACTGTAATGGAGCTGTAGCTATTTGATACAAAGATTTATGCTGTGCTGCAGCTCTATTATGCAGTACTTCGTTTACTGCCTCCATACCTTCCTTACCTTCTCCGCCGGCTTCCAATATAATACAAGCTACAACCGTATCGTTTTGTTTTTGCTGTTCTTTGTCAGCATGATATGCATTAAACGGTTTTGGTGTATCAATTTTTTGTACCATTGCTGGCGGTGTAAAGTGTATTGGAGGGGGTGCAACCATAGCTTCATCTATAATCATACTTTTTTTAATAACAGCCATATCATTATTTACTAATATTGTAAATAAATGTGTGATACTTAAATATAAAAACAAGTTGTATAGCAGCGCGGATCTGCCTATTTTTTTATATTTTAGAAACGAAAAAAACAAGAAAGAGTTTTTAAATATACTTACAAACTATACAAAACCCGATATTTTTGTAAAACTCCCTTGTTTTGACATAGCTTTAGCAGGTAACACTGTAATAAAAGACAAAAGATCAACACTGTACATAAACATGGAAACAATGGATGAAAAAAGACATGTACAAAGATATGTTTACGACTCTGAAGAAACTAGCAACGCTGTTATATCTACCCCGCCTGATATAAAGCCCTGTATATTAGAAGAATGGATAGAAAGACTTACAAAAGATATAAATATGAGTTGAATTTTTTATTTTAGACAATACCATAGGGTATGGGTAAATTCACTTCAACTAAAGTTATTCCGCTAGGTTCATGCGCGTTTCGTCAACCTACTGCCGAGAGTCATTGCCGCTTTATACATGGTTATCGTTTACAAGCTAAATTCTGGTTTACTTGTAATGAATTAGATAAAAATAACTGGGTAGTAGATTTTGGCGGTCTTAAGCCACTTAAAGCTGAACTAGAACAGACGTTTGACCACAAAACAGTTGTTTCTATCAAAGACCCTCAATTAGAGATATTTAAAATGCTTGAACTACAAGGAATAGTTGAGCTTGTAATAATGGAAAACGGTGTCGGTATAGAAAGATTTGCAGAATTCTGTTTTAATGCTGCTAATGAGTTTATAAAAAATACAACTGAAGGTCGTTGCTGGTGCTCTCGAGTAGAAGTCTGGGAACACCCAGATAATAGTGCAATTTACGAAATTTAATATATTATTAACTTATGCCTATAGATCCTAATAAAACTTTATTTATTTCAGATGATTTCGTTTTCTATACATTAGAAGGGGAAGGCCGTTATATCGGCTACCCTTCAGTGTTTATGAGAATGGCTATGTGTAACTTAACATGCATTGGTTTTAAGAGTGAAGACTCTCCACATGGTTGTGATAGTTATGTTAGTTGGTCTAAAAAGAACAAAATGACTTTTGAAGAAGTAGCACAACTTTTCGAAAAGAACGATTATCATGAACGTTTAAAAGAAGGAGCTTTGCTTAAATTAACCGGTGGAGAGCCTTTTATTCAGCAAAAGAGCTTAATTGAATTCGTTAAGTTTATTAGAGATCGTTGGGAATTTGCTAATTACAGTAAAGCTCTTACTGCTAATGACATAGGTAGACCTCAACTACATATTGACTTTGAAACTAATGGTACTATCATGCCAGATGAAGAATGGAGTCACTTAGGTTGTAAGATAACTTATACCACGTCTCCTAAACTTTCTAGCAATGGAGATCCTACTGAGAAGCGCTTTAAACCAGAAGTATTACGTTTCTTAGTAGAACAAGATGCTTGCTTTAAGTTTGTGGCTCGTCAAGAGTCTGACTTAAATGAAGTATTAGAGAATTATCTCAATAACCCTGATATCGGTTTACATTCTAACCAAGTATGGATTATGCCAATGTGTGGTAGTAGAGAAGAGCTACTTGTTACTGGTCCAGTAGTTGCTGATTTATGCAAAAAGTACAATTTTAAGTTCTCTAATAGAATGCACTTACAGCTATGGAATAAGGCTCTTAAAGTTTAGTTATTTGTATATTAAGTAGCTAAAGAGAACAACAAAAGTAAATCTAAGAAATGAGTACTCCTAAACTTAAAAAGATAGGTGTTATCGGTACCCAGTGTATTGGTAAGACTACCCTTATTGACGATATGTTATTACAGTGGCCTCAATTAATAAGGCCAGAAAACACATATAGAGATTTAATTAAAAAGAAAGAGCTACCTATAAACAAAAACGGAACAAAAGAAGCTCAAGAGCTTATTTTAAACAAACTTGTAGACGAATCAATGGCGGATTACGGTAAAAAGAAAGTAATTTTTGATCGTACCCCTATCGATAATTTAGTGTATTCCCTTTGGTTATTTGATAAAGGCTTAGGAAATATTAATGAAGAATTTATTGATAAATGTGTTGCACAAGTACGAGAAGCTATTAAGTTTTACTCAATAATTTTTTATATACCGTTAACTAAAGAAAATGATGTTCTTCTTCAGACTAAAGAGAATAGAGATATTGACCCTATATACCGAGGAGAAATTGCAGTATTGTTTGACACAATTTATCAAGCTTGGCTATCGGGTAGATCTCGTTTTTTTGACAACGAAGATACCCCTCCAATTATACCTTTGTATGGATCTCCATTAGAGCGTATAGCCTTAGCTAATATGTATATAAATGAAAAATGTGAGTTTTTCGGCGAAAAGGATTCTTTAATACATGAAGATATTGCAGAACAACAAATGATTGCAGATCAACTAGGTTTAACGGATAAGAAACAGTTTAAATTGTAATAAGTATTGTTATATATGAAATTTGACGAAGCTATCAATTATATTGCTGAAACAACTCTAGATATGGAGATGGCTAAGCCTCAAAACCCTAAGATACAAGCTTTAATGGCTCAAGGTATGCCTTATTGGAAAGCTCGTAAATTAGCTGGTAATGAACCAGCTGCAGCTGCACAACCGTCAATTCCAGCAGAGCCTGTAACTACCACTTACAGGGATCTTCCTGATACAATAAGAACTAAAGATGCTGTTGCTACTTACATGCAACATAATCCTAACGCTACTGAGCAAGAAATTATGGCTGCTATTGAAACTCAGAATTCAGAAGAAACACCTCTTAACTTAGATCCAGAAGTAATAAAAAATGCAATATCTGATGCTCAAATGTTTACTGGTGAAATTGAACCTAATGAACCTAATTTTGTACCTGAACCTGTTAAGTCTAGTCTAAGTGAACCTAATAAACAGTTGCGTAGAGATAAACTTATGAATGCTTTAAAGAAATTAAATAAACGTAGTATAAATCCAGATTATGCAGATGATTTAGATAATAATGAAGAAGATTTAGATGGTGGTCCGGTAGATATGCGAGATGAACCTGTTAATCCTGTAGAGCTATAAATGCTTTTCAGTTAATATAATAAACTTCATTCCTTTTTTAGCTGCATAATCACTTGCAGCTTTCCATTTACATTGATTCTTGTGATACATTAATTGTTCATACAGCACTGTACTGTTTTTCTTTTTATTAGATTGTATAGGTGGTTGCGTTTGAGAATGCGGTTTTAGTTCGATTAAATATTTTTGTATATTACCGTCTTTGTCCTTGATAGCTGCAATTAAATCTACATAATAATTATGTACTTTATTATCAATATTATTGTAATATGGCACAACGATACTTTCACTAGCCCAGGCAGTAACATTTGTATTTTTATCAAAAAATAGAAAAAAATCTCTTTCTAGAGCTGATCTATACACCGGGTTTATAGACCCCATATATTTATTTCTATTTATGGGGGTATAAATCCCTTGGATAAATTTGCTATTCTTTGAAGACATTATATTATATACTTACTCTATGATTATACCGCAAAATTTTGTTATACAAACATTCTTCCAATATGCGAAGAGGCCAGTATATAAAAAAGCTGCTAATACCTATAACGCAGAGTGTCCGTACTGTCATGAAGGCAAAAGTACAGGTAAAAAACGTAGATTCTTTTATATTCCAGAAGACGATCATTTATTTTGCCATAATTGTGGGGAGAGTAAAAACGGATTAGAGTTTGTTAAAGAAATGACTCATATGTCAGTTAGTGAAATACTAGCTGAGTCCGGTACTCATTCAGATACAGTAGAAGAATTAATTAAAAAGTCAGATTTTTATAAAAAAGCAAACCCAAACCCTCTACCATACGACAGTATAAACTTGTTTGACGTTAACCAGGTATCATTTTATAAAAATAACCAAGTAATACGGGATGCTCTTGATTTTGCTACAGGTAGACGCTTGTTAACGGCTGTTAATAGACCTAAAAGTTTATGGGTTAGTTTAACCGATAATATCCATAAAAATAGAATTGTAATTCCGTTTTATAATATGGAAGGTAAAATTGTAACATATCAATCTAGAGCTTTATATAAAGAAGATGAAGTAAAAGCAAAATATTTATCTAAAGTTAACAGCGACAAAGGTGTTTTTAACTTAGATAGAGTTTCCCCAGATTTAGATTATATATTCCTACAAGAAGGACCTATAGATGCTATGTTTTTACAAAATAGTGTAGCACTAGCAGGTATACATCCTACTGAAGAGCAATTAGAAATAATGCGCAAGACGTACCCTATGCATAATTTAGTTTATGTACTGGACAACCAATGGTTAGATAAGACTTCTTATAAAGTAACTAAAGAACTCTTAGAAAGAGGGGAGGTTGTATACATCTGGCCGCCCGGTGCAAAATATAAAGATTTTAACGAGCAATGTGTAAGGGATGAACAAGATTACATACCTGTAAATTTTGTTCTGAGTAATTGCTATAAAGGTATGAAAGGATTGATACAATTCTCTCAAATTAAAAAGCCTGTTTAGCGAGTAGTAATCTTGCTAGTGGCGTCGTGAATCTTTTTACCAGAGCTTGTTACAACAGTCTTAAATAATTCTGCTAAACCGCGTAAATTTTCAGCTAATTTAGTAATGCGTTTTTCTTCCCGACGAACAATACCTTTAAAGGGAATAGAGTTACGCATTTCTAATGCATTAATTTGGGCATTTAAGCTACTGTCTTCTGTACCGTTAATAAAAGTAGCCATATCATCAAGTTTTCTGATCCATTCCCGTGCTTTTTCAACGCCCTCTGTATCAAGTTTTAAAGCCGGGTTATGTGCTGCATCAAAACGCTTTGGATCTGTATGTTTATCTAAAGTTTTATTCCAAGCTGCTTCTCCATCATCGGTACTGTTAGTTACCGGTGCAGTAGCTGGTACTCTTGGCTTAGCTTCCATATCTAAATTCATTGTATTTTCTTCTAACCCTCTTGCGTTTTTAGCAAATTGTGCTTGATGCTGTATATGCGGATTTTTGCTATGTAAAGCTTTATTTAATTTACTTGCAGGTATCTTTTGTCCTTGCGGTACATGTAAACTTTTATGTAAACCACCTTTTTTTATTTTGACATCTTGTATCCATTTTTCGTGTTTTTCTTTTACAGGAAATACCTTATCTCCAACCTTAAAAGTGTCTTCGCCTTTTTCTATAGCTTTATCTTTTTTAAAGTGCATAACACCAGCACCTTCTTTGTCTAAGATTTTCTTTTTTTCTTTAACAGGAAACGTTTTGTCGCCAAGTTTAAACTCTTTTTTACCGCTTTTTTCAGCTTCTTGCTTTTTTAAATGCATAACCCCTGCACCTTCTTTATCTAAGGATTGACTAAAAGCGTCTTGAAACAAATTCTTCATATATATATTATTTACTACTTTTTATTGAATTTCTAATAATCTACACTATTATAAACGTATGTCAAAAGCATTAATTATATTATCAGGCGGTATGGATAGCACTGTATTACTACACCATGTAATTAAAGAACTTAATTATAAGGATGTTTATGCTGTTACATTTAATTATGGTCAACGGATTGTTCGAGAGATAGATTGCGCTAAATTCCAATCAAAAGGGTGTAATATTAAAGAGCATAAAATTATTGATATGGATTTCTTTAGAGATATATCCACAATGTCCGCTTTAACTAATACTAATCTTAATATACCTAAAGCAAGAGATGATATAGGTAACGCTCAACCTTTAAGTTATGTACCTTTTAGAAACTTACTTTTACTTACTTCAGCTGCAGGTTGGGCTGAATCTCTTGGAGCTCAAGACTTATATTATGGAGCAGTAGAGACTGATGATTTTTCAGGTTACTGGGATTGTACATCAATGTTTTTAAATAAAGTTAATGATATTTACAGCCTCAACCGTAAGAATATAATTAAAGTCAATGCGCCGTTTATGCGCTACTCTAAAGAAGAAGTTATAAAGAAAGGTATCAACCTACAAGTAGATTTTAGACAGACTCATACATGCTATGAAGGTACCGACCCTGCTTGCGGAGAATGCGTGTCTTGTTCTGCCCGTATAAAAGGTTTTATAGACAACAAAACAGTTGACCCTATTAGATATGCCCGTAATATTCCTTGGAACGAATATAACTGTAAAGAATTAACTTATTTAACATAATGTGTGGTATAGCAGGTAGTAAAAATAAAGCAAGAGCATTTGAACAATATAAGAGTAATCTTAATAGGGGTTATTATAGTTCTGGCGCGCTAGCGCTAGATATCAACGGTTCTTACGAAGTACACAAGTCTTTCGGTTTGTTTACTAAACCTGTTGATAGACATATTAGTCAATATTTCTTATATCATTCTCGTGGACCTACTGTCGAGACAAAAGAATTTGAGCCTATAAATAATCACCCATTTACCTATGGAGACTGGATAGTTGCTCATAACGGTATTATTAGTAATTTTGAACAACTATGTAAACTGTATTATCCATACGAAGACTTTACGGGTAGTACAGATAGTTGTATTATACCGAGAATACTTGAGACTAAAATAAATGTATCAGACGCTCTAGAACAACTTAAAGGCACTTATGCTATTTGGGCTTTCAATATAAAACATAAGAGAACGTATTTAGCTAGAAGTGCAAGTACATTATTTGCTAATAAAAAGACAGGAGATTTTTCATCAACAGAATTTGAAGATAGTATATCTCTAGATGAAGGTGTTATATATGCTATACAAGATTACGATTGTATAGTTCCGGCTGGTAAATTTAAACACAAGTCTCCGTACTTTATATTATAAGTATGAAGATGCCTGCTAAGAGACAATCTGAAAAAAATACCGCTATTGATTATATTAATAGGGATATTGTAAACGTAAAAGAAGAACTACACACATTAAGTAAAATTATACGAGATGGTAACGGTCATCCAAGTCTTATGCAACAGGTTGCAACAATCAACAATGATATAGAGCATTTGCATGCTGAAATTGACGGTAGATTTAATGAAACACGAGACTTATTAGAAGTTCAATATCAAGAATTAAATTCTTTAATCACTAAATGTAATGCTAAACATAGTGAAGATAAAAAAATGGACTGGCAGTTTAAAACAGCAGTGTGGGTATCTTTAATAGGTAGTATAACTTCTCTGTTAATGCATTTCTTTGGAAAATAATAGTAGATTAATTATTATAAACTCTTATACTGTAAGCACTATATGAAAGGCTTACAGTTACATATCGAAGAAAAACAACTATTAGTCGAATCGTTACTTTTTACTGCGAGTTGTGATGTATGTTCAGATCATACACCTGCTCACCGTAAGCGTATGATTGATTTAGCAGAAAAAATAAACGACAAAAACACCAAATTGTATAATATTTATGTGTATGAAACCGGTGTTACCGAGATTAGTGATGAACCTTCAATTGAAAGTATTTTAACTAAAATACCTAACATACCTAAACAAACAGCGATTAAAGACTAATGAATATTTTTCTAGGTTTTTGTACTCCAGATGAGTCTAAAGAAGCCATTCAAAAAAGACTCGGTAAGTGTAACATCTATAACAGTGAACGCTGGGACGACCTATCAGCTGTACACCCGTATTTAAATAACAAAAATAGTATTGCTAAACAATATAATAAATTAATACATATATACAAGGATACGGATTGTGTATTAGTTTTAGCTCATGATGATATTATTATTACTGATAGAAATTGGATAGAAAAAGTACATCAAGCATTAGAAAAGTATGATGTAGTAGGACTAGCCGGTGGTTCAGAAGCTGTAATCAGAGAGCCAGTGCTTTGGCATTTAATGTGCCCGAAAGAAACTCATCGTGGAGATGTTTATCATGTAGATTATAACAATAAAACTACATTTAAAACCCACTTTGGCAAAAACGGTAGAGTTTTATTATTAGATGGATTGTTTCTAGCTTTTAATCCGAAAAAGATATTTGAAGCCGGTGTTTTGTTTGATGAAACGTGTCCGGCCAAGTTTCATTTTTATGATCTTGATTTTAGCTTAACATGCAACAAGAACAAACTTAAGCTTGGTACTACTAATATCAATGTGGTACATTCCTCACCTGGTTTAAGAGAATTTACTGAAGAATTTAAATTAGGTCAAGACTGGCTTATTGTTAAGTCTAGATCTGGAAAATATTAAAAAACAATTTACAATTATACATTATGATTATTACAGACCAAAAAATATACAACGGTGATTTTATTCATTCTCGCTTTGCTTATAAGTATTTTAGAGATAAAACATTAGCTGTGGGTAATATTGTTAGCTTCGTTGCACCTGTAGAAGTTACACTACATTTAATCGATCTTGAAGATTCTTTAGAAAAAGATTATATTTACAGTGATAGTATGATTAATTTTTGTTGGGAAATTCCTAATTTAGATCCTTTCGGTGCTGTTTGTTTTCAGCGCTTATATAATACAACTCTCGGTAACTTATTACATCAATACATTAAAAAGCCTATAGAAATGAAAGGAGACGATATTATTGTACATGCTGAACACGAGCAAGGGGGTATTATACAGCAAAAAGGCAAATCTTCAGTTAGTATTACATATTCTAAAAATAATGTAGCTATCGGTCATACTGGTATTAATATTATTGCAGGTAAAAAAGCACCTGCATTTGCATATAGTACAAATTTATCTCCAGATCAGGTAACTAAGTTTCAGACTGAAGCTATTAATTTATTCTATCATATGGTAGACAATATTTTTGTAGCTACTACTAAAGTTATAGTTTAATGTTTAATGCAATAAATAGAATTCTTTACAAAAATAAAGAATTTGATATTTCTAGTGTAGACGTAGATAAGGAATTTCAACCGTTCCTTATTCAGCGTTGGTGTTCAATGCATTCCACACCAATTACCCAACTTATTAACGACACTACTAATAGATATTGGAATAATTTAGAGAATAATAAAGACTGGTTTATTGCTCTAGATACTATAATTCCAGTATGTAAATTTAAACGTATCAGTTATATTAAAAAAACTAAAAACGATAACAATAGAAAAAATAATAGTGTTCTTAAAGTTGCAACCAACCTTGAAATTTCTAGTAGAGAGGTAAATCAATACATAGAGCAATTTAATTTAAAAATACCAAATGAAGAAAAATCTACAACATAAATTAGAGCGGGATTTAAAAGGAAGTGGTTTAAACCGGGAAGACCGGAACAGCGCACTTGAAGCAAACGAAGCAGTTGAAACGGATAATACTAAAGGTTTAGTACGTCTAGAAAGTTATCTAGGATCAGATATTAACCTTTCAGATTGGCATTTAGATTCTCTTTTAGACGACATTATGATGTGTCAATTTGCTGACTGTAACGATGATAACACTGCTATTATGAGAGAAGGTATATTTGTACCATCTAATGTTGTACAATCTGCATGGAGAGTAGCTAAAGTAATACTAGCTGGACCCCGTTGTAAAACTAAAGTAGGAGAACATGTTATATTTCCAAGTAATTTTGGCTTAAAATGTGCAAAAATGAACGGATTAAAAAATATAGTATTTCTTAATGAAGAGCGTATTTTTGGTAGAGCTAAACCTGCTAAGTAATATGGATGTCTCCAGGAACACTAACACAAATTCTTAATAGTAACGCTGTTGAACTCAGATTTATAAGACGTAGACCGCTACCCGGAGACACTTTTCGTAGAATGCTTGCTACAAACGATACAAATTTATTAAATAGTACTCCGGGGCGTTTAGCGCTAAACTTTCACGGAGCTCCAGGTCGTTTAAAATTCAGTCCAGAGCAAAAAGGACTAGTAATGACATGGGATATATTTTTACAAGATTTTCGTTTGGTTCCAGCAGAAAGTGTAGAAGTGGTTAGTGTTATAAAGACTACCCCCCCAGAAGAATTTTGGAATTACTTTAATAAAGTTTTAGCAAAAATGTCTACATCTCAAAAAGTACAATTCATGCACACATGATAGATAAAATCGACAGTCTACTTAAGCCTTTTTTGCAAAAAAACGTTATTTTTAGTACAAAAAACAAAAACTACAAGAACGGTAAATTACTCTTGTATAAATTATCTGGTAATTATTTGTCTTTTATTGTAGTTAATGATAAAAAAAGAGAGACATTTGAGATTCCGTTTCCGTACGCGGCTGATATTGCTAATAATAAAATAATATTTGATTATCGTCTAGACACTCTCGCAGAAAACGACTATGAATTGTTGATTGCGCTAAAAGGGGTGTCTAAAGTAAAAAATAGTAAGTTTTATGATAGTGTTTTAACGATTTCGTCCTTGTAATTTGCGTAACTTGTGCTATACTCTATCTTTATAATAAATGAAGATAGAAAAACCTATATTAAGTTACTTTCCTGAAAACTGTACCCCTCGGGAACATCAAATATCAGGATTAAATCAGATACAAGAAGCAATAAATGCCGGTAATAAGTTTATTATTGTTCAAGCACCTACTGGTTCTGGTAAATCTTTTTTTAGTAAAACATTAAGCAACACAACAGATATTGCTGATAAGGAATATATAAAGTTAGTTGAAAATTATCAAGCTTATGATAAAGATTTTGAAGGTGCGTTTGCTAGATTTAAACCACATGGTTTGTTTGCTTTAACTACTACTAAGGCATTACAAGATCAATATAAAGATTTGTTTAAAGATAGTGTTGTTTTTAAAGGTAAAACCAATTATCAATGCGAGGTTGATACTAGTTTCACTGTAGACCACGCCCCCTGTGTAATTTCTCCCAATCTTAAGAAAAAGTGCTGGGGAGATTGTATTTGTCCGTATTATGAAGCTAGAAACGATGCATTAACAGAAAAATTTACTATTTTAAATTATGCTTCTTTCTTTAATTTACCTGATCATCTTAAAAAACGTCAAATTATAGTGTGTGATGAAGCGTCTGAGCTAGAAGATGAGATAGTAAAGAACTTTTCTACTTATATTAACTACAGGCAATTTGATTTTTTAGGGGTTTCTATAGATAAACTTACTTCTGAAGCGCCCAAAAAGGTACTAGGCTGGTTGTCTGATGTCTGTTCTTCTTTAGAAAGTTCAATCGGGGAGTTCTCCGATAGACCGCGATACGAGAAGCACAAAGCAGAGCTGATTAAACAGCAGCAACGTAAAGATCTTTATGAAACTGTAATACACACTATTAATCATTGGGAAGATGCACAGTACATTGTTGAAAAGGATGCTGAAAAAGTACTTGTTACACCGCTAAGGGTTGACAAGCTTACTGCATGTTTGTTTGATTATGCTGATGTAGTAGTATTAATGAGTGCAACTATAGTTGATCGAGACATATTTGCTAGGAATCTCGGTATAACAGATTACAGGTATTTAGAAGTACCGTCTACTTTTGATGCTAAAAAGAGCCCTATAGTAATGAGTAGCAAGTATCCGTTAAGTCAAAAGACGAAAGAGGTAAATTTACCTAAAATTATTGATGAAATTATAAAAATTGCAGAACATCACAAAGACGAGAAAGGTATTATACATACTCATTCATTTGAAATTACTCAAGCACTACAGAACAGGCTTAACGGCAAGAGATTTTTGTATAGAGAAGAAGGTACCACTAATGAAACTATAGTAAAAGAACATAATTTACGTACAGACCCCACTGTTTTAATAAGTCCGTCTTTAACTATGGGATTAGATTTAAAAGGAGACTTGGGTAAATGGCAGATTATTATAAAATTACCGTATCTTTCTAGAGGTAATAAACGTATTAACTTGTTGTTAGAAAAGGATCCAGATTGGTATCGTATGAAAATGTTTATTACCCTAATACAAGCTGCAGGTAGATGTACTAGAACTAAAGAAGATGAAAGTATTACCTATATTTTAGATGGATTATCCACTAAAGTTGTAGCAGAAAATAGAAACATACTACCAGGACATTTCTTAAATAGAATCATATAAGTATACGCAGTGCAAGTATACAATTACAACTGGGAAATTAAGGATATATTAACGCAATTCCTACAAGCGTTTGACGGGGCTATAGTGAAACGTTTTGATAACAAGCGTAAACCTGGAACTGCAGTTGCAGTACGTTATGTATACTCTCCTAAAGAAAGAGTTTTAAATGATTTAGTTAATAAAGCACAGACTATAACGATTCCCGCGGTAGCATTTAGCATAGGTTCAATATCTCGGGACGTTAACAGGGTATTTAACAAAACAAATGGTTTTTATTATAACCTTAATTCTACCGATACAGAATCCATACACACTCTGCAGCCAGTACCTATTAATATAGTTGTTAATATTAGTATTTTAACAAAATTCCAAACTGACATGGATCAAATATTATCTAATTTTGTTCCATGGAGTGATCCTTACTTTATTATTTCTTGGACTAATCAAGCTATGCCCGGTAACGAAATAAGAACTGAGGTTCTCTGGGACGGTAATTTAAGATTAAAGTATCCTTTTGATATTAACAATAATCAACCAACCCAAGTCACTTGTGATACTAGTTTTACTATTAAAGGATGGTTATTTAAGTCTGAATCAAGCCCAGCGGGTAGAATATTTAAAATAGATAGTAATTTTTATGCAGTTTCTGCAATACCTGCAAATGAAAGTGCATACGGAGAAATATACAATGCATTAAACGGGTTACAAGATACAATTTACAATGAAACTGAAACAGTTTCTGCTAGACCTCAACCCGCTTATGTATCTAAGTACACAACTGTAATAGGTTCTTCAGGTACAGTAGTCATATACGGAGATATGTTAGGATATACTAACGCAGTTTATGTAAGTGGTGCACCGGGTATGTTTACTACTACTACTACAGTTACAACGTTTTTAAGTTCAACTTCCCTATCTGCTAAATATCCAGCTTTATACAATGTTACTCCAGTATTAAATTATTATATAGAATCTAGTAACAAAATTGTGGTAACATACCCTGCCCCTCTTATTGAAGGAATAGTAGATGTTATAATATTCAATGAAGCAGGTTACTCAAGCATACTTCCAAATTTTGCGTTATGAAAATATTTTCTATAAATCATCCTGAAATATATCCGTTTGTTTATGGTATATCTACATACACTTTATCGGCAGGTCCTAATTTAATATGGAACAATGCTTATTATATTTACTGGGACGAAATTAATGCTACATGGGATGAGGCTGTGTAAGTAATATAAGACTATGGCCAATATTATTACAATACAAGGTACAGACACACTTAAAAATAGCCGTCCAACTATTAACAATAATTTTAATGCATTAAATACTGATATTATTGCGTTAAGTGCATTAGGTGTTTCAGGTTATTCAGGTTTTAGCGGTATAGGTACTTCTGGCTATTCTGGTACTAATGGTTCATCAGGCTATTCAGGTACTAATGGTTCATCAGGCTATTCAGGTACTAATGGTTCATCAGGCTATTCAGGTACTAATGGTTCATCAGGCTATTCTGGTAGTAGCGGTAATAT